>Ga0194137_10002480_pt1 | contig 10884 bp, 8 predicted proteins | sample TARM_MetaG_T3_14_FD_134025 | JGI IMG/M metagenome (GOLD analysis project Ga0194137, IMG submission 134025) | Freshwater microbial communities from Pennsylvania, USA, analyzing microbe dynamics in response to fracking - TARM_MetaG_T3_14 (version 2) | ecosystem: Environmental > Aquatic >...
CTATAGTGGGCAAGCCTTTTCGCCGGCGCGGCATGCGAAACAACGACTTTACGTCCCAAACCGAACTCGAAAGGAGGCCATCATGGCTGACAGGAAAGCGACATTGACGGTAGACGGTCTCGATAAGACGATCGAGCTACCCATGTATTCCGGCACACTTGGCCCCGACGTCATCGACGTGCGCGGCCTAGGGGCTGAAGGCCTGTTTACCTACGACCCCGGCTTTATGGCCACCTCTTCCTGCCAGTCCGCAATCACCTATATCGATGGCGGCAAGGGCGTACTGCTGCACCGCGGCTACCCCATTGATCAACTGGCGAAAGAGTCGAACTTTGTAGAAGTTTGTTACACCCTGCTGTTTGGCGAACTTCCCAATGATGAGCAGTATGCTGATTTCGAATCTCGCATTCGCAATCACACGATGGTGCATGACCAGATCAACAACTTCTTCAAAGGGTTCCGCCGCGATGCGCACCCGATGTCGATTCTGTGTGGTGTGGTAGGCGGCCTTGCCGCTTTCTACCATGATCACATGGACATTACTCAGGAAGAAGATCGGGTGATCAGCGCTATTCGCCTCATTGCTAAAATGCCGACCCTGGCAGCAATGTCGCACAAATATAACGTTGGCCAGCCCTTCAACTACCCGCGCAACGACCTGAGCTATGCAGAGAACTTCCTCTACATGATGTTCAGCAACCCGTGCGAAGAGTACAAAATCAATCCGGTATACGCGAAAGCCATGGACCGCATCTTTATGCTGCATGCGGACCACGAGCAGAACGCTTCTACCTCGACCGTTCGCTTAGCTGGCTCTACCGGTGCTAACCCGTTTGCCTGTATCAGCGCCGGTATCGCGGCTCTGTGGGGCCCGGCTCACGGCGGTGCAAACGAAGCCGTACTGAACATGCTCGATGAGATTGGTGACGACTCAGAAGAGAACATTCAGCGCTTCGTGGATAAAGCCAAAGATAAGAATGACCCGTTCAAGCTGATGGGCTTTGGTCACCGCGTTTACCGCAACTTCGACCCACGCGCCAAAGTGATGAAAGAGACCTGCGACGAAGTGTTGGCCGAGCTTGGTATGGCCGACGACCCGCAGCTCAAAATCGCCAAGCGCCTGGAGCAGATCGCCCTGGAAGATGAATACTTCATCGAGCGTAAACTGTACCCGAACGTTGATTTCTACTCAGGCATCATCCTGAAAGCCATGGGTATTCCGACCAATATGTTCACTGTGATCTTTGCAGTATCGCGCACCATTGGCTGGATCTCTCACTGGCACGAAATGCTCAGCGAAAGCTACAAAATCGGCCGCCCGCGCCAGCTGTATATCGGTCACGAAAAACGTGACTATCCTACCAAGTGACTGGCGGCTAACGCGCTAATGCACGCATAGGATGACAAAGGCCACCCACGGGTGGCCTTTTGTTTGCTTCCTACCAACAACAAAGGTGTTTTATGCGATCTATTACCACCGTTGCTTTTATTGGCCTAGGCGTAATGGGCTACCCTATGGCTGGCCACCTTGCCAAACAAGGCCTTACCACTCGCGTTTACAACCGTACTGCCAGCAAGGCAGAGGCATGGGCCAAGGCGTTTGGCGGCACAGCCCACCCAACCCCTGCTGAAGCCGCCAAAGGCGCTGATTTAGTGCTGGTATGCGTCGGTAATGATGACGACGTTCGTCAAGTCACTACGGGAAGTGATGGCGTGCTCAGCACCATGACCAGCGGCAGCTACCTAGTAGACCACACCACCGCGTCGGCCGATCTGGCCCTGGAGCTGGACGCAGCTTGCCGAGAGAAAGGCGTGGCATTTATTGATGCACCGGTGTCTGGCGGCCAACAGGGGGCCGAGAACGGCGCGCTAACGATTATGTGCGGCGGTGAGCAAAACCACTTCGACACTGTGGCACCCTTTCTCAACCACTACGCCCGCGCCGTCACACTGATGGGAACTGCCAGCAGCGGTCAGCTCACCAAGATGGTGAACCAAATCTGTATTGCCGGTTTAGTACAAGGGCTAGCAGAAGGACTGCATTTTGCGGAACAGGCAGGACTAGACCAGCATCAAGTGATTGACGTCATCTCCAAAGGAGCGGCTGGCTCCTGGCAAATGGAGAACCGCCACAAAACAATGATCGCCAATGAGTATAACCACGGCTTCGCGGTGGACTGGATGCGCAAGGATTTGGGCATTTGCCTAGAGCAAGCACGTAGGCTAAATGCCACCCTCCCCGTTACCGCCCTAGTCGACCAGTTTTATGCGGATATACAGCGCATGGAAGGTGGCCGCTGGGATACTTCATCGCTATTAAAACGGCTGCGCAAGCCTGAATAACGCTTGACTTTTTAGCACTGCCAGCCTGGACAGGGTTTTCCACACTATCTGTGGATAACCCTGTTCACAACCGCTAGAAAACGTCCCACAATCGCCATGAACAGTGACCCAGCCTTAAATTGGTCATTTTTTGATCTATCATAAACTACTGATTTTAAAGAAATTAAGCTAAATCGCTGATTTTTTTGCTTCATATTTATGTGGTTGTGCACAACCTGTTCCACGGAGACGCAAAAGTGGACAAGTCAAGCACAATATTGACAAAAAACGCGTGAAATAGACGCAAGTTCCAGACGGCGGGAATGCAAAAAGAGCAAGTGAGAAAACTCATTGCTATTTGCTAATGATAATATTTTGGACGTGCGGATATAGATATGAGGTGGCGTCCCATAGGGGGTTCGAACCCCTGTTACCGCCGTGAAAGGGCGGTGTCCTAGACCACTAGACGAATGGGACGTATCTAACCTGGAAGCATCTTTGACAAGGCAACATCAATGCTACTGATATTGGTGGAGCCTAGCGGGATCGAACCGCTGACCTCAACACTGCCAGTGTTGCGCTCTCCCAGCTGAGCTAAGGCCCCACATGTCTTGAAGACGGAGCGTATACTACTGATTCCCCTGATCTTCGTCAAGCCTATTTATCGAAGAAAACGCCGCGCTCTCACGCTAAGATCGCGCGGCGCTCTTCTCAATCACCAGTAACGATGATTATTTACAGGTCGCGGTACTCTTTTTCAAAGCGCTTCGCCTGCTTTTTGGACACGCCGCCCAATACGGCAATCGTATGGCGAAGCCGTGCACGCGTCACGTCAGAGCCAAGAATAGCCATCGCATCCATCACCGAGGTGCTTGAGGTACTGCCTGTAATGGCAATAAACACTGGTGCCAGGAAGGCCTTCATTTTTAGCTCAAAGTGCTCTGCCAGGCTTTTGACTTCCTCCAGCAACACTTCTTTATGCCAAGCAGAGACGCCTTCAAAGCGCCATAACAGGAACTGCAGCAGTTTCACTAGCTCTTCGTTGTCCAGCTTCACGCTGTCAAAATCATCTTTAGTGATTGCGGGCAAGCCAGAGAAAAAGTGGCCCGCCAGCGGAACAACCTGGGAGAGCGTTTCTACCCGAGGGCGGACTTGCGGCAAAATCTGCTTCACGTAGGCATCATTGAACGCCCACTCACGCAGCGCCTGCAGCAGTGCGTCGTCATCCAGGTCTTCACGGATATAGACACCGTTCAACCACGTCAATTTCTCTAGGTCGAACACGGGCCCGCCGAGCGAGACACGCTGAATATCAAATTCTGCCATCATCTCTGACAAGCTGAATTTTTCACGCTCATCAGGCATCGACCAACCCATACGGCCCAGGTAGTTGGTCACGGCCTGGGGTAAAAAGCCCATGCGGCGATAGTAATTGATCGACGTTGGGTTTTTACGCTTGGAGAGCTTGGACTTATCCGGGTTACGCAGCAGCGGCATATGGCAAAGCTGCGGCATTTCCCAACCAAAGTACTCATACAGCAGTTGATGCTTCGGCGCGGAATTGATCCACTCTTCACCACGCAGCACGTGGGTAATGCCCATTAAATGATCGTCCACCACGTTAGCTAAGTGGTACGTAGGCATACCGTCTGATTTCATCAGAATCTGAGCATCAACCTGCGCCCAATCCACTTCAATCGTACCGCGCAGCATATCGCTAACCACGCACACGCCTTCGCTGGGCACGTTCATACGAATCACATAGGGCCAGCTTTCCTGCTCACGACGTGATTGCTCTTCTGCGTCCAGGGCTAAATCAGTTGGCTTCAATGCCAAATGCAGGCCTGCCTCTTTGCGTGACTCGCGCAGCTCATCAAGCTCTTCGCTGGTGCGGTAACACTTAAAGGCATGCCCGGCGTCTAGCAACTGCTGGGCATACTTCGCATAAATATCGCCCCGCTCGCTTTGCCGATACGGCCCGTGGGGACCACCTACATCCGGACCTTCATCCCACTCAAGCCCCAACCAACGCAATGAGTCGAGAATCATCTGTTCTGACTCAGGAGTGGAGCGTACTTGATCGGTGTCTTCAATACGCAAAATGAACTGACCGCCGTGCTGGCGAGCAAAGCAGAGATTAAACAGTGCAATATAGGCCGTGCCTACATGGGGGTCTCCAGTAGGAGAAGGCGCGATACGAGTACGTACGGTCATCAACAGTTCCCTTTAGCAGTTAAGCGTGGCGCCATTATACGCACCCTAAGAACAACCAACAGCATTGGGAAGGGAACGAGTTTGACTTAAAAGCGTCTGATCGAAAGCTCTCAGAACATAGATAGGAAGATGCGCGTTAAAGCACAATCGCTTAGTATGGTGTAGTACCTATGATTCGTGTTCATGCATGAGAATGAATCTCACTATTTTCAGCATGTTCAGAGCGCCACCTATCAAGGTGGAAGTACATTCAACGAGCTGATTTAGCTCATCGACAGGAAAATGAAATGGAATCGCTAGGCTCACGTATCAAGCAACTGCGACTTCGGGCCAAGCTCAACAAAGCTGCCCTTGCACGTAAAGTTGGCGTGTCAGATGTCACCATTTCTTATTGGGAGTCCGGGGCGATCAAGCAGATCGGTCATGAACGCTTAGTAGCGCTCGCCGATGCCCTTGATTGCTCGCTGGCTACCCTTTTGGAAGGTGACAGTGCGCCTCAACTGTTGACCCTGACCCATACTGGTCCCCTCCCCTGGGAACAGGTTCAGGCAACGACCATTACCGTACCGCATCATCTGCCGTTGAAGATTGACTGGAAAGCACCTTGCGTGATGGCCACCCCTGGCAAAGAAACGGATTTTTCACCAGTAGCCTCTGGTGATTTGCTGTTGCTTGGCCCAACGCATGTGTTTCATAAAGCAGGCCGCTATCTCATCCAGCGTGATGGCCGATTTGTCATTGAGCACTTCTCCAAAGCGCCCACTGACACCTCGATTCATGCGGTGTTGTTAGCACACTGGTGTCCTGCCTAAAGCATCTACCTCCCCATCCCTACTTGTCCTCAATAACGTCCACCTGGTCGCGCGTCCGTCTTGGTTCACTGCCTACCAAGAAACGGCGCGAGTAGGTGGCTACCTGCCCTAACCCATGGCGGGACTGGCTGATGAGCTCTCCCGCCAAGTATTCGCCCTGGGTACCAATGCGTGCCTGCACGCTTTCTGGCTGCACTGTGGCTTCGCCTAACTGCACGGTGACAAGATAACTGCCATCCGGTAAGCCACTGCCAGAGCCCAGTGGGCCAGCTTCAAATTTACCATTCACCACACGTGTACGCTCTTGCCAGCGTACGCGGCTAATTTCTCGCTCTACCACTACTTGTAGCTGGGCATCATTTGGCAGATTGGTTTCGCCTTCCACCATCAAACGCCGGTCTGGACGTAAAAAAGCAACGGTTGAAATCATTACATTGAGCGGCTCAACCTGTTGTGCAGGCGGCTCAGGTTCAGAAGCACGCTCTTCGGCCACTGAGTGTGGCTGGTGTTGTGCGACCTCTTCCTCAGGCCCACTACAGCCGTACAACAGCAGGGTACCCACTAGCGCCACGCCAACATAACCTAGCGTTTTCCCCATAATGACTCCTCATCTTCTGTAATAGGCGTAATGCTGCCTCTCTCGGGCTCTCACCATACCGCTTTTGACCGCAAAATACGCAATGTGATGCAGGGGTTGTGCAATATCAAATCAGCTTACGCTGGCCTCGAATTAAGCTAGCCACTGCTGCCCCCACTGATATAAAGGTGAGCAATTTTATTTCCTATTGCCATTGAGCGCGGCGACAAGTGCCACGCCTATGGCGTAGTGGTGTCCGGCTGCCATTCAGCAGGCGACACCTTTGAAAACGCCCTAGCCAACGCCCATTACATACGAGGCTTTTTATAGGTGGTTGCCTCCCAGCGAGTAGCTGGATCTCAATAAAAACCGTTAGCCAAAACAGCTTTTTAGCCAGCAAAGACACTCTAAACAGGTTTGCGCAGTGCAGCACGGAAAGTGGCAAATTGACGCATTTTGTGGCCAATATGCCTTGCGCTGTCCACTTAAAGTGTCAGACTATAGCCATGTATAACAGAGTAAAACACTCCAAAAGACACCACTTTCAAACCGCCGTATTTCACACCTAGCGCCAAGCTGGGGGGTAGATCATGACCGCATTCACTAACATCGGGCTTTACAGCCCCAGGCAAGCAGAGCGCCTCATTGGCGTTGATGCGGAGAAGATCCGCCGTTGGCTGATGCCTGAGCGGTCAACCAAAGGGCCTCTCTGGGAACCCGAACCCCAAGCGTTAGGCGCAGAAGACACGCTGAGCTTTAAGGACCTGCTAGAACTGCGTGCGGTGGAGCAATTCCGTCGCCACAACGTGAGCTTGCCGGTGATTCGTGAAGCACTACACGTGCTCAGAGACTACTTGCAGCGTGACTATCCTCTGATCAACCCTCAACTCAGCACAGATGGCAAAAAAGTGTTTTTGAAGGTGCTGGAAGACAGCGGCGAAACGGCCATCACCGACCTCGTGAAACGTCAAAACGTGTTTCATGCTGTGATCTCCCCTTCGCTGAAAGCGGATATTGAGTTTGCCCCATCCGGCTACCCGATTCGCTGGAAGCCTGATCCCGAGGACGAGAACATCGTGGTCGATCCTCGCTTTGCCTTCGGCAAGCCCATTGTGCTACCCAGCCACATGCCCACCGCCACGCTGGCTCAAGCGGCAGAGGTAGAAGGCAGCGCCGAAGCGGCAGCCCGTGCGTATGAGGTGACACAAGAGGAAGTGGAACGCGCCGTAAAATTCGAGACAAGGGTTTTATCGGGTGCACTTCTTCATTGACGAAAACATCAGCCATCACATTGCCAGCGCTCTTAACCACCTAGCCAAACTCTGCAGTGAAAGCCATACCATCGTGCATGCCAAAACCTTTAACGGAGGCCATGGCGTGCCCGACCAAGTGTGGCTTGAACGCCTTCAACAATCAGAGGAAACCTGGGTGATCCTGTCGAAGGATCGCTTCAATAAAGGTGACCCGGAAATGCTTGCCTTCGAATATTGCGGGATTACCACAATTAACCTGGGTAAGGACTGGAAAAAGAAAAACGTCTGGCAAACCGCGCTGCGCTTGATTGAATGGTGGCCCGTCATATCAAAAGAAGTGATTCAGACAACAGGCCCCATGCACTACGACCTGACTTGGGTAAGATCCCCCAAGCTGAAGGGACGTAGGAAAGCTGTTAAGTGATCTTTTTGTACAAAAAAGCCCGCCGCTCAGGGGGCGGTTTTTTTGTTGCTGGGTATAGCGCTGGGCATTGACTATCAATAACCTGTGGATGAAAAAATACCATATATGCTTGAATTGATTTTCTCGTGGTCTACATATAGCATCCAGATCACTAGGCAATTGAATTGCCTAGGAACGCAAAAAGGCTTAGACCTGTTAGACCTAAGCCTTCAAGCTTAGTCTCGGGCGCGCCAACGCCTTCAACTAATAGAGTAAATCGACATGCTAAAATTTAACACATTGCGTGTTACATGCAAGTACTGCTTAAGCGTTTTGGTTAAGTATAAACTGGAGTCGAAAGCATATGGGCGGAGGACTTCGCGATGAGAATGATAGAAATCGTGCTGCAGCTCTTTGACTTAACAATTAGGCTAGCCGAGCTGACACACGCTATGTTACCTCATTGGCCTATATTCTTTTGACGTTAATAAGCCCGCCGAGGCGGGCTTATTAACGTCCGCTCCTTTCCCACCATGTAAACCACCCCACTTATACCCACCTTCCCCCAAGCCCCCGCACGTTACCCCCACTTATGCACACGCATCAAAGCGCAGTGACTTATTTTGTGCTGCCTACCCTTTCTTGCGTACAATTGCCCGCCAACGCGCCCACCACTTCTGATAGCCACCATGGTAGGTCATGGTGCTGCTGTTCATTTAGCGAATAGCCGCGATCAGAGGGCAATAGATGTGTGTACTTACATCGCATACCAAGTATGCAAGTGATTAATATGACAAAGCAAAACCCAGCAGAAGCGGCCCGCCGATTTTCTGTTGCCCCCATGATGGATTGGACTACCCGCGACTACCGCGCCTTCGCGCGCACGCTCACCAAGCGGGCGCTGCTGTACACCGAGATGGTGACCACCGGTGCGGTGCTGCATGGTTCTCCCCGCGAGCGCTTTTTGGGCTATAGCGAGGTGGAGCACCCCATTGCCTTGCAGTTGGGGGGCAGCGATGCGGGTGAGCTGGCGGAATGCGCGACGATTGCGCAGACGTGGGGCTATGATGAGGTCAACTTAAACGTTGGCTGCCCCAGCGACCGGGTGCAGAACAACATGATTGGCGCGTGCCTGATGGGTCACCCCGAAAAAGTGGCGGCGGCGGTGAAGGCCATGCAGGCGGCGGTGTCGATCCCGGTCACGGTGAAGTGTCGTATTGGTATTGATGACCAGGATGAAGACGCCGATTTAGCACGGTTTATTGATATTGTGGCCTCAGCAGGCTGTGAAGTATTTACCGTGCACGCCCGCAAGGCGTGGCTTCAGGGGCTATCGCCGAAAGAGAATCGCGATATTCCACCGCTAAATTACCCCCGCGTGCACCGACTAAAGCAGAGCCATCCTGAACTGCATATTGGTATCAACGGCGGGATTAAAACCCTGGCGGAGTGCCAAGCGCAACTTGAGCAGGTGGATAGCGTGATGGTGGGTCGTGAGGCGTACCAAAATCCGTGGCTATTGTCGGGTGTGGATGAGCAGCTCTTTGGCGAGCCGGGCCCGGCGCGTACACGCTTGGAAGCGGCCACGGCGTTTCGCCCATACATTCAGCAGCGGTTGGATGAAGGTGCCAAACTGAACCACATTACTCGGCATTTGTTGGGGCTTTTTCAGGGCTGCCCTGGCGGGCGTCGGTTCCGTCGTCATCTCTCGGAGCACGCACATAAAGAGGGTGCAGGCTTACGCTTGTTTGATGACGCGCTCGGCTTGGTTCGTGAGCCTGAGTTCGAAGCGGAGCCTCTCGACGAGCAAACAAACCGCCAGCCCGTGACCTAACGGCCAACAGGCTGGCGGTTTAACGAACGCCCAGCGATTTTATCGTTGGGCGTTTTCTTTTGGGAGGCTACTGCGCGCGAATGCCTTGCTCAATACGCTCGCCTACTTCTTGATCGATATTGCGCCAGTACTCAAAGGCGCGCTCCAAGACCGGCTCGGTCACGCCATCAGAGAGGTGCCCCACCACGTTGGAAACCAAACGGTCGCGTTGGTCATCGTCCATCACCTCACGCACTAGTGCGTGCGCTTGGCTCCAGTCGTCATCATCTTTGCGCAGCGTATACGCGGCGCGCACGAATTGCCCATCTGCCGACCACACCGCATCTTCCGGGTAGCGCTGCCCGTCTGCCTTGGGGCCGCCTTTGCTATTGGGCGTGTACACCGGGTCGGTGGAGTGACGAATGCGCATCGCGCCGCCCTGGGTATAGCTATGTACTGGACTTTTGGGCGTATTCACGGGGATATGCTTATAGTTCACCCCTAGCCGTGCACGGTGGGCATCGGCGTAGGAAATAGAACGAGCCAAGAGCATTTTATCTGGAGAAAGCCCGGTGCCCGGCACCATGTTGTTGGGCTCGAACGCGGCCTGCTCAATCTCGCTGTGGAAATCCGTGGGGTTACGATCCAGGGTCAGCTTACCGACCTCAATCAACGGGTAGTCTTTATGAGACCACACCTTGGTCAGATCGAAGGGGTTTACTCGGTAGGTTTTGGCGTCTTCAAACGGCATGATCTGCATCTGCAGCGTCCAGGTGGGGTAATCCCCGCGCTTGATCGCCTCAAACAGGTCGCGGCGGTGGTAATCCGCATCGCTGCCGGCCATCTGGTCAGCCTGTTCCTGGGTCATGCACTTAATGCCTTGATCGGTTTTAAAGTGATACTTCACCCAAAACCGCTCGCCTTCTGCGTTTACCCACATATAGGTATGGCTGGAGTAGCCGTTCATATGTCGCCATGTGGCCGGTACACCGCGGTCGCCCATTAGCCACGCGACTTGGTGGGCAGATTCTGGCGACAGCGTCCAGAAATCCCACTGCATATCATGATCGCGCAGGCCGTTATCCGCACGGCGCTTTTGGGAGTGGATGAAGTGCTGGAACTTCATCGGGTCGCGCACGAAAAACACGGGGGTGTTGTTACCCACCATGTCAAAGTTGCCTTCCTCGGTATAAAACTTAATCGAGAAACCGCGCGGGTCGCGCCATGTGTCCGGGCTACCGCTCTCCCCCGCTACGGTCGAAAAGCGAATCAGCACATCGGTTTTCATGCCAGGCTGCAGAAATTTAGCCTTGGTGTATTGGCTGATATCCTGGGTGACTTCGAAGTGGCCAAATGCTCCACTGCCCTTAGGGAAACACTGCACAAATCCCGCCGTAGCTGCCGGATCGACACCGGCGGGGTAGAATCTGATCATCCCGCCACCGTCTGACAGAGCCGTCCTATGAAGCAGATCTCGTTCGCCCAGGCAG
>Ga0194137_10002481_pt1 | contig 10880 bp, 12 predicted proteins | sample TARM_MetaG_T3_14_FD_134025 | JGI IMG/M metagenome (GOLD analysis project Ga0194137, IMG submission 134025) | Freshwater microbial communities from Pennsylvania, USA, analyzing microbe dynamics in response to fracking - TARM_MetaG_T3_14 (version 2) | ecosystem: Environmental > Aquatic >...
GAAAAAGAGGAGATGTTTATCTCTTGTTTATATCTTAGGTTGTGAACCTTTAGCTAAACTTTGAAAGAGGTTAAGTTTAAGTTAAATTAAGATTTTGCCTGCCGCTAAGAAGCGGTTGATAGAGAGGCGGTTTGGTATAGAATCGTAGGCGGTTTGCTATAGAATCGTGGTTGACAAAAACCAGACCTTATGATAGTCTTTATCACAATTAAAGAGTTGGGGAGCTTATGCAATTAGGCTGAGAGGAAGTAAATCGCTACTTCGACCCATGCACCTGATACGGATAATGCCGGCGTAGGAAACCCATGAAAATCTACTGTGCATTCGTGTACAGTTTTTTTTGTTTAAAAACTGGGACAAGAGAGAATCGCAACAGATCAATTGATTTATTCCACAAGTGTTTTATAGGTAAGGGTGCAGTCTTAAAACGAAAGGAATAAAACGATGCAAAATGAAAACAAACTTTCAAACAGAAGTCTGAGCCTATTATGGTTTGGCGCCGCTATTTCGATTGCCGAGGTCATGACAGGAACGCTGATTGCCCCATTGGGATTTAAAGACGGGATTATGGCGATCATCATTGGTCATCTTATCGGAACGCTGATTCTCTTTTTGGCCGGGGTGATTGGCTCCCAGAGCAAGCTGGCATCGATTGAATCCTCGCGGATTTCATTCGGAAAATACGGCTCCTATTTTTTTTCAGTGATGAATATCCTGCAGCTGATCGGTTGGACGGCAGTGATGGTGATTACCGCTTCAAGAGCTATCGATGGGGTAACCCTCAAGCTGTTTGATTATCAAAATACGATGCTGTGGTGCATTTTAATCGGAGCGGTGATCTCCGGTTGGGTACTGGCCGGATTTAGAAACATGGAAAAACTCAATTTTGTGGCAGTCGGGCTGCTCTTTGTTGGTTCGGTTATTCTCAGCTTCCAGATCTTCGGCGGAGCAGCTAGTAGTACTGCCATTGAAGGAACCATGACTTTTGGTGGTGCTGTCGAGCTGAGTGCCATCATGCCGATCTCCTGGTTGCCACTGATTGCTGACTACACCCGTTTTTCGCAAAAGAAAAAATCAGGGGCGCTGATCAGTTCGATCAGTTACTTTGCCGGCAGCTGCTGGATGTATATTATTGGCTTGGGTGCCGCCCTATATGTTGGGGTCACCGATATCTTTGTGCTGCTGGCGGCCATCGGTCTGGGGGTAGTGGCCTTAATGATCATCGTCTTTTCGACAGCGACGACGGCTTTTCTGGATGTTTATTCGGCCGGGATCAGCTTTATGAATATCACCGCAAAGGTCAAAGAGAAAACGGTGGTTCTGGCAACCTGTGTGATTGGCGTTATTCTGGCGATCATCACCCCGGTCGAGCAGTATCAGGGCTTTCTGTATCTAATCGGCTCGGTTTTTGTACCGCTCTTTGCCATTTTGCTGACCGATTATTTTATCTTTAAAAGGATTCATGCTGATAAAAACAAAGTAATTGATATCAAGAATGCCGTGATCTGGATTGCGGGGGTGTTTATTTATCGCTACCTGATGGGATTTGACTTTAATATCGGGGTCACCCTGCCAGCAATGGTTTTGATTAGCATCTTATGCATCACAGTAGAGAAAGTGAGGGTATTATGTTTAAAAAAATCTTAGAAAATGTTAGTAATTGCCCACCGCTGGTTCATTCCATCACCAATTATGTAACGGTCAACGACTGTGCCAATATTATGCTGGCCTGTGGCGGGGCACCGATTATGGCCGATGATATTAATGAGGTGGAAGAAATTATTTCCATTTGCAATGCCCTGGTCATCAATATCGGAACCCTCAATGAGCGGACGGTCGCGGCGATGATTAAGGCTGGCAAAAAAGCTAATCGTCTGGGTCGGCCAGTGATTTTGGATCCGGTCGGTGCCGGTGCTTCTACGTTACGGACCAGCACCGTTTTTAAGCTGCTAGAAGAAGTCCAGTTTAGCGTTATCCGGGGCAATGTTTCGGAAATTAAGACCATCGATCAGGGCAGTGGCACCACCAAAGGAGTCGATGCTGATATCAGCGATGCGGTGAACACAGACAATCTCGATCAGATGATCGCTTTTGCCAAGGCTCTCAGTGAGAAAACTGGCGCCGTCATTGCCATGACTGGTGCCATCGACATTGTCGCTGACAGCCAGAAGGCGCTGGTGATTCGCAACGGACACCCGATGATGTCGCTGATTACGGGCACTGGCTGCATGCTCACCGCAGTTATTGGCTCTTATTGCGGAGCCAATCCCGACCACTTGCTACTGGCCACCGCCGCGGCGGTAAGTTGTATCGGCTTGTGCGGGGAGTTGGCTTTTGAAAAGGTTCAGACCAATCAGGCTGGAACGGCATCCTTTCGCACCTACCTGATCGATGCGGTGAGCTTGATGAATGCCCAAACACTAGAAGGAGGGATCAAGCTTGAAACTCGATAAGCAGTCAATGCGACTTTACGCGGTAACTGATCGCAGTTGGCTGGGTGACCGAACTTTGGCCGATCAGGTTGAAGAAAGCTTAAAGGGGGGCGCCACCTTTATCCAGCTGCGAGAAAAAAATCTCGATTTTGATAGCTTTGTGAAGGAAGCCCGGGCCATAAAAAAACTGACCGATGCCTACAATATTCCCTTTGTTATTAATGACGCCGTGGATGTCGCGCTGGCCGTCGATGCTGACGGGGTTCACGTCGGTCAGGATGATCTCGATGCCGGGGAGCTAAGAAAGCTGCTTGGTGATAAAATCATCGGGGTTTCGGCAGATACGGTGGAACTGGCACTAAAGGCCGAAGCCGACGGTGCTGATTATATCGGGGTGGGAGCCATCTATGCCACGGCCACAAAAACCGACGCCGAGGTGGTGACATTTGAAACCATCACCGCAATCTGTCAGGCGGTGACCATTCCGGTAGTGGCCATTGGTGGTCTCAACGAAAGCAATATTCTTAGCTTAACAGGAACCGGTGTGGACGGGGTCGCACTGGTGTCGGCGATCTTTTCTAAGCAAGATATCATCAGTGCAACTCAAGCGCTGCGAAGCCTTTCTGAAGCGATGACAAGGCCATGAACCATCCAGAGTTGAATGTTTCGGGAATGATCTTTGATCTCGATGGCACATTAATTGATTCGATGCCGGCCTGGCAAAATATCGGCAGCGCGTTCTTAAAAAAGCATGATATCAATCCCCCCGATGATTTAAACGTGATTATTAAAACGATGAGCTTTGCCGAATCGGCCCGCTATTTTATTGAGGTTTACGGGGTGAAAATGACCGAAGAGCAGGTGGGGGATCAAATCAATGACATGATCCGGGAAAACTACGCCAAACACATTTCTTTAAAACCCTTTGTTAAGGAAAGCCTGGATCAGTTTTTAAAACAGGGCATAAAAATGGCGATCCTCACCGCCACCCATAAGTCGCTGACCGAATTGGTGTTAGACCGATATGGCTTGTTGGATCATTTTGAATTTATCCTCACCTCCGGGATGGCTGGTTTGCCTAAAAGTCAGCCGGAGATTTATTACCTGGCAATTGAAAAGCTGGAATTGCCAGCCCAGCAAATCGCTATTTTTGAAGATGCCCTATACTGCATTCAAGCGGCCAGAAAGACCGGTTGCCAGCTTGTCGGGGTCTTTGATGAGTCCTCAAAAGAAGACTGGGAAGCGATTAAAAACAGTTCGAATTGTACGATTATCAGTTTTAAGGAGTTGCTAGGATGAAAAAAGTCTTATCGATAGCCGGGTCGGATTGTAGCGGTGGAGCAGGCATCCAGGCCGATATCAAAACCATGATCGCCCATGGCAGCTATGGGATGTCGGTGATCACCGTCTTAACGGCGCAAAACACCACCGGGGTATATGGGATTGCGGAGCTGGAGAGCAGCTTTGTCGAAAATCAGATCGATTGTGTCTTTACCGATATTTTTCCCGATGCGGTTAAAATCGGTATGGTCTACAGCGCTGAGATTATCAGCAGTATTGCCAACCAGCTTAAACAACACCAGGCTAAAAATATTGTCTTGGATCCGGTGATGGTGGCCACCAGCGGTGGCAGACTGTTGAGTGACGACAGCATTGAAGCTTTAAAAACCGAGCTGATGCCGCTGGCCGATTTGATCACCCCCAATATTCCCGAGGCCGAATGTCTGTGTGGATTTGGCATTCATTCGCGGCTGGATATGGTCAGAGCGGCTAAAAAAATCGCCGCAAGCTATGCCGGGAGCATTCTGATTAAGGGTGGTCATCTGTTTGAAAGCGCTGATGATTTTTTGCTGATTCAAGATCAAACCGGCAGTGAAGAAGTTTGGTTTCCCGGCGTAAAAATTGACAATCCCAATACTCATGGCACAGGCTGCACCCTGTCCTCGGCGATTGCCTGTAATCTTGCTGCCGGAGACAAGCTAAAAGTAGCGGTAAAAAAGGCCAAGGCTTACGTGTCCGGGGCATTGTCTGCCAATCTGGATCTGGGAAAAGGTAGCGGGCCGCTGGATCATGGCTTTGAACTAACCAGGGGAAGTAAATAAACATTAGACGAGTTAGAAAAAAGCCAATTGTTTGCCTACGGACTAAAATATCAGGCTGAACAATTGGCTTTTTATAGTTGTGGCCATTCTTTTTTTAGTGCTTTTTTAACAAAAATCCGGAATAGCGTTTTATCTAACAGAACAAATAGGGACAGCCTTATTTGCGAAACAGTAAAAGTTCAATATGAAAATGATGTTCAAATTGCTTTGACAGCGCAATCATTTTGATGTAATATGAAAATGATTTTCAAATTCATTTTTGTGGGGTGAAAAATGGGAAAACCCGTTTCTTATAAAACAAAACAACAGGATACCATTCTGAAATATTTAATTTCCAAAAAGAATCAGCATATTACCGTCAATATGATTGCCGAATTTTTAGAAAAGCAGGGGACACCGGTGGGAGTGACCACCATTTATCGGCATCTCGATAAGCTGGTGGAACAGGGTGAGTTGCAGAAATACATCATCGATGGGGTCAGTAGTGCCTGCTTTCAGTATATTGGCGATGAAGCCCATTGCCAGGAACATTTTCATCTGAAATGCGAAAATTGCGGAACCCTGATTCATCTGGAATGCAGCTACTTAAAAGAGCTTAACAGTCATGTATTGAACCGCCACGGATTTGACATTAACACATTCAAAACAGTTTTTTATGGATTATGTAATAGCTGTTCAGATAAAAAAAATCATACGGAGGCATTAAGATGAAGAAAATGATGGTTGTTTTAGTTTCACTGCTGATTCTGGTGGTAGGTGTAACAGGATGTGCACAAAATACGGCAGCAAAAAATTCAGATAGCGCGCAAAAAATCACGATTGTCACCACAATTTTTCCGATATATGATTTTGCCAGAGCCATTGCTGGCGATCAGGCTGAGCTGACGATGCTGGTAAAACCTGGGGCTGAAGTGCATGCTTATGATCCCTCCCCGGCAGATATGATTAAAATCCAGGAGGCTGATGTATTTATCTACATTGGCGGCGAAAACGATGCCTGGGTTGGCACGATTCTGGATTCCATCGACGTCAGTGGTATGAAAATTATTAGACTGATGGATGCGGTAAAGCCGGTTGAAGAAGAAACAGTAGCAGGAATGCAAGCCCAAGCAGAGACGGGAGAAGGTTCTCATGCGGATGATCAAGACGAATCAGCTGAGGAAGAAATTGAGTATGACCAACATATCTGGACCGCACCCCACAATGCCATCTTGATGGTCAATGAAATAGCCGCGGTTCTGGCCGAAGCGGATGTCAAAAATGCGGATATCTATGCTAAAAATGCGAGCGATTATACCGCTCAGATCGAGATCGTGGACGAGGAAATCGCTGCGATTGTAGCATCATCTCCGAATAAGCTGCTTGTTTTTGGGGATCGTTTTCCGTTTCGCTACCTGTTTGATCAATTTGGTCTGGAATATCAGGCGGCCTTTCCGGGATGTAGTAGCGAAACAGAGGCCAGTGCCGGAACCTTGGCCTATCTGATTAATACCATTAAGGAAAAAAACATCCAATATGTTTATTACCTTGAGCTCAGTAATCAGAATATTGCCAAAGCCATCAGTGAACAAACTGGAGCCCAGCTACTCCTGCTTCATTCTGGCCATAATGTGACAAAGGACGATTTCGATGCCGGCGTAACCTATGTTACAATTATGCAGCAAAATGCCGAAAGTCTCCGAAAGGGGCTGACCAAGCAATGAAGTTAATTTCCTGTGAAGGGGTCACAATCGGGTATGATGGACAAGAGGCGGTAACCAAGGTGAGTTTTGATCTGGAGCAGGGTGACTACCTTTGTATAGTGGGCGAAAATGGATCCGGAAAAAGCACCCTGGTGAAGGGTCTTCTAGGACTGATCAAACCCCAGGCAGGAAGCATTAGCTTTAACGGCATCCGCCAAAATGAAATTGGCTATCTACCCCAGCAGACGATGATTCAGCGGGATTTTCCGGCGAGTGTCACCGAGGTGGTGATCTCCGGCTGTCTCAACCGTCGGGGACTGTTGCCCTTTTACTCCCGCGCGGAAAAGAATCGGGCTGCTGAAAAGATCAAGCAGCTGAGTATCACTGACATCAAAAAGAAATCTTATCAGGACTTATCAGGCGGGCAGCAGCAGCGGGTGCTGTTAGCTCGAGCGCTTTGTGCCACTGAAAAACTGCTACTGATGGATGAGCCGGTTTCAGGTCTGGATCCGCTGATGACAGCGGACTTGTATCAACTGGTAGCAAAACTCAACCAAACCCAGGGCATGACAGTCCTGATGGTTTCTCATGATCTTGAAAGTGCCATCAAATACAGTAATAAAATACTCCATTTAAAAACCGAAACGTCCTTTTTTGGTTCAACAGCAGACTATCTAAAAACCGAAATGTGTCGGCGAATGAGGGGGGAGCGAAGCGATGATTGAGCTACTGACCCAGTTATTGTCCTACGGCTTTGTTGTGAGAGCCCTGATTGTGGGTGGGTTGGTATCCCTGTGTGCCGCTCTTTTGGGTGTGAGCCTGGTGTTAAAGCGTTATTCGATGATTGGCGACGGCTTGTCCCATGTGGGGTTTGGGGCGCTGGCGCTGGCGTTGGCTTTAAATCTGTCGCCGTTGGAGGTGGCGATACCGGTGGTCGCGGCGGCCGCCTTTGTGCTGTTGCGCATTAGCGAGAGCAGCCGGATCAAAGGGGATGCTGCCATTGCGCTGATTTCTAGCAGTGCGCTGGCTATTGGGGTGATGATTATTTCCTACACATCAGGGATGAATGCCGATACCAGCAATTACATGTTTGGGAGTATTCTGGCGATGAGTGAAAGCGACGTGATTCTCAGTGTTGGGGTTTCGATTATCGTGATTTTGCTGTATGTGCTGTTTTACAATAAAATTTTTGCGGTCACCTTTGATGAAAATTTTTCCCGGGCAACCGGAACAAGCGCAAGTCGCTACAATACCTTGATTGCGCTTTTAACGGCAATGACGATTGTTGTGGGGATGCGGATGATGGGAGCACTGCTGATTTCCAGCCTGATTATTTTTCCGGCGTTAACGTCGATGCGCGTGTTTAAAACCTTTAAACAGGTGGTTATCAGTTCGGCAATTTTATCGGTGGTTTGCTTTGTGGCGGGAATTGTTTTGTCTTTTATTTTCTCATTTCCCACCGGAGCCAGCGTGGTCGTCATCAACCTATTGATGTTTATCCTTTTTTCAGTTATCAGGCTGGTCAAAAATAAAATTTAAACACGAATTATTATGTTAGAATAAGCAAAACAACGATAAGCTCAGCGGAGGTAGCAACAGATGAAAAATAACAGGTCAGTGGTGTATGCAATCTTGGCAGCGCTGCTATTTGGAATTAATGCGCCCTTTTCAAAACTGCTGCTTGAAGAAATTGAGCCGCTGTTTTTGGCAGCACTTTTGTATCTGGGGGCAGGAATCGGGATGACCATCCTGACAGTTTTAAATAAAAAACGTCGACTGGCATCTAAAGAAGCCAGACTCACAAAAAAAGAACTGCCGTGGGTTATTTTAATGATTTTGCTGGATATTGCCGCGCCGATTTTTTTATTGCTCGGGATCAGCCTGACCAACTCCAGTACGGCTGCCCTGCTAGGTAATTTTGAGATTGCGGCAACCGCAGTGATTGCGATGATTTTTTTTAAAGAAGCGATTGGCAGACGGATGTGGATTGCGATTGCCTTTATTTCGCTGGCCAGTATCTTGCTGACGATCACCGATGCGATAGCGCTTAATTTATCGCTTGGCGCCGTTTTTGTGATGCTTTCTTGTGTCTGCTGGGGCTTTGAGAACAATTGCACCCGAAATCTATCGATTAAAGATCCGGTTCAGGTGGTTATCTTAAAGGGCTTCGGGTCAGGACTGGGAGCCTTACTGATTGCCGCTATCTGGGGCGACCTGTCGGCTTCGCTGTTTTATATCATTTTGGCGCTATGCTTAGGTTTTGTCGCCTATGGTTTAAGTATTTTTTTCTATGTCAAAGCCCAGCGGGGACTGGGAGCCGCACGAACCAGTGCCTACTATGCAGCGGCTCCCTTTATGGGGGTGCTTATTTCCTGGTTGGTTCTCAAGGAATCGATCACCTTTTCATTTTTAGCGGCGTTGGGGATCATGATTATAGGAACCTGGCTGGCCTTATCCGAGGATCATGAACACGCCCATACCCACCACGAAGAGTGCCATGATCACAGCCATAACCATGATGATGCGCATCATCTTCATCAGGATCATCCGCCGATTTGTGGTGAACATTGCCATGAGCACACCCACAAAAACACGGTTCACAGTCACTGCCATCTGCCGGACGTTCACCATCGGCATATCCATTAAAATGCTCTTGTCAGAAGATGACAGTCGCTACTAGCACTTATGCAAAAGATTATTTCATCAAAACAACAAACCGGTCTCGCCATCAAGCGACACCGGTTTGTTTTTTTTGATCGACCAGACTCATGAAGTATTCATGAACAGTGAGCTCTTTGGTCAACTCCGGGTGAAAAGATGTTACCACCATGTTCTTCTGGCGGGCGGCCACAATATGACCGTTAACCCGAGCCAGAATTTTAACATCACTGCCAACCCTTTCGATATAGGGCGCCCTGATAAAAACCATCGGGATTTTTCCACAAGCGTCAAATTCAGCCTCGGTCACAAAGCTGCCAAGCTGGCGGCCATAGGCGTTTCTGCGGGCGACCATATTCATCGTACCAAAATGAATGGTTTGATCCTCAGTAATTTTGCTCGCCAGCAGGATCAATCCGGCGCAGGTGCCCAGCACGGGAAGACCTTCGATAATCATTTTTTTGATTGGCTCAAAGAGCTCCAGCTCCCGCAACAGCTTGCCGATAACGGTGCTTTCACCCCCGGGCAGCACCAGGCCATCCAGCGAATGGTTGGTCAGATCTGAGGGTTTTCTGATTTCGATGCAATCGGTATCCAATTTCTTAAGCGCCTTGATATGCTCCTCAAAGGCACCCTGAACAGCCAGCACGCCAATTGTTTGCTTCATCGATTCCCCTTTAGACGCCGCGTTGGGCCATCAGTAGTTCAATTTCCTGCTCGTTGATGCCGACCATGGCTTCCCCTAAATCTTCTGAGAGTTCAGCTAGCAGTTTGGCGTCATTGTAATTGGTCACCGCTTTGACAATCGCTTGCGCCCGTTTGGCGGGATTGCCAGATTTGAAGATACCAGAGCCGACAAAGACCCCTTCAGCCCCCAATTGCATCATCAGGGCGGCATCAGCCGGGGTAGCGATTCCGCCAGCAGCAAAGTTGACCACCGGTAGCTTGCCGGTTTCATTGACCAGCTGAACCAAGTCATAGGGAACCTGCAGATCCTTAGCTAGCTGGAAGAGCTCATCGGCTCTGGTGTTTTGAATCATCCGGATCTGCTGGTTGATCAGTCGCATATGGCGAACGGCCTGAACCACATCGCCGGTACCCGGCTCACCCTTGGTGCGAATCATCGAGGCGCCTTCGCTAATCCGTCTAAGCGCTTCCCCTAAATCTTTGGCGCCGCAGACAAAGGGTACCGAAAAAGCGGTTTTATCGATGTGATAAGTATCGTCAGCTGGCGAAAGCACCTCGCTTTCATCGATATAATCAATTTCGATTGCTTCGAGGATCTGGGCTTCGGCAAAATGACCGATCCGCACCTTGGCCATGACCGGAATCGAAACGGCGTCCTGAATACTTTTGATCATTTTGGGATCGCTCATCCGCGATACTCCCCCGGCCGACCGGATATCAGCCGGAATCCGTTCTAGTGCCATCACCGCGCAGGCACCGGCTTCCTGGGCAATGCGGGCCTGTTCGGCCGTGGTAACATCCATAATCACCCCGCCTTTTAACATCTGGGCCAGGTTCTTGTTTAATTCATAACGATTATTCATTTGAGTAGCTCCTCAGTTTAGTTTTTTAGTATAGTTTTTCAGTAAAGTAAATTACTGACTCCATTGTAATATAGTCTTGATATCATTAAAAGCATCAAAAAATGGAAAAATGATAGCATCAGAATGGTGAAGATATTGAAATGATATGAATGTTTATTTGCACAAATACGGTAGCAAGAAGGATGATGGATGCTGCTGTAGTCAGATAATCAATCTGCGGGAATGGTTTTTAAATAACTTAAAAAATTATCTGTCGCAGCTGTTTATATTGATGGAAAACGATGTTTTATTCGCGCAAAGAGGGGTAATAACTAACGATAACTCGTTATTTAATTTTAAGGTATAGGGAGAGGGAAACATGAAAAAGCATGAAATCTCAATTGTCGATGATGAACCCATCAATTTGATGATCTTAAAAAAATTACTGAGTCCCTCTTTTCTCATTCGGGCCTATAA
>Ga0194137_10002482_pt1 | contig 10878 bp, 12 predicted proteins | sample TARM_MetaG_T3_14_FD_134025 | JGI IMG/M metagenome (GOLD analysis project Ga0194137, IMG submission 134025) | Freshwater microbial communities from Pennsylvania, USA, analyzing microbe dynamics in response to fracking - TARM_MetaG_T3_14 (version 2) | ecosystem: Environmental > Aquatic >...
GTTGAAAGATTACCATCATATTGCACTGATTAAATTTTATTAATATGAGAACGATTATTGCTCCGACCGATTTTTCACCGGTTTCCCTTAATGCTGTGGACTATGCAGCCGACATGGCTTGCATGCTTAGCGCCCGGTTGACGCTGTTTCACGTTTATTCCATTCCCATACCTGTAGGAGAAGTACCTATGCCCCCCTATAGCACTGAACTAATAGAAGAGGAGGTACAACAGGAGATGGAGAAGCTCAAAGAAAAATTATTAGTCCGAACAGGAGGAAAAACAATTATCCATAATGAAATAGAGATGGGTAGTGTGCTTTCCAAGTTAACAACTTATTGTGCAACCATTAAGCCATTTGCCGTAGTGATGGGAGCAGGAACCGCCAACGGAATCGAGCGCTTTTTATTTGGCGGCAAAACAACCGGCGCCCTAGAGCAGGTGCAATGGCCACTATTGATTGTGCCACCGTTGGTAAAATTCAAAAACATCAGGAAAATCGGGCTCGCCTGCGATTTCAGAGAAGTGATAGAATCAGTGCGAGTAAAAGAGATCCAGAAATGGGTTGAAGAATTCCAGGCAGAACTGCATGTATTGCATGTAAGCGATAAAACCAAAGAGGCACTCAGCTCTGAAACCATAGCGGAGTCCGGCCTGTTGCAGGAAATGCTTGGCGAGATGCATCCTAAGTACCATTTCATCAATAAACCGGCCGTTGAGCAGGGAATTGCTGAATTTGCAGAAGTGAACAAGCTTGATTTACTCATCATCATTCCCAAAAAACACGGTCTTATCAGTAAAATATTTCAATACAGCCATTCAAAACGACTCGTACTTCATACGCATGTACCTGTTGTGGCCATTCATGAATAGAATCCGTTAAAATGAGAACACTTTTTTACAGCACAAAAGATTTCGAGCAGTCTTATCTATTAAAGGCTAATCTGCTTCATAATGATATTTCATTTACAGAAACGCCATTATCGTTGAAAACTGCCGATGAAGCGGATGGCTATGATGCAGTCAGTGTTTTTACAGCAGACGACGGCTCCGCGGATGTATTGAAAAGATTGCATCAAAACGGAGTAAAATCTATTGCTATCCTTGCTGCCGGGCACGACAACATAGATTTGAAGAAAGCGGCGGAATTGGGAATACGAGTAGCTAATGTACCCGACTATTCTCCATATGCTATTGCCGAACATACTGTTGCGCTGATATTATCTCTGAACAGAAGAATTATTCTTTCAGACAAGCAAGTGCATCTGCATAATTTCACTATTTCTGACCTGATAGGATTTGATCTGCACAACAAAACCATCGGTGTCATCGGGGTTGGTAAAATCGGCGGTGTACTGATTAAAATATTGCATGGATTTGGATGTCATCTATTGGCACACGACATCCTGGAGAACGAAAAACTGAAACTACAATATGGATTTGAGTACGTTTCTCTTCAGAGGTTATGCAGTGAATCTAATATCATCAGCATCCACACTTGTCTTACACCCCAGACAAAATATTTAATCAATAAGAAATTCATTGACCTCATGCAACGCGGCGTCATGCTTATAAATACCTGCCGTGGTGGTTGCGTGAATACCGCCGATGTCATTGCAGGATTAGAGAGCGGTCAGATAGGTTACTATGGAGCCGATGTATATGAAAATGAAAGGGGCCTCTTTTTTAATGATCTTTCAGGAAAAAACCTGGAAGATCCTCTGTTGAAGAAATTACTGGATATGCCCAATGTACTCATTACTCCACACCAGGCGTTTGCGACAAACGAAGCGCTGGCCAATATTGCAGCAACCACCTTTTATAATATCGATTGCTGGAAAAAAGGGAAAATCAATAAACATGAATTAAGGCTCAAAGCAATTTGATCTTTATGTCTTTCATAGTTACCATTACTTTCAGCCCCTGTATAGACAAAAGCGCATCAATTCCCGCCTTAATTCCCGAGAATAAACTACGTTGCTCAAAAATAAAACTGGAGCCTGGCGGAGGAGGTATCAATGTAGCGAGGGCGATAAAAAAGATAGGGGGAAATGCAACCTGCATATTACCGTCTGGCGGCTGTACAGGTAAATTTCTTGCTCACCTCCTTGAAAAAGAAAACATTCATACCGTTATTATCGATACTGCTAATGAAACAAGAGAGAATTTCATCATCAAGGATGAGGGTACGGGCAATCAGTACCGGTTGGGTATGCCTGCCGGAAAATTGAGCAAGAACGAGTGGAAACAATGCCTTAATGCCCTGAATGAAACGGCGGATGTTCGCTTTATTGTTCTAAGCGGGAGTCTGCCACCAGGTGTTTCCGCTACTGTTTTTGCACAGTTAGCACGAAGTGCTAAAAAGAAAAACGCAAAACTTATTGTTGATGTATCCGGAGATGCATTAAAAGAAGCCGTTACCCTGGGCGCTTACCTGATCAAACCAAATTTAGCTGAGCTAGGTACATTGGTTGGAGTACCCAAAATCAAAATTGACCAGGTTGAAAAAACAGCAAAGGAGGTTATTCGGCAATACCAATGCGAGGTGATCGTAGTTTCACTGGGTAGAGACGGAGCTATCCTGGTTACTCGGGATGAGACCTATAGTGTAACGCCTCCCCAGGTGAAGGTAAAAAGTACTGTAGGGGCCGGCGATAGTATGGTTGCCGGTATCGTGTACAGTCTGGCAAATAGAAGCAGCCTGAAACAGGCATTGCAATATGGCGTAGCTTGTGGCACCGCTGCCACCATGAACCCCGGAACCGAGTTGTGCCACAAGAGAGATGCCGATCGTTTATATTTACTTCTTACACAATAATCTGTCTTTGAATATGATGATGATCATGAGCCCTCATGAGTATTGTCATTTAATATGCGCCAACCGATAGATAGCTTGTATCTATATCAATACCATCATCCTGAAATCAATAATCCTTTTATTAAACATTAAAGTGGGTTAAATGTTTGAAAAGCCGATGATCTGACCGGTCACATAAAAGAGTATATCAATAACCGCATAAATGCCGTTAAATTGAGAGGCGTCCGGGATGGTAGCAGCTTTTATTGCTGTTGCAATAGTTTCGATTCTGTACCTGCTTCTTGTCGTCTTTATAAGTATTGCGCTGGCTTTTGCTTTAGGTAAATGGACTGGGCAGTTATATTGTGGATTCCTTATTGTTACAGGCTTGTATTTTGTAGCAGGACTGGTTATTTGGCTCACCAAAGAACAACTGCTTCGTTTTCCCATTATGAATGCAATATTGAAACAATTATCCAACGAACGAAGTGATGAAGAAGATTAAAAATACTAATGATCTCCGCAAGAAAAAAAGAACCTGAGGCAGAGAAAGGATGAATTGGAAAAGTCTATTCACTACGATTGGCGTGATTTCAAAGAAAATTTGACGGTTAAAAATGAACTTGATCAAATATTTTCCTCCGAAGAGAAAATAAAAAGTAACACAGGTTTCTTTTCGAAATGGTTTTATCAATTGATCACTGAGAAGATGAAAAAGGCAACCGACGAAATCCAGAAAAAAGTAATGAGTTGGTTTGAAAAATGAATACTTGCACAGGATGTGGTTTTTTATTTTTTAAGTGATTGGTATTTAATCTCTTACCAAAGACTCGTTGGAGGGAGTAACTGGCATAGGATTATTTATTGTAGTTGAGTAATTTGGTGGTGCTTTCACCGCTGTCGACACTAAATAAATGCCTGTATGCAAGCCCCGGCTCCCAGTATGAAAATTGCAAAAAATGATTTCTTGATAACACTGTGTAATAGTATAAAAGAAGGCGCCGCCATTGTAGAAAAAGATACTGCAAAAATCATATTTCGTAATGACGCCTGGTTTAGGTTGTTTGAAGTTGATCCGCCTGGCAAAATGGATATGATGCAAATAAATCAACTCAGGAAAATCGAACTTACAGATGATGAGGTAAAAAACCGTATTACCATAGCAGAGAAGGAAGGTTTTTTTTGTGAGCAGGCAGAATATATATCTAAAAAAGGGCGGCCGTTTTGGGGAGAACTGTCGATCAGTCTATTTAAGAATAAGGAAAGTATTTATTATATCGTTGTAATTGACAAAATTAATAGTGTAAAAGAAACCGAACGAATGATTACGCAGGATAAGCAAAGATTCGATGCATTACTGGAGCACGCCAGCATGGGTATAATAGAAATAAATAGCCGTGGAGAGATTATCAATATTAACCTGTTTGCTTTAATGCTTTTTGGTTACAGTAAGGAAGACGTATTAAATAAAAAGATAGAGATGCTCATTCCAACAAGGTATCATGCTAAACATTTACAGCACAGAGATCGATATAGAGCCCATCCGAAGAACAGGCCTATGGGAGTTGGCATGGATTTATTTGCGGTTAAAAAAGATGGAACCGAATTCCCTATGGAAGTAAGCCTGAGCAACTATATAAGAGACGGCGAACACTGCATCATAGCTTTTGTGAGCGATATCTCTATCCGAAAAAAGACAGAAATAGAAATTAAAAAGCTCAATGATGAATTAGAAGGAACTGTTGAACAACGAACAAAAGAACTCAAAACCGCTATACAACAATTGGAATTGTCTAAGGAAGAGCTTTCCGGATTGCTGGAAAAAGAGAAGGAGTTGAGTGAACTTAAATCCCGGTTTGTCTCTATGGCTTCTCATGAATTTCGAACTCCTTTAAGCACCATACTCTCATCGGTCTATTTATTAGAGCAATACAATGCTGACAATGAACAGTCAAAGCGGAACAGGCACCTGAAGCGTATTATTTCATCTGCAAATATGTTGAACGACATCTTAAACGATTTTTTAAGCGTTGATAAAATTGAAGAAGGAAAAATTCATGTTAAATATGCTGAATTTGATATTCAACAACTGGTCGAATCGGTAATGGAAGAAATAAAAAACAACCTGAAGAAAGGGCAGGTACTTGATTATGATCATGATGGCAACCCTATGGTTTTATTAGATCCCTCTTTGCTGAAACATATTATAATGAACCTGGTTTCGAATGCCAGCAAATTTTCGCCGGAAGCAAGTTTTATCAGCATCAAGACATATTCTGATGATCATCATTTTGTTTTCTCAATAAAAGATCGGGGTATTGGCATTTCGAATGATGATCAAAAGCATTTGATGGAAAGGTTTTTCCGGGGAACCAATGTTACCGGTATACAGGGAACAGGCCTTGGGTTGCACATCGTATCTAAATATGCGGAATTGATGAATGGCTCTATCGAATGTAAAAGCGAATTGCAGGAAGGTACAGAGTTTATACTAATCTTTAACGCAAAAACCAATCATCATGAAAAAGATATTAATCATTGAAGACAACGAAGATATCAGAAGTAATACTTCAGAAATATTGGAATTGTCAAATTATATGGTGATTACGGCTGAAAACGGAAAAATAGGAGTAATTAAAGCGATCGAAAATAAGCCAGACTTAATTATTTGCGATATTATGATGCCTGAGCTTGATGGATATGGAGTGCTTCATGCTATTCAAAATAATGAGAAAATCAAGAATACGCCATTTATCTTTCTCACTGCCAAGGCTGAGCGTGACGACTTTCGGAAAGGAATGGAACTAGGGGCAGACGATTACCTTATAAAACCATTTGATGGGACAGAACTATTGAATGCAGTCAGTAGCCGTATCAAGAAGCTGGATTTATTGAAACAGGAATTCAATGCGGACATGATCGGCATCAGGCAGCTTCTTGAAGCATCATCCGGCAAAAAGGAATTGATGGCATTCACTGAGGGCAGGGATATCAACCGGTATAAGAAAAGACAAACTGTCTATTCCGAAGGCAATCATCCCAACCGGCTATATTATATTGTAAAGGGAAAAGTAAAGGCATATAAAACCAATAAGGATGGCAAAGAGCTGGTAACCGATCTGTTCAGTACCGGGGATTTTGTTGGGCATGTTGCTCTTTTAGAGAAATCTGTCTATAAGGATACTGCTGAGACGTTGGAGGAAGCGGAACTGGCAGTAATACCCAAAGAGGATTTCGACGAATTAATTAACAAGAACCCTGAAATTGCCAGAAAATTTATTCAGTTATTAGCGAAGAACATTTCGGAAAAAGAAAGCCAACTTTTAAACCTCGCCTACAATTCCCTCCGGAAAAAGGTTGCAGATGCGCTTTTGCTGATCCAGGCAAAATATAGGACAACTAGCAATGATAATTTCGACATTGACCTCAGCCGTGAACACCTGGCTACTTTGGCAGGTACTGCTACAGAGTCTCTCATAAGAACGCTCAGTGATTTCAAAAATGAAAAGCTGATCGATATACATGATGGTCGAATCAGTATTCTTAATCAAGAGAAACTTGAAAATTTATTCAACTAATTTTTTTGCTGATTTTTCTTCCCAGTGAAATTTTCTATAAATGTCTTCGTAAAACCGGACTCTGCCGGTTGAATCGCACCCTGCCGGGTTATACCATACAATCACGGGCATGGGGTCATCTGCAGGTACGGCTATTGGGGAATGGTTTATGAGACAGCCTTTCTGTTCAAGTGTATCAATTGCCAAATGATGGGCTTTTAAAACAAGCCGACCCAGTTCCATGGGATTTTCCATCCTCAGGCACCCATGACTGAAATACCTTTTATTCAGCATGAAGGCACTTTTGAATGGGGTATCATGCAAATAAGCACCGAAAGGACTATAAAACTCCAGTTTTAGCAGCCCCAATGCATTATCGCATCCGGTACTTTGGCGAATGGTATATGGGAAATTTTTGACGTTTAAAGCCTGCCATTTTATTTTGTAAGGGTTCATGATTTTCCCCGCACTGTTCAATACCTGGAAATTACCGACACGAATGAATGCAGGATTTGCCTTGATCAGGGGCAATAGCTCTTTGGCAACAATACTAATTGGAACATGCCAGTAAGGATATAGAATCACTTTGTTGATCTTACTTGCGAGCGTTGGGGTTGGGGTAGACGTTTTTCCAAGTACCATTCTCATTTCCAGGATGGACCGGTTGTCCCGGTATACATTCATATATGCGGCTGGGATATTTACAACAATTACTGTCCGGCCCTGGATAAGGCAATACAGCCATCGGTAATAATTAATGGAGAGGCTGAGTTGTTGTAATCTTTTGTACAGCGGCACGTTCAATTGTTCCAAAATAGTTGAGCGAAGCATCCCATCGGATAATAAATTAAACTGGCGTTGCGCCTCCCGGATTGCTTTTTTCAATGAAGTTTCAGGCAGATGGGTACTGACAGAATCCAAAATTGCCAATTGATAGAGTTTAAGTACCAGCGCAGTATTATTTGAATTAACCTTATTGGACGCTATGACCACCTCTTTAAAATCGCCTTCAGACATCCTGGCATTGAGTTGTTTTATTTTATTTTCCAGGGTATTAACCTCGACCAGAGGTGGGGTAAGCTGCTCTTTTAATAGTTGTATAGACTTCGTCTTAATGGCATTAGCTAATAATACTGGAATATCATAGCATGCGGGCTGATAGTCAAGCCCGTCGTAACGAAGTTGTGGCATGATATTGCCGAATGCAATGCTCCTGTAAAAATGAATAGCTATGCCGGTAATTCTGATTTCTCTTTGCATAGAATCATCGGCATTTCGTAATAAAAGATGCCCATTACAAAATTCTTCAAGGAAGTCAGACGCATAGTATTCATCTTGCAGGCCCCAATTTGCCGACTGCTTAAGCACGGTTAACAAAAAATTTCTATCCTCAATATTTTCTTGTTGTATCCATGCCGTTTTAAAGCCCAGTTTTTCGTAAAATGTTATGACTTCAGCCGGATACGGGGGGATCGATCCGGGAGTGGATTGCCCGTTAAAAATAAAATTTCGCAGCCTGTCCGGAGTAATTTGCGAATAGGACGTATAGCTCGACAGTAAAATGATGAATATGATTACCCTGAATTTCACAGTGTTATTATTTTTCTAATAACTAGATATTGAAAACAAGTTGACTCAGGCCGATTTAAAATAAATATGTATTTTACTTAACAGCTTGTAGAAATCCCTTTCATTTTTTAGCCTTGTAAAATCATAAAAAAGAAAATCAAAAGAGGCCCAAATTAAAAACCAGCCGGCTGGTTCCAGCAGGGCTTTAATACTAACAATGACATGGGAAGGAGAAAGAGGAAAATCGGTCCAGGAATTAAGAAGAATGATCATTATCCCACTTAATAGGGTTAAAATGCCATTTCTCAGTTTACCCCGGCATTTGTACTGATGAAACAGAAATTGGCGCCTGAAAAAATCGCCAATGCTGCTTACAATAACTTTTTCTGATTCCTCATCCCTTTGTTCCTGCGGTAGCAAAAGGAACAGGCCTTCAGCGTTATGTTCCTTGTATTTCATTTCTCTGCGCAATTCATACAGGAAATCTTCTGATATTCTTCGTTTGAGGTAATGCCGGCTGTCAAAATCAGAATAAATATCATCATAAGAATCCAACCAGAGATCTAGTTCTGTCATACAATAAATGTTAATATAAGAAGCCCCGCCACCCCTGAGAGACGGGGCTCTAAACCTTACAATAGCAGGCTTATTTCACGGCGATATGTTTCGCCTGTGGCATTTTTGCTCCCTCTCTGTGAGGCAGGGAGACTTTAAGAATTCCATCTTCATACTTTGCTTCGATCTTTTCTTTGTTAACTTCATCCGGCAAAGTGAAGCTGCGGCTAAACGACGAATAACTGTATTCCTTCCTGGTAAATTTCTTTTCTTTTTCTTCCCTGCTTTCCTCTTTTTCGGAACTGATGGTGAGGATGTTGCCATCAACATCAATTTTGAAATCATCTTTTTTCATGCCGGGAGCGGCCAGCGATACCAGGTATTCGTCTTTTTGTTCGGAAATATTCACTGCGGGGACATCCATCGTACGACCCCAGGAACCACCATTGCCGAACCATTCATTCCATGGTTTGAAAAAATCATCAAATAATGAAGGCTTTCTTTCTGATTGCCTTGCAAGTGTTTGTGTTCCCATAATTTTATATTTTGATTATTGAATAGATAATTTCAGAACAAATTTATTTTTCTGAAAAAGCACAGCAAACGATTTCCATCAGTGCATGTGATGAGATTCATCAGTGAAAATAACTGTACAAACGAAAATGCATTCAATAAACAATCACCTGCATGTCCTTATCTGTCGATTGTTGGGTGGTTTTGGGAATATAGAGTTGCAGGATACCCTGCCTGTATTCCGCACTCATGAATCCCGGGTCTACGTTGGAAGGCAGCGGAATATGACGTTTCAATGTATTGGAGTCAAATTCGTGCATCCTCGACCTTTCATTCTTTTCTTTTGTTATCTTTTTCATCAATACAAACAAAAACAATGTATTGTTGTGCATATGAATGAATATATCTTCTCTTTTTACTCCTGGCAAAGATATTTCTATGTTAAAGCAGTCTTCGGTCTCAGTCATATTGATCGGAGGCATTGTCACATTCGCCGGAGCCGCTGGTTTAGTATCAAGTAAAAAAACTTCCAATTCAGGAAGCAGGATATATTCACCAGGGTAAATTGCTGACTCTTTCATATGGTGAAGTTTAATATTTACTGTTTTTCAAATCTGCCGGTTACTTTCGAAATCTCAATTCTGTACATTATGTACTTAACCCGGTTACTGTCGTCAATCACTGATATTACCCCATGTTCATGAGGATGAATGGTGCTGCTGGTCATTAATGAAAATACCTTTTCAAAAAGAATAGCCCTGGCGCTCCTGGCCATTTCATCTTTCAGTTCTTCAAATTTTCCATAAACAATCACACTTTGCCAGTTTCTCATGTCTGTTACCACATCTACTTCAAAACAGACATTTGGATTTTTCCGGAGTATGCTTAATTTCTTCCCTTCGTTACTTTGTCCGTAAATATATTTTCCATCGAAGATGTAAGTCACCGGTGTAATATAGGGTTGATTACCATCACTGCAGGCTAGCCTGCCCACCACCTGGCTGGAAAGTATGTTTTCTATTTTTTCCTTGCTTAATTCACCCAGCATTTTATATATTTTAAATCCAAAAAATTGTACACAAATAACAATTAATAAGACCGATCAGCGATTCTTATTTGACAATAAAATAGGATTGGCTGCATTCATATTGATAGCCTGTTCAGCCTGTTTTGAGAGCATCTTATCAATTTGCTCTTCATTCAACTTCGCCTGGTGAAAAACGACTGCTGATTTTTCATTTCCAAGATCTTTTGCGAATGCAGCAACAGTACCATACATATTGATTTTGTAATGATTGATGCCCTGTATACTTGAAAGCAAACAAGCATCCCGTATTTCGGTGTTGTTGCAATTGCTCATTTTTTCCTTTGTTTCCAATATAAATGCTTGCATGATAGCGTTAGTGCAGGAAAGCGATCCAATCTTTTCTTCAGTGATAAAGGCTTTTATCTTTTGAATATTATCCTTGACAAAGTCAAGATATTGCTGCAATACATTTTTAAGAGACAGCGAACTTGCTTTACTTATCCAATCAGGCAATATATTTTCCAGCTGTCTTTCAGCACCGTTCAATTTCCGGGCATCGAAATCTATGAGATCGTGTAATGTGGTGAGCCCCATAATATCTTCTCGCATATCCGTAAATTTTGTTCTACAAATCTATTCCGGAAGCATGTCCTTAATATTGACGGTTATCATCAACTAATTTGATTGTTCTCACGTAAAATTCACAACATATTATATGTCAATTATTTACATTTTCTGAATTATGTGATTTAGTAGCCAACTCGGTAATATATATTTATGTATTGCTAACAGATCAGGTAGCTGATGCTCCTTTTTCGTTGAGTTTTATTTTTTTTCATTATCTTAACAAAGTATTGAAAC
>Ga0194137_10002483_pt1 | contig 10874 bp, 11 predicted proteins | sample TARM_MetaG_T3_14_FD_134025 | JGI IMG/M metagenome (GOLD analysis project Ga0194137, IMG submission 134025) | Freshwater microbial communities from Pennsylvania, USA, analyzing microbe dynamics in response to fracking - TARM_MetaG_T3_14 (version 2) | ecosystem: Environmental > Aquatic >...
CATTACACACTTATTATGGAATATCCTTTGGTTAAAAAGATTTCTCTTTTTAATGTGGGAAGATCTGTTTTTTAAGCAGATTATTTTTCCGGCCTTCGTATCAACTTATTTCATCAGGGTCAAATTTTCACCTTCAACCTCGGGTCGGTATATTGATTCTAGCGCCAGTGTTATAATTGTTGTTAAGCGATTGACACAATGCTTCTGATCACGCTTTCCTGAAAATGATCAAGTTAACTTTTGATATGAGCCAATTATATCACGTTTATCATGAAAGTAAATAGACAAAATGTAAACGTTTGTATAAAAATTGTATACGTTTGCAGTAGCTAAGGATTATTACCGAATTTAAGAAGTAAGATCGTCAGCACTGCGACGACCGGGTAAAATGAATCGCTTGTCCGTTCCAAAAGGGTTCGTTCCGAGCAGCCGTTAGAATTACTGCTAATGTCTAAACAAAATACTTAAATCAAATTAACAAATATTTTAATGAAGTGATAGTTTAACTCATTTTTTAAGGGGTATTAACTTATTAAATCAATTCAATATTGAAGAAAAAAATACGAGGAGGATTATGATGATAAAAATTGCGATTATTTTAGGTAGCACCAGACCAGGACGAAATGGCGAAGCGGTGGCACAATGGGTTGACAAATTGGCTCAGAAACGATCTGACGCTAGCTTTGAGTTGGTAGATGTTGCAGATTACAACTTACCTCTCTTAGATGAGCCAAGTCCAGCCATGATGCAACAGTATACCAAAGAGCATACCAAAGTCTGGTCAAACAAGATCAACGCATTTGATGGATTTGTTTTTGTAACCGCGGAATATAATCACAGTATTCCCGGGGCATTAAAAAATGCCATCGACTTTCTGAATGTAGAATGGAAAAATAAAGCTGTCGGATTTGTGGCCTATGGCAGTGCTGGCGGAACCAGAGCTGTTGAAGCGTTACGCCTGATTGCCGCTGAACTTCATATGGCCGATGTCCGTGCCCAGGTGATGCTTAACCTGTTTACCGATTTTGAAAACATGAGTGTCTTCACCCCCGATCCGCGCCACGAAGAAACACTCAATGATGTCTTTGATCAGGTAATTGCCTGGAGTGGCGCGTTAAAGTCATTACGGGTTTAGTCTTTGACAGTTTAGTAGTCAAATCACCGGATCCAGGATATTGTGGGCATGGCATCGGTGATTACAATCGCCAGAATCATCGGTATCCTATCAAAGAAAGGGTTGATCAAAACGTTTTTCAAAACAACCGTTTCTTTTGAGGATCCAGTTCCAAGCAATTTGATCAAGCTTTTTAATCAGGTGGGATTCCAACAGTCGCAACTGAAATTTAGATAAATGAACCGGGTTCCTCAGCTTTTTGACTATGTCCGGATTGAAGGATCCGTTCTTTTCATAATAAGCACCCAAAGCTTTAAGCTGTTTAAAAAGTTTGCCAAAGAGAAAATGCGGTAGAATTGAACAAGAAGCCGCATCACCCTTAATGACGGTGCCGAGGTAGGTATAATTTAACCGGCAGGCCAAAGCGGTAAGATAGTTTTCCAGAAATCGGGCGGTTGAACTTTCAATAAAACCTGCCTGGACAATAAAACCAATTTTTTTATGATCGGTGGTTTGGCGGTTCATTGCCTCAAAAAGTCGCATTACCATCCCGGGCATGGCATGAATGTACAGGGGCATCACCAGCAGGATCGTGTCATAATCAGTCATCTCCAGGGCTAGTGTTGCCGGGTTCTCTCGTGAAACATAGCGAACCGGCAGCGGTTGGGTCAGCCCTGATTGAAAATGGTCGATAAATAATTGGGTATTCCCGTGATCAGCCCGGGGGGAGCCGTTAAGAATCAATGTTTTCATTGTTGATCGCCTCGCGTTTCCCCAATCAGGTTGATATTGTTGCTGTGAAACTGGTAAAATGTTCGCTGCAGATAATCTTCGAAGATCTTTTTTTCGGCCGCCTCCAAAAAAGTATCCTGATAATGAATTTCGATGTCCGGATAGCGCTGATAGCGCTTGTCATGCATCGACTCACCCGAAGTATAATTGGTGTAGGGCAGAAACAGGGGAATCATCCGGTCAAACAAGGTTTTTAGATTACCGCTGATAAAACCCTGGGATATGGTGAGATAAAAGATGACCTTTTCTGAGGAAATATAGTGATGATAAAAGAGATCCAGATCATGATGGACGCAGCGCCCGGGTGTTTTCCACCAGCATGTCCAACAACCGGTGCATCCCTTTATCTTTTGATCGCTCAAATCGAGCAAATATGAATTTGGCAGTATATAATCGTGAAATTCTCTGACAATCATTGTTTTCATGTTCGACTCCTTATGAATGATATGTCTAGAGTATAAAGCCGGGGGTAGCCCCCAGGTCAATAGTTTTTTAGTCAATTATTTTGATCAATCGGCGCCCAGGCTTCCACAAAAGCCTGTTCAATATTGTCATGAAAGAGGATTAGACGGACATGCAGATAGACAGTTCCGGTTAACCGGAGCTGTTTTTTCTTTGCCCATTGATAGGCCGCCAGTCGTGTTTTGTCAATGACCTGATTGGTTGCATCACTGTAACGGCCGCTTTCAACAACAATATGAAGGCAGGGACCGTCCTCGAGATAGCTTTTGCCGATTTCACGGTGGGGAGCCGGGGCGACAAGATGCATCTCAGTATCGTGATACTGGGACGCATCAAAGGTGACACAGCGGATCATATTGGTAAGCAAGTCTTCATCTGCCAGATTAAGATGAGCCAGAACCTTTTCCTGATACTCATCGAAGGCGGAGATCGCCGAAAAGGAGCTGACAATCTGATAAAGTGGAAAGTCCCTGATTGAAAACTGATTAAGGTGCTGGGGCAGTGACTGACAAAATGCTTGGGTATCGGCTAATTTTAACAGCATCTGTTGCTGCTTTTTAATCGCCAGTTCAATGGCGGCCTGCTTTTGAATAATATTCTCGGTTAAAACGGTGAGCTGATCTTGATCAATGAGCTGGTTGATTTCAGCTAGGGTGAAACCTCTTTTTTTATAAAATTCAATAACTAGCAGCTTATATATTTCATCAAAACCATACTGACGATAGTTGTTGGTCTGATCTTGACAGGGGTTGATAAACCCCATGGCCTCGTAGTGTCTTAATGTATCCCGAGTAAAACCAAGGTAACGGAACAGTTCCCCAGTTTGAAAGGTATTGTTTTGGTTATTGAGATCAATGTCGTCAATATGTTTATGAGCGTCATTTTCCATTGCGTTGCTCCTTGTGTTCATTAGACCAGATGATAGGTATCCAAAAATGCTTCAACCACGGCATTAAAAACAACGGGGTTATCGACATTGGCATTATGGCCGGCTGCGGGGATGATTTTCAGGGGATAGCCGGTTTTGGCGGCCCAGGCCCGGTTGTATTGCGGAACCTTGCCGGTTTTGTCATATTCGCCTAGCGTCAGCAGCACCGGGAACGCAAAGGCGGTATCGCGGTTTTCGCGGAGAAAGCTGGCATAGGCGATTCCCATGATCCGGCAGAGCTCTGTCTTGCTATAGGGTGCCAGCATTGTGATCATCTTATCAAAGCCCCGTTTGGTGTGCGTAGCCCCTTTGGCAATGGCGGTCACCAGTTTGTCATGGGGATAGCAACGGGACATCCACTCCACCTGCCGCACCCAGAACCGATCCGACCATGAATAATAACAAAGGCCAAAAGGCGAGGTGTCCACCCCGACAAAGGCCAACACCTTTTCCGGGAAATCGATGCCATACTGCTGACAGGCATAGCCCCCCAGCGACTGGCCGATCAGTACCGTCGCCGCGATGTTTTCCTGAGTGAGGATGGCGTCCAGATCGGCAGCGGCATGGTGAAACGAAAAATCGCTATAGGGACGGGAAGCCCCATGGAGCGGCAGATCCCAGCTGATTACGGTGTAATGCTTTCTAAAATAAGCAACCTGTTGATCAAACATCAGGTGGTTGGCAGTAAGCCCATGGGTAAAGACCAGACAAATTGCCTGCGGATCCCGATGGCGGGCGATCCAGTAATGAACCGTGCCCCGGGGAGAGGTGATTGTTTTTTCCAGCACGACGACGACCTTCTTTCGCAGATTTTCCCATTCATGGTGGAATGGATCTTTTTTTAAGTTTACCGATAAAAAAAGGGTTCGTCAATGGAAGAATTGTAAAGTATGACGAAAAGAATGTATCACAGCGATCGGATTGACTGTGACAGAAGATGGTGCACCGATGTCAAATTATCGGACGATTTGCGCATCAGACAAAAAAGCCGCTGCAACCTTATTAAAATAGGTTGTCGCGGCTGTTTTTAATAGCGGATCCAATCAATCAGCAGTTGCTGGGTTTGAGGCGCAGGTTTTTTAGCGAGCCAGTTGGGAAACCAGGCATTGACCATCAGATACATTGGGTTGTGGGGAATCCCCCCGTTAAAGCGGGTCAGGTGGATATCATCGACATAAAAATCGATGAAATCAGGCTGATAGTCAATCCGGTAGTGATGAAAATCAGCAGTTGGGTCAAAATTCAGATCTTTAGTCACCGTTTGGGTCAGCCCGCCGTTGGCATAGCTGGTAAACATGATTTTGCCATCCGGCTGATTATAGATTTCGATGTCGATTTCCTGACCATAATCCGGTGGTGCATAGAGGAAAAAACCGGTGATACTCGATGGAGCATTGGGCAGCTTCATGGAAATTTCATAGTTGCCATAGCTTTTTAGATCGACAGTGGAAATCTCACCACTATCCATTGTCCCCGCCGGAATGGTGATTGCTAACTGGCCATCAGAAACCGTTACGTTTTTAGGCCTAAACTGGGTCTGACCGAGGCGGTGGCTGGAAGCTTTATATACAGCGGGATCGAGACTACCAGTAAACTTGGGCACAATCCGGATTTGGATGGCTTCTAGTCGTTTGGATTCGCCCGCGGTTCCGGCGATGGCTCCATCTTTTTGCCAGCCCTGGGACCAGCCGTAATCTTGAATATAAACCCGGTATTCAACGGCATAATCAGTTGCCGGCTGCCCGGTGGCGTCAATGAGTTGGAGCTGAATCGCTTCCAGCCGCTGGCTTTTGCTCTGGGAACCGGCATCGTCGCCATCTTTTTTCCAACTTAAGAGGTCGTCGGTGTCAGCTTGCCAGCCTTCGTTTTCAATGTGGACATTGTAGCGGATGCTGTAATTCTGGGCTGTTGCCTGACTGCCAGTCAATTGCACCGTCAGCCCTTCAATCCGTTTGCCTTCACCGGTGGTGCCCAGCAGGCCGCCATCCGTGACGACGCCGTTATCCGCTGGGATGTCCCCATAGTCCTGAACGTGGCCGCGATAAGCTAACCCCAGGGGAGTGGCCGCCTGGGCGTGAATGGAAAAGGGCAACAATAGCAAAAATAGCAGTGGACTGAGCAGTCCGACAACCGGTAGTATTTTCATGGGAGACCTCCTCGCCATCGTTTTGTGGCGATAATCATTCTTTCTTGGGATTTTATCAAATGATTCTTAATTTAAGGATTATCGTTGCAGTTTTGATACAGTCCGCCGAGATTGTCCAGTTATCGGCGGATAACCGGGTAAAGCGTTGACCGATGCTAATAAAAGTGAAAATGGAGAAAAAGCGTGGCGGAAAAAGTGCGATTTGCGATAGCCATTTTTTGTTAAAAGGCGTATAATTATAAGCGAATGCAAAAAACAAAATCTGCTAAGGCAAATATAATAGACATAGGAAATCAGGAGAAAAAATGATCACAGGCGAAGTAAAAAACAAAGTCGATAAAATATGGACCGATATCTGGGCCGGGGGGATCAGCAACCCCCTCACCGTCATCGAACAGCTGACCTATTTGATGTTTATCCGCTCACTGGATGAAAAAGAACTGGAAAACGAGAGTTTTGAAAATCTCACCGGCGAAACCATGCCCAAAATCTTTCCACCCACCGAGGCCGGCCAGAACCTGCGCTGGAGCCGCTTTAAAGAAAAAGACCCCCGAGCGATCTACGAGATCATCAGCCAGCAGGTCTTTCCCTTTATCAAAAAGATGAACGGGTCAGCCCAGACCGCCTTTTCCCGCTATATGGACGACGCCATGTTCCTGATGCCCACCCCCCAGGTGCTCCAGAAAGTTATCCCCGGCCTGGACGAACTCTAGGAGCAGGATCTCAGCGGCCGGGATATGCAGGGCGATCTCTACGAGTATATGCTGGGCAAGCTGGCCACCGCCGGCCAGAACGGCCAGTTCCGCACCCCCAAACAGATCCGTGATCTGATGGTGCGGCTGGTGGCGCCAACCCCGGACGACAAAATATGTGATTAAAAGTTGCCAAACATCAGTAGCCAGTGGGGTGCTGGGTACTAACGGTGTTTGATTTAGCTTAACTCAAGGAATTGAGCCAGAAACAGTTTGGAACGGAGTTGGCCAGGAGATTTAAAACGATCAAGCGTCCCACAAAATACAGGACATAGCGAAACATCGATCAGGAGATTTCCTTAAGTAAGTCAGCTTTGTTTGACATTTTGTGATATTTATCACAAAAAACGAAGGGGTTGTCCTCATTTGCGAAGGGGTTGCGAAGCTATTTCGAAAGGATCAAACGGCGTTAATAAGCCATTCGAAGGGATCGAAGGCATTTTTTGTCTTTTGGCGAAAATCAGTGATTAGATTAATCTAATCAGCATATTACAAAAAAATATCCCCTGATCCTTTCGATCCTTTCGGAATTGGTTCACTGGTCTCAAACCAGCGGTTGCTGATAATAAATACCACCGTGTCCGGGCGGTTATTGACCGCCCGCATCGTCGATCTCAAGAATAATTTTAAACCAAAATAATTACCGTGATTTGTTTAATCAGGGGATAATAGTTTCAAATATGCTATGTTGATGTTATAATCATAGCATATTTGAAAACAGGTGAAGAAATGAACTATCAAAAAAAACTAGAGTCGTTGATCATCGAAAAAGATGGGCTGATTCTGACAAAAGATGTGGAAAGTGAAAACATCCCCCGTACCTATTTATACAGAGCGGTCAAAGCGGGGCGGCTGAAAGCCCTCAGTCGCGGTGTTTATCTCAGTGAAGATGCCTGGGAGGATGTTTATTACTGGAAACAGGCCATTAATCAGAAAATGATCTATTCCCATGAAACGGCACTCTATTTTCTCGATCTGACAGACCGGGATCCGCTGGTGATTACCGTGACCGTGCCCTTTGGTTATAATGCCAGCCGGTTAAGAAAAGATAATTTCCAGGTCTTCAGTGTCAAGAAAGAATGGTATGACTTGGGAATTATCCTGGTTAAAACCAATTTTGGCCGCGACATTCGCTGCTATAATCAGGAACGAACCATTTGTGATCTGCTCAGTTCCCGTTACCAGTCGGATCTGAGCCAGGTTACCGCAGCGGTCAAACGTTATTTCCGGCAAAGAGATCGAAACGTTCCCTTGCTTTTGGACTATGCCAAAACCTTTGGTGTCGAAAAACGGATTAAAGCCTATATGGAGGTATTGATGTGAAAACAGCCACTCAGATAAAAGACAAGATTAAAAATCTGGCCAAAGAAAAGCGGATTGATCCGTTGATTTTATCAAAAAATTATATGATGGAGCGTTTTCTGGAGCGGATTGCTTTATCCCGTTTTCGAGACCATTTTATCCTCAAAGGCGGTTTCTTAATTGCTTCGGTGGTGGGAATTGATAGCCGTTCAACCGTAGACATCGATACGACCCTGAAAAATTACCCCTTAAATTCAGAAATGCTGGAAGAAATCATTCCCGAAATCCTGGCCATCGATTGTGACGATCATATTAGCATGACCCTGCAAAAGCTTGAAATCATCCACGAAGAGGGCGATTATACGGGAATACGGGTTTATATCGAAACAACAATAGACCGGATGCGTATTCCCATCAAGGTAGATATTACAACTGGCGATCAGATCACGCCCAAAGAAATAATGTATGCCTATCCCTTAATGTTTGAGGCACGATCCATCTCAATCTGGGCTTATAATCTGGAAACAGTCTTGGCAGAAAAGTATCATGGCATTTTATCCTTTGGTACCTACAACACCCGGATGCGTGACTACTACGATATTCATATTCTAATGCATGCAACAATGCATCCCATTGAACCGGGCATTCTTGCTAACGCAATTTATCAGACCGCTAAACAGCGACATGGTGAACACTTACTAACCCGTCAAAAGGTGACGGTAAAAGAGATTTTTGAGAGTACAGAGATGAAAGCGTTGTGGCAGGCTTACCAAACGAAAAATCCCTATGCCAATGAATTTGCCTGGGAAGACGTGTGCCAATCAGTGGAAAAAGTGATGCTGATTGCGGCTCAAAAATAAAATTAAAAACCACGAAAAGTTTTCTACGGTACATATCTCAACTAATACGTCAAAAAAGCAACGGGAGAGTTATACCGACCCACTTAAACAACCAGCCTAGCCATTACAACGAAAAGAGGATAAGCAATGCATTTAAAAGACGTTTTCAACCAATACAGTCAGGATTATGATGCCAACCGCCGGCATTTCATCCCCTGCTATGATACCTTTTACCAGGCGGCCATTTCAGTTCTGCAATTTGATACCGAGTCGCCTAAGATTCTCGATCTCGGTGCCGGCACCGGGCTGTTATCGGCCTTTGTGCTGGCAGCCTACCCCCAGGCGCAGATTACCCTAATTGATCAGGCCGAAAATATGCTCGATCTGGCCCGGGAACGCTTTGCCGGTTTGGAGCAGATTGACTATATCGCCGCTGACTATACGACCCATCAGTTTTCTGAAAAATATGACGCCATTGTATCGGCATTGTCGATCCACCACCTGCCGAATGAAAAGAAGCGTGGGCTTTACAAAAGCTGTTTTGCAAACCTCAAACCGCAGGGAATCTTTGTCAATGCTGATCAGGTGTTAAGTCCTGATCCGGAAATCGAAACCCAGTTTATCAGTATCTGGCATGATTTTGTCAAAACGAGACAAATCCCGGATGATGAACTGCAGTCTTACTATCATCGCACTTCCTTTGATCAAACCGCCCCCCTTAACATGCAGATGGCCTGGCTCCTTGCTGAAGGATTTTCCAAAGTGGATTGTATTTTCAAATATTTAAACTTTGCGGTTTTTTTTGGGGTAAAACAAGGCGTGCAAATCTAATCGCCCGGGTTAAACTAGACCAGTGCTGATGATTCGGTTAAAAAAATTCCAAGCCATTAAAAGTTAAAAATGTGAGGTGATTATCGTGAACCTATCTGAAATACTCTTATACCAGACGGACGACGGCCAGACAAAGATTGAAGTTACTATGGATGGTGATACTGTCTGGTTAAGCCAGGCGCAGATGGCAGATCTTTTTCAGACAACGAAGCAAAATATCAGTTTACACGTCAACAACTGTTTTAAAGAAGGTGAGCTTGAACGATCATCAACTGTCAAGGATTACTTGACAGTTCAAAATGAAGGAATACGAGAAGTAAAACGAAAAACGATGCATTACAACCTTGACATCATCATCTCCGTCGGCTACCGGGTTAAATCTCACCGGGGCACCCAGTTTCGCATCTGGGCGACTCAACGGCTGAAGGAATACATTATTAAAGGATTTGCCATGAATGATGACCTGCTCAAGCAGGCTGGCGGCGGGAATTATTTCAAAGAACTGCTGGAACGAATCCGGGACATCCGCTCCAGTGAGAAAGTTTTTTACCGTCAAATTTTGGATATTTATGCCACCAGTATTGACTATGAACCCAACTCCGAAATCACAAGAGATTTTTTTAAAACGATCCAGAATAAAATGCATTTTGCTGCCCATGGTCATACCGCTGCTGAGATTGTTTATATACGCTCAAACGCAGAAAAAGAATTTATGGGAATGACCGCTTTTGAAGGCGGACAGCCCAGAAAGGCCGATGTCAGAATCGCTAAGAACTATCTCAATGAAGACGAAATCAACATCTTAAACCGATTGGTCTCAGCCTATCTGGAATTTGCCGAACTCCAGGCAATTCGACAAAAACCCATGTATATGAAAGACTGGATTGCCAAACTGGATGATTTCATTAAAATGAGTGGTAGTGAATTACTGAGCAATGCCGGGAAAATAAGTCATGATCAGGCCAAGTTTAAAGCCGAACTGGAGTATGAAAAGTATCGGGATAGAACAAAAACCGAGCTGTCCCAGGTGGAGAAGGATTTCATTGAAAGCCTGAAAGATACCCAACAGAAGATTGAAGGAAAGAAGCCGGTAAAATAGTTCTTAAGTGCTAATTCGCATAGATCAATCAGAAGAAAACTACTGTCAAAACGAGGTAACCTTATGCCATCAAATTTTGAATACCTGATCACTCGTAAAGAATATGCCCTGTTCGCCAATGCCTGCACCGAGGCTGAGCGGGTGTTTGCGTCCTCGCCGGTGATGTCGGCGGTGGGTTGTCGCAAGGCTTTGGAGCTGGCGGCGACCGGATCGGCAAGACCATTGTTTTTGCTTAGAATAAACAACACGCCGAGTTTATGCTCAAACGGTTCAACCACCTGTATCCCCATCTTAAAGGTGGCTTTGCCAAACGGATCACCTGTGAGGACAGCTACGCCCAGACGATCATCGACGATTTCAATATCGCCGAAAAAGAACCCTACATCGCCGTGTCGGTGGACATGATGGATACCGGTATCGATGTCCCGGAATGCGTCAATCTGGTGATGTTTAAAAAGGTCCGATCGAAAACCAAGTTCTGGCAGATGATCGGACGGGGCACCCGGCTTTGTCCGGGACTGGACTGCACCGATCTGATCGATGGCAGCTATACCGACAAGCGGCGCTTTTTTATCTTTGACTATCTGGGCAATTTTGAGTTTTTTCGGG
>Ga0194137_10002485_pt1 | contig 10870 bp, 12 predicted proteins | sample TARM_MetaG_T3_14_FD_134025 | JGI IMG/M metagenome (GOLD analysis project Ga0194137, IMG submission 134025) | Freshwater microbial communities from Pennsylvania, USA, analyzing microbe dynamics in response to fracking - TARM_MetaG_T3_14 (version 2) | ecosystem: Environmental > Aquatic >...
ACAATGAAGGGATGCATACCCTTTATTACCAATACGCACCCCTTCGAAGTTTACTACTGCTTTATTTACTTTTCATCATGTCTTAAAGTGAATTGAATTGAAACATCACTCATTCACATCTGGAATTATTTTACAGGTTATGCTGAATAGTTTCCTGAATGCTTCTGAATCTACTGTCTGCCTCTATTACCTCTAAACTCCACCACGTATCTCTCCACTACACTCAACTCTATGGCACTCCCAAGCCCTATTAGATATTGATGTATCTTGCCTGCACCCCATCCACTACGGACTCCCTGCTTGGCTGTAAACCTATTATACTCAGCCGTTATTGCCCTCTCGTCCTTTTGAGGGTTAGCCTCAAACACTCTCTTTTTGGTGTCTGCGAGGCTCATACCCATATTAACAGAGTCATATATCACAAATTTATCATAATCCAGTGATCCATCTTTCCGTACCAGACCCAGCTTATGAGAGTTTCTGATGAGGCTCACTCTCTCATCGAACTGCTTTAACAAAAGCTCTAACTCAGCATCTATTCTCTTTTTCTCTGCTTTGAGGCCCTCCCACTCTGCCTTACCTACAAACATAACCTCATCATCAGATTGTATCCTCTTACCATGTCTCATCTCTTGTACACTCACGCTCATTACTTTTTCCCCTTCCTTTCCAATAAACTGTTCATCATCTTTTCAACCGTTTCTACAGTTACTTTAGACTTCGGTCTCTTCTCTCTCAATTTTTCCCAAATCTGCAGAGAGTTCAAACCTGCCTTCATGTACTGTTCGACTTCAAAATCCAAAACGCCTAACCTCATGGTGTTGTATGTCCCTGTGTACCCTCGCTCTCGGCACATTTCAAAGATCTCTTTTATCGTCTTGGTCTCGTGATACTCCCTCACAATCTCCCTAAACCGACCTCTTACCAGCCTCTTCTTCCTCTTTAGTTCCTTGTTTTTAAGCTTTCGCTTGTTTACATCAAACCGCTCATACTTATCTCGGATCTCGTCTCTCTCTTTTTTTATCTTATCTAACTGACTTATTAGACTTCTATTTTCCATTTTAATTTTTAATTTTACATCCTCCATTACCTCCATTTCTTTTTTCATCTCTTTGAGTTTCTCCATCAATCGCTGGTAATCTCCATACTCCATAACAAACAAATCACTTTTCAATTTCCCCCACCTCGAGGGTATTGTAACGCAAAACCGAAGAGAAATATATAGCTTTTCTCGTATAATAGCACATAATTGCATAGCTTTTATACATCATCCAAAAACACACATAAACTCCCTGATTTCCCTTCAAAATCAGCACTTTTCGCCCTCTACAAGCCAAAAATCCTTCGTCAGAAACGTTTTGACCTTACTTTCCCCCATCCGAAACCCCGCTAATTCAGTAAAACCCCCTTAAAATTGGCAAATTATCAAGAATTGAGCACATCAGATCAGCACCTACTTCTTCCAGTTTCTAAAATCTTCGGCCTTATCTTCCCTTACCCTCTATATATTTTTTCTCAAAACCCCGCTTTTTAGGCTGTTTCACCAAAAATAAAACACCTTAGAATTTTTGAAACCCATTTTCTAAAATATTTTAGAATTTTTGAAAGTTTTTCTCTAAATCCGAGCAACTTAGCAGACTCTTAAAATCCTATTTTCATCATCTCTTCCTGATTTTGAATGCTATCGTAATCGGCTTGAGTACTCACTTTTGAGGCTGATTAGGTGTATTTTTTCGCCCCCCCCTTCCTCTCAAAGTAGCGAAAATGGAATACTAGCCAGGGCTAGGCACACCTAAACTCTTTTACTCTCAAAATACCTAAATACCCCACATCTACACCAGCTTGAGGCAGGTCATCTCAAACTCTCTGGATCTCTAAAATCCAAGATAATCACTGACCCTCTTGGATGCTGGCACTTATAACTTACTTTCATACTTTTAATGCTTATTTTAAACTTACTTTTACCTAAAATCGCCTCACTGCTTACTATCAAAAGGCCGACTGCCTCAAAAATCCTGAAGTAAACTGAATAGAACTTACCTTATCCCGCATAATACGGTTATCTAACTTACCTTAGGCCCCTTAATGCTCTCACTTTACTTACTTTTAGAGTTTAGATGCTCTCTTTAAACTTACCTTTACATACTCCAAACCATGAATGCTGGCAACAAAAATAGCACCCCATAAGGAGTGCTTGGCGACAACATATATATACCCTAAAATGGTTGTAACGTATTAATATCAGTACTTAGGAGGTTTTAAAATGCTAGATAATCTCAATCAAACCAACATCACAGACACTGAGATCCTATTAATCCTGGACTGCACAATCAATGATGCTACCTATCAGCTTTTTGAGGTGGCTACAGCTACCTCAGACTGTCTTTTTTGAAAGTATATTAGGAGGAAACCATGAGAAATAATAACAGACTATACAGAGCATTACCCTCAGGTCTTGGTGATTGGGTGTATGGGAGTATTGTAGACAACGGCAAGGACAGATGCTACATTATCCAAAAACACCTAAACCAGCGAATCCCAGTTATCCAGGAGACCATTGGCCAGTACGTCCCCTGTCTTGATGCCTTTGAGGGAGATATCCTCTATGGTTACGATAACTCCGAGGAGTCCCCAAGACCTAAGTGGTATGGCACAGTCACCTACATGCCTGACCACTCCCGTATTATGGTAGTGGACGATATAGGTGACCTCTATGAGGTAGACGACTTTCAATTTGACAGGGTCCTTGGCAACGTCCACCAGTATAAAAACATATTCCGGGAGCAGCTGATATCAATAAATCTGGTGAAGTCGATCCTTGGCGATAGTGACGCTATAGTCTCTCATGAGACTGCTGCGCTACTACTTAACCTATCTATACCAACCTATCAGTCAACCATCCATATCTATAGTACTGCTGATTGCAATATACCAGGTGTCACTACTCACATCGTCGATAGCCTCGAAAACATTCCGTGCATTAAAATGTTGGGAATAAACATTACTACCCCAGATCAGACTCTCAGAGACTTACTTCTTGAGTCAACTGACTCTGAGATCTTATTATCAGCATTGGCAAACCACCAGTCCAAAAATCCTCAAGCCCATCAAGACCTAATAAACAATCTCCCACCAGACCTAGTAGACCGCTACAACGAGGTGGCTGTGGATATATTTGACTTCCTGGAAGATTAACCTCAAAAAGAGAGAGTCACCATACCCGAGCGATGGGTTAAAATAGGTAACTCTCTCTTTTTTGATTTTGGAGTAATCCGAATAGGTACATGCTGGTTGGGAGGCTTACTCGCCCTGACTTATAATCCAATCTATCCAGGCACGAACCGTATCGGATCGTCTCCAAGTAGTAACGTTGTTTAACGGTATTCCTTGTGTCTTCATTATTGAGGCTATTTCGGTCTTTGACACAGGAGAATTATGTTTTAAATATTCATTAAAAACATAATGAAATACTGGTTTCTCAAGTACTTTCTGAATTATAGCCAAGTATTTGGCTTTATGGTTGAGGCTCATTATCCGTTGGCCTTCCTTTGTTAGTCTGAAGACTCTCTCTCCCTTACCGTCCTTACCACCTTGGACTAAACCTAAATATCTACACGCATCTATATAATACTTCGTCTGCCTCACATTAAACCCGTAAGTTGTAGTTACTCCATCAAAAGTTAATATTCTACTGTAGAGTATTGATAGTAAATCTACTATTCGTGGGAAAGAGTTTGCCTGAGGGAATGTAATACGAGGCTCTTGAGTCACTTTAATAGCTTTAAATAGTTCTATAATTTCAGCCAAAGTAATAGTTTCATCAATATATGTGTATGACTTGTACTTACTCAAAGTCAAAGAGTTATAGTCTCGTACATCCTCGAACTCATATCTGAAAACATGAAATACATCATTAGAAAAAGTCATGAAAACAGGCACCACAGCTTTATTAATCTTGCTTTCCCATAGTCTGTATGGGAAGTACAGCTGCCGTATCAGCAATTCATCTGCTTGTATATTCTTTGCCTCTATAATACAAAACTCATTACGGGTTTCATACCCTCCATCTATCTCTATTTGGGCATTTTTAACTTGTAACTGATGTTTATAACCCCTTTTTAAGTCGGTGACATCATAATCAAACTCCCCTGAAGCCATCCGCCCATTTACAGTGTAATTAATTTCATCCGCCTCTAAGAAGTCTGTGATTATCCCACTATTGAATGCAAATGATAGTGCTGATGCCTCCGAATATAAATTGGTATGATCTAAACTTTCTAATGGTGGAGGGGCTACATACTCAGGCTTTATATCCTCATAAACTACATCTTGATGAGTCTTATAGTGACCTATCCTATAGGTTCCTCTAGTTTCTGGAAGAATAGACAACTTAGCATCCTTAAATACTCTAGGTAATTGAGCAGATGAGTCGAACTTAGCCATCAAACGCGCCTCTTTGAACTCATTAATTTCAGTAGAAGTAATTAGGTAACTTCCATCATCCTCCACTCTTTTGACAATATTATACTTATCAAACAGTAGTTCCCAGGCCTCTTCAATGTTGATTGTCTTATTCCCTGCCACATCAATCACCTACCAATTAGTTATTATAACCTCTTTTACGTTTCCTCTTGCTGAAGCATCTGAGTTAATGTTCCTCTTCGCATCTACTTGTTCAATTCTAAAATCACTGTAAATCTCTCGAATAAAAGGAGTATCTGAATTACTAAAGATGCACTTAGCCCCAATGTTCGTCAGTCTTATCATTTCATCTCTCAATCGAATTTGATCATCTTCACTAAACCCACCTGCCTGATACCCTGTAAAGTTGGTATTATCCGGACTATGGTATGGAGGATCTGCATAAACCAAATCACCTTTTTGTACACCTTCCAGCGATTTTTTAAAGTCTCCGTTGAGTATCTTAATATCATTTTTAGAGTCGGAAAGATACTGGCTTAATGCTCTTAATACCGGTTCCTCCAGTATAGCGGGATTCTTGTATCTTCCAAACGGTACATTGAACAACCCTGCAGAATTAACCCGATAAAGCCCATTGAAACAGGTCTTGTTGAGATATATTAGACGTGCAGCTTTCTCTACGTTTGTCATCCTCTCAAAGTCCTTACTCCTATCCATCTCTCGGATCTCATAGAAGTAATCCTCATTGTTTCTCTCTTTATGCTCGCTCAGAAGGACTATAAGCTCATCTACATTATCTCTTATGGTCTCATAGGTCATAACTAGTTGTGAGTTAAAATCATTTATTACAGCCCTTTTAGGCTGTAAATGCAGAAACACAGCTCCCGCACCTATGAACGGTTCATAGTACGTATTAAACTTCTTTGGCACGTACTTCATTATTTCTGGGAGTAACTGTCTCTTGCCTCCTGCCCACTTTAAATAGGGCTTTATGAATGGATTTTTCTTTGCCACTCTAAATCATTTCCTCTCTATATTAATCGAATCTTCCGTTAATTTATCATTGCTTTACTCTTTAAGGATACCATTTATTTTAATACAGTTGCAATACATACGTTCTTATTCAGGTAAAAGGCCTTTGCTGTAATCATGATAGACAGCAAAGGCCTTTTGTTTTAAATAAGCAGATTACCGGGAAATCTACACATCAGTCCTAGGAGGAACTTACCAGCAAACCCCCGAAACCCAACTTAATTGATGAGATTGTACCGTCTAACCCCACTAAACTCAACACTTTTGTCCTATATATCCAATATCTCCATACTCCCATACACCCTATCCTTTTCCAACTGCTTTCTGGCATTAACAAGCCTGTCTTCTCGCCTATTGATGTCAGCCTCGATCTTATCTAGTATCGCCTCTCTTATCAGTATCTCCATGGACACCCCTCTCATCTCAGCACAATCTCTCACCATCTCTAACTCGTCATCGCTCAGATTAAACCTAATTTCCATATCCTTACCTCCTAAATCCTTTGGGAGATTGTACCGCTAAATCAGTCGTATTTTAACTCTCTAAATTCCCCACTTTTGGTGAGTTGGAATGCTCTCTTTGATTTATAGGTATGTTACCATTTGATTTCTCTGCAGGTTCTGGCTCTCTTTCATTAGGCATTAAATTAATATCCAGTATCTGAATACTTAATCGCATTAACTGTCCTACATACTGTAATGCTGGATAGATTGCTATAGGCTTCTCTTTTACCTCGAAAATAAGAAGAGGTATATCTTACGACCTACCTCTTAAAGTTCTTCTTTCTCTTATAGTATTCTTTTTCAATGTCATTGAGAAGAACTGGCTTGTAGTCATGTACCTCAACACACGCATTATAATGAAATACCGAATCCAGCGTATCATGATGCACATGTCCATGTATATTGAGATAAGTCAGGTCACTCATTGGCATAGGTTGATGCGAGAGGATAAACAGCTTACGCACAATCATAGGGTACTTCGTGACTTCCTGAAATCCCACATCTAACCACCACTGCCTAGGCTTGTGCCAATCATGGTTCCCCAGTATGAGTATCTTGTATCCATTCATCTGTGAGATTATATCTCTAGTCACCTCTTTATTTGCGAAGGAGACATCTCCCAACCAGTAAACTATGTCATCTTTGTCAACTAGATTATTGTATCGCTTGATCATCTCAGACTCCATGTGATCCAAGTCCTCGAATGGACGTTGGGACATTTCAATTATACGCTTATGGTGAAAATGCTGGTCACTGTAAACCCAATGCTTCTTTTCCTCCTTCTGTATTCTCAGCTTGTCATTAGCCATACGTCCCTTCTGCTTTTTGAACATCTGCCAGGCATCATACTCTTTCAGCCCCATGTCAGCCAGTATCTCATCTAGGTTCATTCGGCCTCTATCGAAGCATCGACTCTCAATCCACTCCATGATCTGCTCTGAGTCATCAAAGACTCTTTGTCCCTCTTTATACTGGTAGTACAGTAATGCTGGTACTGATGCCTCTGCTAAGCCATCTAGTAGCTCAATTTTAACTGGGCCATCGTCCTCAGCTATTAGTACTCCTATGTAGTCTCGGTTTGAGTGTATTAAGTATCTTTCAGTCACTCTGGTTACCTCCAGTCATTTCTTTTGGATATTGTAACGCTAAAGCCTTGATTTGTCTGCCTATTCTGGATTTTTATCCTGTAGTACCTCCGGTTAGCTTGCGGATTCTTGACTTTGGGCGTAGCTCTCCCATTGGCTGGGAGATTACTCCGTATAAGATGCTATCATCTCTCATTCGGTCACTTTGTGATCAGCTTTTTACATATGCTCTTACCCCGCATCTGCTGGTTTATGCTGAACTCTCACTATGCAAGATCCACCAGTGTTTTTGTATGTGCCATCTCAAACACGAAGGGAACACTTAAACCCTCCTGACGTTCGGATCCTCGAAAGTGCACTGGATCCGTCCGAGTCAACTCTTTGCGTGAGCCTGACCAAACTCTATGTCGCTGTTGATAATGCAGTGCAACTTAGCTTAGTAACTGCGAGCATATAAAAAAGCCTTCCAGTGTCGCGAAAACACCGAAAAGGCTTGAAATCATACCCTTAATAAGCTAAAATAGCTACATAGATAAGTTCTCAATTTCTCATAAGTGTTTGTGGCACTTTTGGGGAATCGACATGTAGAGGCGCCAACCAATACATAGTCGAGAGGACTTTATTTTTTTGTCTCAAAATATCTTACACCTATTATATATCCTTACACTAGCTAATATCAAGGACAATTATCCATCAATCCCATATTATATTTTCCACACCTCGAAGCACCTCAAACCTCCTCAATAGGCATCTCCAAATATACTCAATCCTCTCTTGTGATATATACTCATCCAAACCATTGAATATGGCCTCTCTGTGTCTTATATTTAGCTCTCTGAGGCTTATTTGAGTATCTATTAGACTTAGATTACCCTTGAGATTAGATCCCCCCACAAACGAATTTGAGAGCGTATGGTCGCTATCTAACTTATCAATTAGATCTTGATCGGCCTTACTGCTAAACAGACTCAACCCAAAATCAAACAAAGGGGCAAGTCTCATATTACCCCTCTCATCCACCAGTATCTCTATATTCCGGCCATGCCTGTCAATGTTATTGATCAAGTAGTCCAAAACAAACATCTTATAGACATCCGCATCAATACCTATCTCTTTAGCAAAATCAAAGGGAGATATCTCTCCCTTTGCCCTAATCCTAGAGGTGTATATATCCTCAAACACGAAGATGCCCTCATCTCTGAGATTATAGTCCTCACTCTCACACACTACTGTCTCAAACTCATCATTATTGAGTCTCACCAGTGCTGGCACTAATCGGTACTCAACACAATCTATCCCTATAATCTTTCCTACCCTGCTGGCTATTACTTCCGACATGCTCTGGATCCCGTATATCCCAAAATCTGGATTGTAAGCGGAGAGTTTATAGTACTTATCCCCGACTCTTTCCTTCGGAAACACTCCCGAAGTGGCACCATGTCTCCAATTACCCCACTTAATGTCTCTAAGATCTAACATCTTCTTAGCCATTCACTAGAGCCTTAAACTTCTTTATGGTTTCTTTGTTTTCCTCAGCATCCTTGGCTATCAGGTCATTTACATATTGAGTAATGCTGACTCCCTTGAGCCTTGTAATATACTCCAGATACTCATGATTGTCAGTATAAAATATCATATTAATCCTAGGGTGTTTCTGCTTTCTTGTCTTTACGCTCTTTTTTTGTGTATCAGGTACATTAACTGTATTAGGTTCTTTCAATGTATCAGGTTCATTTGCTGTATCAGGTGTATTCTGTACGTCCTCTTCCTCTTTTGAGGTATTTATAAATGTATCCGCTGCCCCCTTAATCTTATCAGCAACGCTCTTAAACTCCTTACTAGCCATTATCTACCCTCCTCTAAAATCTCATCTACCAGTAATGCATAGTCGACTCCTGGATTTGACTTAGGCGCATACTCAAATATATCTACCTGCTGAGCCTGTGCCTCTCTCATTGCGATGCCTTCTCTAATTTTAGTTTCAAAAACCTTGGTCCCCATCTCCTGAGCAGTTAGCTCTATGGCCTCTGCAAGATCCCTGCTCAATATCGTCCTATCGGAGTGTCTAGTTAGCAGTATCCCTGCTATCGTTAGCTTTGGGTTGGTCCACTTACGTACTCTTTGGATTGTATTACTAAGCTGATCCATCCCTTGCATAGCAAATATATCAGCGGTCATTGGTACTATCACCTTGTTAGAGGCTGTTAGTGCGTTAATGGTGAGTATCCCTAAGCTAGGCGGTGAGTCTATCACTACATAATCGTACTGATCTACCACTGGCTCCAAGGCCTCCCTCAATAAAAACTCTCTGCCGGTTGTGGTAAACTCTAACTCTGCGCCAGACAATAATATATTAGACGGTATGACGTCCAAATCTCCAATCCGTTGCATAACATCCTTTAGAGATGCCTTACCCTGCAATACATCGTAGAGTGTCTCCTTGCCTATGTACGCCCCTACACTGAGAGACAGATTAGCCTGTGGATCTGCATCAATCAAGAGTACTTTCTTACCCTTGGCCGCGAATCCAGCAGCGAGTGCATGAGAGGTAGTAGTCTTACCAACTCCACCTTTCTGGTTATTGATCGAAAAAATAATTGCCATGCTGACCTCCTTAATTATATGTATTGTGTGTATTGAGTACGTTATTATCATTAAGTACTCTAAGTCCATTTACTGTATTAAGTACTTTGCAAGTCTTTAGTTCATAGTGTACGTTATCATTATACCATGTAATGCTTGAGACTCAACACTAAGGCCTATATTAATCACCCAGTAACCCTTTAATTTTCACCCTAAATCCAACTCCACAATTTCCTCACTTTTCATCACCTCGAATGCTCCCTTCAATTTCCGAAGATGCTACTACCCTTTTTCTCTTACTGCTCTCAATCTCTTTCATCGTGCTTCTGCAAATCTTTTTGCTCTCTAACACTCAATCACAATCATCTTTTAAATTTTTAGATGCTGATCGACTTACTATAGGCATACAAAAAGAGAGATACTCTCGTACCTCTCCAATCCTCAATCTCAGTTACTCATTGACTAGCCGAAGCTAGTCCCATACCCTTACTAGTATCCGTCTGTAACCAATGCATTCGGTATATAAAACTTTTGGCTCACGAACAGATTGCCTAAGTTAGGTAACTCTACTGGTTGGCCCTTAAACTGCCCAATGACATTGGATCCTCCATTGTCTGCCTTGTATTGGCTTACAAAGGCCTTTTTATACAGGTCCGCCTTCCCTGTTGATGCTGGTGTGAGGTTCGGATCCAGTGCAAGTACCTTTTTTCCATCTAAGCCTACTCTTATATTGGTCTGCTGTCTCACCACATAAACCCCATCAAAGGCCTCGTTGTACCACTTGCCATCACTGGCCCATGAGGCACTGGTATCATTCCCAGCATTACGCTCTAGTGCTGTCACAAAATTAGTTATCAGCTTAGTCCGTATATCTACTGCCTTAGCATCTCCAGTCAGGATGCTCTCCAACGAACTCGCCTTAGTCCGCTTATCTGCTACTTTAGTCACGCTAACACCTGCCACATTGAGGTTAAACCCATTGACTAGGCTGATTGCCTCTACATTCCCAACGGATCTTGCCAGATACACATTTCCAGAGGTATCGCTAAACACCTTGTAGTAGACCTTATCGTTATGGCTCACACCCGTTACACTCAATGTCCTGTTGGCCTCTGCATCGCCATTAAGCTGATACTTAGCATCCATGGCCGCTTTTGTCCTCAATCCTAGAGGACTTAGACTTACTCCCGGTTCCACCTTTACGGCTCTGCCGTTATTTGCCCATGCATATGGCACATTAGGGTC
>Ga0194137_10002487_pt1 | contig 10867 bp, 6 predicted proteins | sample TARM_MetaG_T3_14_FD_134025 | JGI IMG/M metagenome (GOLD analysis project Ga0194137, IMG submission 134025) | Freshwater microbial communities from Pennsylvania, USA, analyzing microbe dynamics in response to fracking - TARM_MetaG_T3_14 (version 2) | ecosystem: Environmental > Aquatic >...
GCAGCTATAGATAAAGGATTAACACTGGCAACACTCATCAACGATGCGCCGATTAACCAATGGGACGAAAGCCAAGGCACAGCATGGCGTCCTAAGAACTCACCACCAACATATACAGGTCCAACGCGTGTACGTATCGGTTTGGCGCAATCTAAGAACGTAATGGCCGTTCGCGTATTGCGTGAAGTAGGCTTGGAAGATACTCGTCAATACCTGACTCGCTTTGGTTTTGATATCGACCAACTACCAAAATCTGAGACTATTGCGCTTGGTGCAGGCAGTTTAACGCCAGTAAAAATGGCGCAAGGTTATTCGGTATTTGCCAATGGTGGTTACTATGTTGAGCCATACTACATTCAAAAAGTAGAAGGCCCATACGGTGAATTAGAATTTGAAGCCGAGCCTACGATTGTTTGTCGTCAAAACTGTCCAAAAGCTACAAACGAGTTTGATGAACAAGATGCTGAAACTCACATTGCTAAGCAAGTTATCTCCGAACAGACTGCATTCCTTGTTCGCGAAATGATGTACAGCAACATTTGGGGTGGCGGTAACTGGGCTGAGAAAACAGGTTGGAACGGTACAGGTTGGCGTGCTCAAGCCCTTAAGCGCAGAGATATCGGCGGTAAAACAGGTACAACCAACGACTCTAAAGATGCTTGGTACAACGGTTATGCTCCGGGTATTGTGGCGATTGCTTGGGTAGGTTTTGATGAACACAGCCGAAACCTAGGTAAGACAATACCAAATCCAAACATCGAAGATGATGTGGCAGGCGCTGAAGCGGGTGCAAAAACGGCTCAACCAGCATGGATTGAGTTTATGAGCCAAGCACTTGAAGGTGTACCAGAACAAGAGAAAGCTTTGCCAAACAACATTGTTCGCGTGCGTATTGACCGCGATACAGGCTTACTGACGAACAAACAGGATGAAACCTCAATGTTCGAGTATTTCTTGAAGGGCACAGAGCCAAAAGAGTACGTTCAAGAAAGCCTATCTGGTGATATTTACTCAAATAGCGGTGGCGACGAGTTGTTCTAGATAACTCTGCTGTATCAAAAATAAAAAAGAGGCTTAACAGCCTCTTTTTTATGGATTTTATTCTGTCAGACTTGAGCTTCTAAAGTTTCTTTCATCAACTTAGCTAGAGTTTCAAAGCGCTGACGCAAAGGTGAACCCGGTCGGTAGGCCACCACAAGCCGACGTGAAGGCTCAGGGTTTACCGCTTTTATATAGCAAACACCGTCTTTGACCTTTTCTTTAGGCAGAGAAAGCTTCGGCAGCAAGGTAATTCCTGCTCCTGCGGCGACCATATTGCGCAGCGTTTCTAAACTGGTGGCTTTAAAGCGAACATCATCTTTTGCGCCCGCTGCAAAACAGAAACCTAATGCCTGATCTCGCAGGCAGTGCCCATCACCAAGCGCTAACACTGTCTTGCCGTTAAGATCTAACATGTCGACTTCATCACGAGTAGCCCAAGGATGATCACATGGAACAGCGATGCTCATTGGTTCGTCATAAACTTCAATCTCTTTAAACTGAGCGGTTTCATCCACTGCAGCCAGAACTAAACAGTCCAACTTACCATCTTCCAACTGCTGCACAAGCTGGTGAGTTTGAGCTTCGTGTAGAAAAAGCTCCAGTTCAGGGAAATGCTCTTTCAGAGATGGCACAATCCTAGGCAACAAATAAGGTCCAAGAGTTGGAATAAAGCCAATATGCATCGGTCCCGTCATTGCGCCAGTCTGCTTACTCGCCATGTCTTTGAAAGTTTTCACTTCACTTAAGATGCGTTTTGCCTGATCAACCAATTGCAGACCAGACTCAGTAAAAAGTACCCGTCGACTGCTTCGTTCCAGTAAAACCGTGCCCAGTTCATCTTCTAATTTACGAATCTGACCACTTAGTGTTGGCTGACTGACAAAACACGCTTCCGCTGCTTTGCGAAAATGTTTGTGCTCAGCCAACGAAACCAAATATTCAAAGTCCCGAATATTCATTATTCACCCCGATAGAATTGAACTATCAAAACCATAACATTAACTGATTGGGTCTATCAAAGATTTTGTGACTAATTTAATCTATATGACGATAATGAGGTTAAACCCGATACGATGATTTCTTTAAGGTAAGAGAGATGGCTTGCAATAACTGCCAACAAAATTGGTTTTGGAAGAAGATAGGTAAATGCCAGCGCTGCATGGATCAACTCACTGTTTTGTCTGTGCTTTGCTGGGTGGTATGGTTTTTCTTCTTTAAGCAAGATCCACGCAGTATTGAATCTATCGCGCTGATAATCGCAGGCTTTGCCTTTAACGCTTTGCTTTTTCTTCACTTATGGATGAAATTCGTCATTCTTCCTTGGCGAAAACGACAAGGGAAAGATGATTAAACACTCTTGAAGAAACATTAATTCGTCACGGCATCGCGACGGAGGAAAAAATGGCACCTCTAGAAAAAGAAAAAGCCCTAAAATCAATAATTGTTTTAGGGCTCTCTTAGATTCTTCTAAGAAAAAGCAGTGGTATTAAAGTAGACCGTGCTTTTTCTGATTGGTTCCGGAAAAATTTGATCTTTTTCGATCTTATTTTCCGGACTTAAGATTCAATAGCTTATGCAACTTTCATCTTAGTAATAAGCTGCTCTGAAACATTCACTTCAAGCGCAACTTCATCACAAGCATGCTGACGAGGACATTTCTCGCAATCTTTAAGAACTTTCTCAGGCAACAAAGTTTTTGACGTTGGAATAAAGTCTAGCTTCATAAAGAACTCAGGGGTACGAGTCAGAACGAATACTTTCTTGATCGCCATTTGGCGCGCTTTACTCACTAGATATTGAACAATCGCCGTACCTTGCCCTTGACCTTGCCAGCCAGCTTCAACGCCGAGTGAACGAATTTCAGCTAAACCAGAGTCATAGACATACAGAGAAGCACAGCCTGTGATTTCGCCATTATGTTCCGCCACAGCAAATGAACCAATGTCGCGCACGATTTCATTACGAGAACGCGGTAGGTTTTCACCCATATTCGCCCAGTAAGTTACCATGCCCTCTAATGCTTCGATGTCTGTTAGACGAGCAGGACGCACCTTAACAGATGTGGCATCTCGTTTAGATAAACGCGACTCTGCTTGCTCGACCGCATAAGCGACCTGATGAGGCGCTACGCCACCCAGAGCACTACGTTTCTCTAGACAAGACTCAATGGTTAGAATCGCATACACATCGTCTTCAATCACTGGCGAGAAAGCTTTCAGCTCTTCTAGCGTTAACTCTTCCAGCGCGCAGCCTTTGGCAATGGCAGCAACCACAGTGACACCCACGATATGGTGTGCTTCACGGAACGGAATGCCTTTTGCTACTAGGTAGTCAGCCAATTCTGTTGAGTTTGCATAGCCTTGTTTCGCCGCTTCTAGTGTACGTTCACCGTTCACTTTGATGCCTTCAAAACATAGCGCTGCCATTTCCATACAATCATTCCAAGTATCCAAAGCGTCGAACAGACCTTCTTTGTCTTCTTGCATATCTTTGTTGTACGCCAGCGGTAGCGCTTTAACTGTCATCATCATGCCCGCTAACGAACCGTAAACACGGCCAGTTTTACCACGGATAAGTTCAAGCGCATCTGGGTTTTTCTTCTGTGGCATCAGTGATGAACCTGAAGTCACAGTATCCGCCAACTCAATGAAACCAGACTCACCTGAGTTGTAGAAAATCATATCTTCAGCCAGACGAGAAAGGTGCAGCATTGAGATAGACGCAACAGACATTAACTCCATCACGTGATCGCGGTCTGAAACGGAATCCAGTGAGTTACGAGTCGCGCGACGGAAGCCAAGGTTATGAGCCAGCTTTTCACGATCCATTGGATACGCAGTACCAGCAAGAGCACCAGAGCCTAGCGGACAAGTATCAAGACGCTTAATTGCATCACTCACACGTGAATAATCACGCTCAAACATCTCAACATAAGCTAGACACCAGTGAGCAAAAGTCACAGGCTGAGCACGTTGCAAGTGGGTATAACCAGGAAGCACAGTGCCTTGATGTTCTCTTGCTACTGCAACCATTTTGCTTTGCAGACGGTCAAGTGCGATAAGCAGTTGTTGACCTTGCTGACGACACCAAAGTTTCAGGTCAGTCGCTACTTGGTCGTTACGTGAACGGCCAGTATGAAGCTTTTTACCTAAGTCACCGACTTTACCGATCAGCTGCTGCTCTACCCATGAGTGGATATCTTCAGCATCTGAACGCAAAATCTGCTCAGGGTCTTCCATCACTTCAAGCTTGAGTTCATTCAATGCCAACTCAAGTTTTTGCTGTTCGTCTTCACTCAGAACATTGACAGAAAGCAGAGCTTTCGACCACGCAATAGAACCCACAATGTCTTGCTCAGCCAATCGGTAGTCAAAGCGCAATGAATCATTAAACTCTTTGAATCTCGTATCTGCTGCCTGGGTAAATCTTCCGCCCCATAATGCCATTGTGCTTCTCCTGCATCTAATTCCTTGGTTAATTGACCAAAGAATACTTCATTTCTGCCAGTGTTTAAGTGTTTTTTATAATTAAGGATCGCGCTTGAGCGATCCTTTTTTTTGTTTCTATTTTAGTTCCCTTTGACGGGAACTTAGAGATTACTTCTTAGCTTCGTTCAATGCTTTGATACGGCTAGCCAAAGAGTAAAGACGGATGAAGCCGCCTGCATGGCTTTGGTCGTAAACTTCATCAGCACCGAAGGTTGCAAACTCTTCTGAGTACAAGCTGTTTTCAGAACGTTTTTGTGTTGCAGTTGCTTGGCCTTTGTAAAGTTTGATCACCACTTCACCGTTAACGTCTTCTGCTAGTGCATCTGCCGCAGCAAACACTGATTTACGTAGCGGAGTGAACCAACGACCGTCATAAACTAGGTGAGAAGCTTTGATACCGATTTCTTCGCGGAATTCAAATGAAGCTTTATCCAGTACAAGTTGTTCAACGGCACGTAGCGCTTCCATCATGATCGTGCCTCCCGGAGTTTCGTAACAACCACGAGACTTCATACCTACCAGACGGTTTTCAACGATATCGATACGACCAATACCATGTTTCACGCCTTTCTCATTCAGAGCAATAAGCGCTTGGTATGGAGAAAGTTCTTTACCATCTACAGCTACCACTTCGCCTTTTTGCACTTTCAGAGTAACGTATTCCGCTTCATTTGGCGCTTGCTCTGGGTCAACAGTCCACGCCCAGCAATCTGCGTTTGGTGCATTCCAAGTGCTTTCCAACACACCACCTTCTGTTGAGATGTGCCATGCGTTTGCATCACGAGAGTAGATTTTAGTCAGTGATGCTGCACATGGGATATTGCGCTCTGCTAGGTAGTCAAGACACTCTTCACGGCTAACAAGGTCCCATTCACGCCAAGGAGCAATAACATGTAGATCTGGTGCTAGTGCTGCAAACGCACCTTCGAAACGAACTTGGTCGTTACCTTTACCAGTACAACCGTGAGCAAGTGCGTCTGCACCTACTTTACGTGCTACTTCTACTTGCGCTTTTGCAATCACAGGACGAGCCATAGAAGTACCTAGTAGGTATTTACCTTCGTAGTATGCACCTGTTTTTAGCGTTGGGTAAATATAGTCTTTTACTAACTCTTCTTTCAGGTCAACGACGTAACACTCTGATGCACCAGAAGCGATAGCTTTTTCTTCGATACCAACTAATTCTTCTGCGCCTTGACCAACATCAGCAACGAATGCCACTACTTCACAGCCATAGTTTTCTTTCAACCATGGAATGATTACAGATGTATCTAGACCGCCAGAGTAGGCTACGACAACTTTTTTGACTTGAACTTTGCTCATTTTATATCTCCAAATTTCTGGCTCTGCACTTGGCGGTCAGGGCTCAGGATTCCTTTAAATTCTTTTGTTTAAAGAACAACGTTAACTAATCGATTTAAATTCGTTGTTCTTTAATAGCTATTTCTAAATGATTACTGAGGTAAAAATTGAGTACCGATACTTTCACCTGAGAACAACTTGGCAAGCTTTTCTGGATAACGCCATGTCGCGACTTCAATCGGGCGACCAAGCTCTTTCGCTGCATCCAATGCGGCATTTACTTTTACGATCATGCCGTCGGTAATCACTTTACCTTCAATTAAGCTTTTTGCTTTTGACTCATCAAGGGTTGCAATCAGATGACCTTTACCATCCAGCACACCACTCACGTCAGATAAAAGAACTAATTCAGCACCTAATGCGCTGGCAACAGATACTGCTGCTTGGTCTGCATTTACGTTCATCATTTGACCGTCTTTTGTCAGACCAATCGAGCTGATAATAGGAACTACGCCAGCTTCAAGCAGAAGCTTAATCACAGTGCCATCACCCGCTGTTGATTTACCTACAGCACCCAGTTCCGGATCCAGCTCTTCTACAACACATAAACCACCATCAGCCAGACATAAACCCACAGCGTTTAAGCCATCTTTAATTGCCTGACCTTGTAGCATCTTATTCGCAGTGCCCGCTAGCGCACCAGCAATCACACCAATTTGGTCGTAAGGAGTTACACGTAGACCGTCTTTTTTAACGGTTGGTAACTGCAACTTCGCCATGAGATCATCCACAAGGTAACCGCCACCATGAACGATAACAATTCGTCGCTGAGCTTGGGCTTGATACTGTGCGATTGCGCTGAAAAGCTTACTTAGCGTCTCTGAACAAGACAGAGCTGCGCCGCCTAACTTAATCACCAATGGATCTAGTTTTGTATCCGTCATATATAACCCTTACACCAGAGCAGTTAGCTCATCGAAACCGTAATGAATGTTTAAACATTGCATCGCTTGACTCGATGCACCTTTTAATAAATTGTCGATTGCTGAAACGACAATGATATGTTCGCCCTGCACTTTCCAACCGATATCGCAGAACGGAGTAAATTCAACATCTTGGATGCGCGGCAATGAATCCAAGCGCAGACGCACAGCCGCTTTACCTTGGTAAGCTTGAGTAAATGCTTGCTGCACTTGTGCTGCCGTTACACCTTGAGCTAACTTCATCGTAATCGTGGCTAAAATACCGCGTTTAAAATTGCCCAAATGCGGTGTAAATATCACGTCACGACCAAGGTGAGTAGCAATTTCTGGTTGATGACGATGGTTAAACACGCCATAAGGTTGCAAGCTCACTTCACAAAAACTGTTGGTCAGTGTCGCTTTACGACCAGCACCCGAAACACCACTGGTAGCATTGATCACAGGCCACTGTTGTACATCTAATAAATCATTTTCAATCAGAGGCTTAATCGCTAGTTGAGACGCGGTTGGGTAACAACCAGCTACAGCAATCAGTTGACTCTGTTTGATGTTTTCTAGGTTCCACTCAGCCAAGCCATAAGCCGCTTTTTTTAACCAATCAGCATGCTGATGTTCAAAGCCATAGTATTGAGTATAGAAACTCTCACCATCCACACGGTAAGCGCCAGAAAGATCGAAAACTTGGCAGTTGTTGGCCAGAAAAACAGGAGCAAGATCATGACTGACTTCATGTGCAGTCGCGAGAAAGACTACGTCACTCTCTTGTGCCACTTTCTCAACATCCACTAAAGGTTGTACTGGTAAATCGAGCAAACCTGTTAGCTTGCCGTGTAACTGACCAATAGACTTTCCTGCATCAGCGCTGTTGGCTGAAACGTATAAACCTGATAGCGTGAGCTCAGGGTGTTTGTGCACCATAAGAGCCAGTTCTGCTCCGGTATAGCCGCTTGCGCCGATGATGGTGGTTTTTAACATCTCAAAACGTCCTAAATCGAGTAAAAAATCGACAATTAAAAATGACTATAAATCTTTAAAATTGGCACTTTTATCGGTTTTTTATTCACTAAAAGTGATTTAATATGTGTTTTACAGTTTCAACGTAATTCTGTCAATAGTAGGAGCAAATAATATATGCAATTGCCAAGTTTCCTTGAGGTTTATGAAGGTCTTATTTCAACCTCATCCATCAGCTCCACCGATAGTCGTTGGGATGAAGGCAACGAACAAGTCATTTCTAAATTGGCAGACTGGTGCAGCGCTTTAGGCTTTCAAGTGGACGTGGTTCAAGTTGCGCCAGGAAAACAGAACCTGATTGCTAAAAAAGGCGAAGGTGAAGGTGGCTTATTACTATCCGGTCACAGTGATACCGTTCCTTTCGACGAGGGTCGCTGGAACTTTAATCCGCATGCGTTGACTGAAGCAAATAACCGCTTTTACGGTTTAGGCACTGCGGATATGAAAGGCTTCTTTGCTTTTATTTTAGAAGCAGTGAAGAAAGTGGACTGGAGCAAGCAAAAAAAGCCTCTTTATATATTGGCTACGTGTGATGAAGAAACAACCATGCTCGGAGCGCGTCATTTCACGCAAAATACGCCATTCAAACCTGATTACTGCATTATTGGTGAGCCAACCAGCTTAGTGCCAGTTCGTGGTCATAAAGGACATGTGGCAAATGCCATTCGTGTTACGGGGAAATCGGGGCACTCTTCAAACCCTGCACTAGGCGTGAATGCAATTGAGATTATGCATGAAGTGCTTTATGCACTAATGCAACTACGCGACAAATTAGTCAAAGAGTATCACCACCCCGGTTTTGATATCCCAAGTCCAACCTTAAACTTAGGACATATCCACGGAGGCGATAGTCCAAACCGTATCTGTGGTTGCTGTGAACTGCACTATGATGTTCGCCCTCTCCCCGGCATTAGCCTTGATGGTTTGGACAACATGCTGCGTAGCGCACTGACTCAAGTACAAGAGAAATGGCCGGGACGAATTGAGATCGAACCGCTGCACGATGCCATTCCTGGCTATGAATGTGAACATGACCATCCTTTTATTGCAGGGATCAGCGAAATCACCGGCGTTGAAGCTCAAACGGTAAACTATTGTACTGAAGCTCCTTTCCTACAAGAGTTATGTCCGACACTGGTCATGGGACCGGGTTCTATCGACCAAGCTCACCAGCCAGACGAATTTTTGGCCTTCGAGTTTATCGACCCAACCATTAACATCCTTTCTAAGGCGATGTACAAGTACTGCTTCTAGTTCACGACTTATAACCGCCAAACAACAAGGCGTAACACATTAATAACAATGTGATTAACGTCTTGTTGTTTTGTAAGAAAATTCCAACAAACCACTCAAATTGAGCAAACTTACATTGCACACAAACAGGTAAAAACTGGCAAAGATATCACCAGCATCATTTGACTAGACTGGGCAAACTTAGATAAATTGTCTTTCTAACAAGGAACACAGGATGTAATTTTTTTACAAGGCAGGATGACAATGAACGAACAATACTCTGCACTCAAAAGTAACGTAAGCATGCTTGGGCATCTATTGGGTAAAACCATTCAAGATGCAGATGGCGACGTTATTTTAGAGAAAGTGGAAACCATTCGTAAGCTTTCAAAATCTGCAATGGCAGGTAATCAAGCGGATCGGAATCTACTTATTGAAGAGATAAAAAGCCTTCCCAACGAGCAATTGACTCCGGTGGCTCGTGCTTTTAACCAATTTTTGAATTTGACCAATATCGCTGAGCAGTACCACACCATTTCACGTCATTGTGAAGAGAATGTGTGTGAACCAGATTCAATCCATGCTCTGTTTTCAAAACTCAGCCAAAATTCTATTAGTAAACTCGATACCGCACAGGCACTACGCGAACTCAACATTGAACTAGTATTGACCGCTCACCCAACAGAGATCACTCGTCGTACGATGATCAACAAGTTGGTAAAAATAAATGAGTGTCTATCTAAACTCGAGTTAACTGAACTCTCTTCTAAAGAGCGTCATAAAACTGAACGCCGTCTAGAGCAATTAATTGCTCAAAGCTGGCACTCAGACGTCATTCGTCAACAACGCCCAACACCGTTAGACGAAGCTAAATGGGGCTTCGCTGTTGTAGAAAATTCTCTATGGCAAGCCGTACCTGAGTTCCTACGTGATCTTAATGAACGTGCAAAAGAGTACTTGGGTGAAGGTCTACCTCTAGACGCTCGTCCAGTTCATTTCTCATCTTGGATGGGTGGTGACCGAGACGGTAACCCATTTGTCACTCACACCATCACTCGTGAAGTATTGCTACTTTCTCGCTGGAAAGCGGCTGACCTTTATCTAGGCGACATCAACGAGCTGGTTAGCGAGCTATCGATGACCAAATGCAGTGATGAGTTACGCCAACTTGCGGGTGAAAATGAACATGAACCGTATCGTGCAATTCTAAAAGGCTTACGCTCACTGCTCCAAGAAACTCTCGAAGTTCTGGATGCTAAAGTACACGGAGAAAAACTTCCGAAGAAAGCACCACTGCAGGACATCAGCCAGCTTTGGGACCCGCTTTACGCGTGTTATAAGTCACTGCATGAATGCGGTATGGGCGTTATCGCTGACGGTTCACTGCTAGACACTTTACGCCGTATCAAAGCATTTGGCGTTCACTTGGTTCGTCTTGATATCCGCCAGGAAAGTACTCGCCACGCGGATGTTCTGTCTGAACTAACTCGTTACTTAGGCATCGGTGATTACAATCACTGGAGCGAACAAGACAAGATTTCATTCTTAACCAATGAATTAAGCTCTAAGCGCCCTCTTCTTCCTCGTGATTGGCAGCCTTCTGAGCAAGTTCAAGAAGTTCTTGATACTTGTAAGATCATTGCGGCACAACCACGAGCAGCGTTTGGTGCATACGTTATTTCTATGGCTCGTACAGCGTCTGATGTACTGGCAGTGCACCTATTGCTTCAAGAAGCAGGCTGTCCTTACCGTATGGACGTGTGTCCGCTGTTCGAAACATTGGATGACTTGAACAACGCTGAAGAC
>Ga0194137_10002489_pt1 | contig 10863 bp, 9 predicted proteins | sample TARM_MetaG_T3_14_FD_134025 | JGI IMG/M metagenome (GOLD analysis project Ga0194137, IMG submission 134025) | Freshwater microbial communities from Pennsylvania, USA, analyzing microbe dynamics in response to fracking - TARM_MetaG_T3_14 (version 2) | ecosystem: Environmental > Aquatic >...
ATATCAGCGTGGGCAGCTGGACGGCAGCGAGCGGCACCTATACCGTCTCGACGACGGTAGCCGCTGACGGCAATGAAATTCCGGCCAAGCAAAGCAACAATACGAGCAGCGCGAGCCTCACGGTCTACTCGGCGCGCGGCGCCAGCATGCCGTACAGCCGTTACGACACGGAGGATGCGGTGCTCGGCGGCGGAGCTGTCCTGAGAACGGCGCCGACGTTCGATCAGTCGCTCATCGCTTCCGAAGCATCGGGACAGAAATACGCCGCACTTCCGTCCAACGGCTCCAGCCTGCAGTGGACCGTCCGTCAAGGCCAGGGCGGTGCAGGCGTCACGATGCGCTTCACGATGCCCGACACGAGCGACGGCATGGGCCAGAACGGCTCGCTCGACGTCTATGTCAACGGAACCAAAGCCAAAACGGTGTCGCTGACCTCTTATTACAGCTGGCAGTATTTCTCCGGCGACATGCCGGCTGACGCTCCGGGCGGCGGCAGGCCGCTCTTCCGCTTCGACGAAGTCCACTTCAAGCTGGATACGGCGTTGAAGCCGGGAGACACGATCCGCGTCCAGAAGGGCGGTGACAGCCTGGAGTACGGCGTCGACTTCATCGAGATCGAGCCGATTCCGGCAGCGGTTGCCCGTCCGGCCAACTCGGTGTCCGTCACCGAATACGGCGCTGTCGCCAATGACGGCAAGGATGATCTCGCCGCCTTCAAGGCTGCCGTGACCGCAGCGGTAGCGGCCGGAAAATCCCTCTACATCCCGGAAGGCACCTTCCACCTGAGCAGCATGTGGGAGATCGGCTCGGCCACCAGCATGATCGACAACTTCACGGTCACGGGTGCCGGCATCTGGTATACGAACATCCAGTTCACGAATCCCAATGCATCGGGCGGCGGCATCTCCCTGAGAATCAAAGGAAAGCTTGATTTCAGCAACATCTACATGAACTCCAACCTGCGTTCCCGTTACGGGCAGAACGCCGTCTACAAAGGCTTTATGGACAATTTCGGCACTAATTCGATCATCCATGACGTCTGGGTCGAGCATTTCGAATGCGGCATGTGGGTCGGCGACTACGCCCATACTCCTGCGATCTATGCGAGCGGGCTCGTCGTGGAAAACAGCCGCATCCGCAACAATCTTGCCGACGGCATCAACTTCTCGCAGGGAACGAGCAACTCGACCGTCCGCAACAGCAGCATCCGCAACAACGGCGATGACGGCCTCGCCGTCTGGACGAGCAACACGAACGGCGCTCCGGCCGGCGTGAACAACACCTTCTCCTACAACACGATCGAGAACAACTGGCGCGCGGCGGCCATCGCCTTCTTCGGCGGCAGCGGCCACAAGGCTGACCACAACTACATCATCGACTGTGTCGGCGGCTCCGGCATCCGGATGAATACGGTGTTCCCAGGCTACCACTTCCAGAACAACACCGGCATCACCTTCTCGGATACGACGATCATCAACAGCGGCACCAGCCAGGATCTGTACAACGGCGAGCGCGGGGCGATTGATCTGGAAGCTTCCAACGACGCGATCAAAAACGTCACCTTCACCAACATCGACATCATCAACGCCCAGCGCGACGGCGTTCAGATCGGCTATGGCGGCGGCTTCGAGAACATCGTGTTCAACAACATCACGATCGACGGCACCGGCCGCGACGGGATATCGACATCCCGCTTCTCGGGACCTCATCTTGGCGCAGCCATCTATACGTACACGGGCAACGGCTCGGCGACGTTCAACAACCTGGTGACCCGGAACATCGCCTATGCAGGCGGCAACTACATCCAGAGCGGGTTCAACCTGACGATCAAATAGGCTGCAAAAAAAGGAAGCTCCTCGGAGCTTCCTTTTTTTGCTTGTACGCGGCGGGATGAGGGATAATGGCTTCGAGGAGCGTCGTCATCCGCAATCGATGTGAAAAGGAGAAATATGATGAAGGAGAAATTCAGTCCATCTCTGATTGAAAGAATGGAGAGCGAGGAACGGAAGGAGCAGCTGCCTCCCGGCAGGCTGCTTCAGGCTCTGAGGATCGGGAACGGCATGACGGTGCTGGATATCGGGGCAGGAACGGGCTACTTCTCCTTTCCGGCGGCATCTCTCACAAGCGGGCAAGTTGTCGCGGCCGACCCGCAACCGGAGATGATCGCGTATATGCAGGCCAAAGCGAAGGAAGGGAACCTGCCTCAACTGCGGCCGGTGCTGGCATCCGCAGAACGGCTGCCGCTGCAGGACCGATCCGTCGACCGGGCTATCGCCTCGCTGGTGCTTCACGTGACCGACACGGTCGAACAGCCGATCCGGGAGCTGGCCCGCGTTGTGAAGCCAGGCGGCCTGCTGTTCATCCTCGAATGGTTGAAGAAGCAGGATGAAGCCCGGATTCCGCCTCCGAGCCGTGTCGAGCCGCAGGAGATGGAGGAGATGCTGCTCCGATACGGCTTCAAGGTCATTAGGCTTGATTATCCGACGGATAGGCATTACCGGATGATCGCCGAAAGGGAGATGGAGAAGGGACGGTGAGAGAAGGTCCGTTGTTTCTCTATGCGCATTTGCATACAGGCTCAAATCGTGCATGGCAAGAGCGCAGCACCACCCCGCAGCGGGCTGCCGGGAGGGCGGCACAGCCGTGTGCGAGCAAGCAAAGGTTCCCGATCAAAGAGCCGTGTCGAAGACGCGGCTTCTTCAGGATGTACCGGTGAAACCCGATCGATGTCGGCTGCCTGGCCGTATCATGCTCGGCGCCGGGGGCTTTTTTTGGGCAGTGTCCGGAACCGGCCGCGGACAGCTTCGGCCAAATCATAGCCACGCTATCAAAAAGTTGTCCGCCTCAGGGAATGGTCTAAAGGATGGCCTCACGAATGTCGATATAATACTATCCCAACATGAGAGGTTGCCTATTAGAATGAAAAAATACCGGTTCTTGCCCAAACGAAGTCTGATTCGAACGAGCGTGCTGCTGCTGGCTGTCCTTTTGATCGGGGTGATGAGCCTGACCGCGGCTTTTGCCTATCAGAGCCAGAAAAATGAGTTCCACAACCAGCTGCGCGAATTGGGCAAGGCCATGCACGGTCAAGTACAGCTCAATGCTGGAAAAATCGCGGAAGCATCGGCCGTGCTGAACCGCAAGGAAGCCGCCACGACAGAAGCCTTCAAAGTGCTCAAGGCGCAGCTCGTCGCCATGTCCGCCGAAGATCTCGTCATCAGCAACGCCTATCTGATGCTGCCCGAAGCTTTGGAAGCCGGCGGCAAGCGAACCCTTGTCAATCTGCAGGGAAATACGGATGGCGACGCAATGCAGCCGGGCTCTGTCTACGAGATGTCCGATGTTTTTGAAAATGCCTTCAAGCAGGCGATGAAGGACGGCTACGCGTTGACGGTTCCTTATACCGATTCCGAAGGCGAGTGGGTATCGTATTTGTCTCCGATCAAGGACGGTCAAGGCAAGACGCTCGCCTTGTTCGGCGTCGATTTCCATTACGATGACGTCAAGACAAGCCTGTCCCGGATGTTGTGGAAGGATATTTTGGCCGGAGGCGGATTCACTATTGCTGCGCTCCTGCTCATCATCTATTTCGTGAACCGCACGCTCAAGCCGCTGAGGCAGCTGGCGGAAGTGTCGATGCTGGCGGCGCAAGGCGACCTGACCCAAGAAATTCCGGTCAAAAGCGAAAATGAAATCGGACAGGCAGCCGCAGCCTTCAACCGAATGATCGCCAGCCTGCGGGAGCTGACCGGCAACATCCAGCTGGCAGCGAGGAGCGTGTCCAGCTCCGCCAACCGGCTGCAGGACAGCTCAAGGCAAGCCGTGGAGGCGACGAATGAGATCGCCGCATCGACAGGCCAGGCGGCTGCCGGCTCCGAGCAGCAATTCCAGAGCACGAGAGAATGCCAGACGGCGATGACGGAAATGGCGATCGGCATTCAGCGCATCGCCGAATCCACCTCCATCGTATCGGAGCTCGCCGCCGAAACGTCGGAAAAAGCGGCAGATGGCGAAGGCGATATGGAGCGCGTCGTCGGGCAGATGAGAAAAATCGAAATCGATTTGAACGACACGGCAGCGATCATACGGGAGCTGGAGGAGCACGGGGGCAGAATCGGAGAGATCATGGCGATGATCTCGGAGATCGCGAGCCAGACCAATCTGCTCGCGCTGAACGCTTCGATCGAATCGGCTCGTGCGGGCGAGCATGGCAAGGGCTTCGCGGTCGTCGCCCAGGAAATCCGCAAGCGGGCCGAGCGTTCGGTGTCCTCTTCCAAGCAGATCACGGAGATTTTGTCGGCAATCGGCAGCGGCACGGGCGCGGCGGCGGATTCGCTGGAACGCTCGGCCTATGAAGCGAGGTATGGGACGGAAATCGCCCAGCAGACCGGTCTGACGTTCAGCTCCATCGTAAAATCGATTCAGGATGTGAACAGCCAGGTGCAGGAGGTATCGGCTTCCTCGGAGCAGATGTCGGCTGGAACCGAGGAGATCGCCGCCTCGCTCGACGAGCTGGAAAGGATCGCGGTTACCGCGGCTAAGCTGTCTGGCAGCATCGCTGCGGCGGCGGAGCAGCAAACCGCGGCCATGGGCGAAGTAGCCGGCTCATCGGAGCAGCTGAAGCAAATGGCGGAAAATATGACCCGAATCGTGAGCAAGTTCAGGATCTGATTTCTTCATCCAGGGAACAGCCTTTTCAGCCGCGCGCCTTGCGCGGCTGTTTTTCTGCTGACCGCATGGCTAGATTTCGAAGATGCGAGGACTTGGAATCCGCATAAATCTCGATGAAGCGAGGAAAGCGGGCCGTCTCAGGGTATAATAAGGAAATGATGCCAAAAATCGAATTCCAATGGAGATGTTATGAAAGAAACGGATAGCAAGACCAGCTATGGCTGGAACTTCGACAACAGCTACGCCCGCCTGCCGGAGCTCTTTTTTACTCGGCTCGATCCCAAGCCTGTATCTTCCCCGAGCTTGATCGTGCTCAACGAGCGGCTGGCGGCTGCCATGGGACTGGATCCCGAGGCGCTTCGCGGCGGGCGGGGAGCTGAATTCCTCGCCGGCAATGCCGTTCCGGAAGGAGCGGAGCCGCTGGCCCAAGCCTATGCCGGCCATCAGTTCGGGCATTTCAACAGGCTCGGCGACGGCAGAGCGATCCTGCTCGGAGAACAGATCACTCCTGAGGGTCATCGGATCGATATCCAGCTGAAGGGGTCCGGACCGACGCCTTATTCCCGACGCGGCGACGGCAGGGCGGCTCTGGGGCCGATGCTGAGGGAGCATATCATCAGCGAAGCGATGCACGGACTCGGCATTCCGACGACGCGCAGCCTCGCCGTGACCGCAACGGGAGATGACGTTTATCGCGAATCCGTGCTGCCTGGAGCCGTCCTGACGAGGACGGCTGCCAGCCATCTGCGCGTCGGAACGTTCCAGTATGCCGCTCAGTGGGGGACGATGGACGAGCTCGAGCGTCTGTCCGACTATGCCTTGCAGAGGCATTACGCCGGACTCTGCAGATCGGACGACGCCGGCCGCCATCTCGTCCTGCTCCGGGGGGTCGTCGACCGCCAAGCTGCGCTGATCGCGAAGTGGATGCTCGCCGGCTTCATCCATGGAGTGATGAATACCGACAATATGGCGATCAGCGGGGAAACGATCGATTACGGGCCATGCGCCTTCATGGATGCCTTCGATCCGGCCACCGTGTTCAGCTCCATCGATTCGCAAGGGCGGTACGCCTACGGCAGCCAGCCGCACATCGGGGCATGGAACCTTGCCCGCTTGGCCGAGTCGCTGCTGCCGCTGCTGCATGACGACGAGGAAGAAGCGGTCCGGCTGGCCGAGCATGAGCTCAGAAGATTTTCCGATTCCTATGGCTCGCACTGGCTGAACGGAATGCGCGCCAAGCTGGGTCTGTGCAATGAAGAGCCTGAGGATCAAGAGCTCGTGGACGAGCTGCTGCGGCTGATGAAGGAGGAAAAGGCCGACTATACGAACACTTTCCGCTTCCTGACGACCGGCAAGCGGCTGCAGGGCGATACCCTGTTCGATTCGCAGGCATTCTCGGCCTGGATGGCCAAGCGGCAGGCGAGACTGGACAGGCAGCCGCAGTCGTCCGAGCAGTCCGCCGCTCTGATGCGCGCCAGCAATCCGGCGGTGATTCCGCGCAACCATCGGGTGGAAGAAGCGTTGGCGGCGGCGGAACAAGGAGATCTGAGCGTCATGGAAAAGCTGCTGTCGGCGCTGGAAAGCCCTTACGCCCATCGTCCCGGCCAAGACGAGTTCGCTGTTCCATCCGGACAGACCGCAGCCTCCTACCGGACATTTTGCGGAACCTGATTCCGGCTGCAGGACAGAGTCGAATTTTCGAAACATTACGGGCAGCATCAGCGTATAATCGCTTCAGTTTGGAAATTACAGGAGGAAACGCATACGATGAGCACCGATTCGACGAAAACCGGCTTTTGGCAGCTAGTGAAGAAAGGAAACACTTCGTCAGCGACAGCGGCGATCGGGAATACAGGCCTTGCCGTCGTCAAGGGCATCGCCGCAGCAACGACGGGAAGCGGCGCCATGTTCGCATCCACAATGCATTCCATCGCCGATGCGATCAATCAGGGGTTTGTGTTCGCAGGCAGCGTCCTGGCCGAGAAGAAACCGACCAAGCGCTTTCCGACCGGATTCGGACGAGTCATCAATCTGTTCTGCATGATCGCGGTTCTCGTCGTCACCGTCATGGCGTACGAAACGATCCGCGAAGGCTTTCATCTCCTGGCGCATCCTGTGCATTCGAGCGGCTTCTGGCTCAATCTGATCGTGCTGCTCCTGTCTTTGGCGGTGGACGGATTCGTACTCGTCAAGGCGATGAAGGAGATCATTCATGAAGCCCGGGTTGAAGCCAAGGGAACGGGAATCGTCGCCGCAGCCTTCCGCAACGTAGGCAGGGCCGCGCCTCCGACCCGGCTGGTCTTCTACGAGGATCTCGTCGCCACGACGGGCGCGCTGCTCGCGCTGATCGCGGTCATCGTGACGTCGCTGACGAGCTTCGAGCTGCTGGACGGCATCTCGACCATCCTGATCGGCTTCCTCATGATCGGCGTCGCCTTTCGGGTCGGCTACGACAATATGGTCGGCTTGATCGGCGTGGCCGCGCCTCGGGATGTCGAGGACAAGGTTGCCCGAATCATCCTGGCGCATCCTCAAGTTCTGGACATCTTCCAGATGAGGATTCTTCAGGAAGGCCGTTATTATCATGTCGACGGCACGATCGAGCTGGAGCCCGGCCTTACGCTTGCGAACGCGGACGACATCATCTTCAAGGTCAGGGACAGCCTGCTCAGCGATCCCGATATCGCGGATGTCGCCATCAGCATCATCGAGGATCAAGGCGTCCCCAACTGGAAGTTCGAGACGCAGGAGTAAGCATCGGCAGACTTGGCAGACATGCGGAATTCCCTTCCGCATGTCTTTTTATTTGGCCTGTTGATGCGGTCAAGAACGGTTCCGGCTCCGCCGCCGAATTCATTCCTCCAGCCGAAAATACCGATGGCGGATGAAGCGATAGTTCGATAGTATAGGGATTAAACGTCTTCAGCTCGTTATTTCACGGTTGGAAGGCTAAGTGTCAAACAAATTAAAAGAAGCGGCGGCAGAGCAGCCGTGTCAATGATCTCGGAGGAGTGGGCCTATGGAAGTCAATTTTTGCTCTGCGTGCGGGGATGCCATGGAGACGAGGGATATCGACGGAACGCCTAGAAGGGCCTGCGTTTCGTGCAGCTTCGTTCATTGGGGCCATTACAGCATCGGAGTCGGCGCCTTGGTGGAGCGCGGCGGCAAGCTGCTGCTCGTGCGGCGTGCCCAGGAGCCGGGAAGGGGATACTGGACCAATCCCGGCGGATACGCCGAACAGCTGGAGCAGCTGCATGAGACCGTGCAGCGGGAGGTGCTCGAGGAGGCGGGCATTCATGCCGTCGTCACCGGAATTGCCGCCCTGCGCGATCAGCCGCGGCAAATTCATAATGTGTACGTGGCGTTCTCGATGGACTATGTCGGCGGCGAACCGGTTCCCGATGGCGTGGAGGTCGATGCGGCCGGCTTTTTCAGCCTGGAGGAAATGGCGGAGATGCATGTAGCTCCATTCACGCGCTGGCTCGTCGACGTCGCCCTGAACGGCCGGTCGGACGGCTTGATATCGGATCCCGATCCCATCGTGCCTCTTGCCGGCTACGGATTGTTCCGCATCTGACTCCAAGCGGGAACCGCGCCTCGCCAACTTTTTATCCGAATGGAAAGCGGGCGACGGTTTCGTACATAGGAAGCCGATGCATATGCGTCCGGTACAAGACGACTTCGTCGACGGTCCAGGACATTGAGGCTGAGGAGCAGTCCGCAGGCCGGCCTTCGGTTCCTTTGGAATTCCCGGCATCCGACGCTCCCGGACGCAGCTGGAGCCTGGGCATCCGAAACGGCTCCGTTCCCCGGTAGTTTCGGGCAATTGTAAGATGGGGGCTGTAAGCCCGCTCTTCGGCCTTGAATCCAAGGGCGGAAACAGCTTCCGCGACGATGTTCCTTGCTTGATGCAGCCCTTCTCTATCGCCGCCGATTCCTGCCCAGAACACTTTCGGCCGCTCGGAAATGCCGAATGTGCCCGTGCCGCTCAAAGTCAGGACGAACGGCCGAATTGCGCCGGACTGCGCGGCCGCGGCCAGTACGGACCGCAGCTCCGACACTCGCTCCGGCAGCGTATCGCCGATGAATTGAAGCGTAATATGCAGATCCGCCGCATCCGTCCATTTTCGGAACGGATAGACGGTGCGCAGCTCATCGGACCAAGCTCCGATCCGCTCCTTCAAGGGACCAGGCAGAGGAACGGCGACAAAAACGCGCTGTCCGTCTCGGGCAGGTTTCGTTAAATCTCTCTGATGCAATGATGCAGACCTCCTTTGGATGAATTCTCTTTCTATTGTAACCCAAACCCGGATTTCGCAGGCGAAGCGGGGAAAGGAGCGGCCAACGAGGATTGTCCGGGAACAGAATCCGAATGCAGCGATCATGTTCGAGCATCGCTCCGATTACGTCAGCGACAGCGATCTGCTCCGGTGCTACGAATGGGTGCGGCAAGCAATGGCCGGAGATGTCGAGAAGCCTGCCTAGCAATATCCGCAATCCATGCGGTCCTTCACGCTGTCAACCTATGGAGCTGGCTGCCGGAGCTGGAAGCGAAGCCCCCCATCATGATACAATATGTATCATGATGGGGGGCTTCGCTATGCAGGCAAGAACATCGGTATCCGGTTCGGGCTTCAAATCAGGAAACGCCGCTATGAAGTGGCTTCTTCTCGTTCTATCCGTTTTCGACGCCATCGCGACCGATGCGGGCATCCGGCTGGACGCCATACAGGAAGCCAATCCGTTCGCGGCTTTATTGTACGGGACGCATCCCGCGTTGTTTTACGGGTACAAGATTGTGCTGCCGTCGCTCCTTCTGCTCATGGGAGGAAGGACGAGCTCGATCCTGCTCTCCCGATTGATTCTCTTCGCTGCGGCCGTTTACGCCCTGCTTGCCGCTTATCATCTGGCGTGGATCGTTCTGGCTGCCGGCACCGGCTGAGCTGAGCTCCCGCCGTCCGCCCATCGGCGGTCGGCTTGCCGAGGACAGCAGGTAATCGCCGCCATACTGGCAGTTTCCGCTGAATTTTGATAACCTAATTCCAAATAGCCCGGCATTTCCTTATGGCGAGAGGATCGACACTTCATGGAGAAAAAGCTTCTATATATTCGTGTCAAAGAAGAGATTGAACGGAGAATCAAGAGCGGAGAACTGATGCCTGGGGACAAGCTTCCTTCCGAGCCCGCATTGGCGAAGGAATTCGAAGTAAGCCGCCCGACACTCAGGGAGTCGCTGAAGATGCTCCAGAGAGAAGGCGTGCTGCTAAGCAAAAATGGCGTCGGCACCTACGTGAACGAGCAGGGCTCCCTCATCATGAACCCGCTCAACAAGCTGAGCAGCCTCGGAGAGATGATCAAGCGTGTCGGCTATAAGGACAGCGAAGCTTATGTGAAGATCTATACGCAGGAGCCGGAGCCCGACTGGTCCGAAAAGCTGCAAAGCGGGGATCCGGTCGTCGTGCTGGAGAGGCTGAGAACGGCCGACGATCAGAAGGTGGCTTTTTACTACAACATCTTCCCGAAGGATATTGCGGCGAGTCATTTCGAAGAAGGCTTTTCCGGCGCGATTTTCGACTTCCTGCAGGAAAAGCTGGGCATCCGCATCTCGTACGCCCTGACCGAGATCTGTCCCGTCGGCGCCGCTCAGGAAAGGGACCGCAAAGCTGCCGAGATGCTCGGAGGGGACCTCATCCTGCTGAAGCAGCTTCATTTCGGAGAGGACGACCGTCCCGTCTTTTACTCGCTCGATTATTTGAAAAGCAGTGCTTTCAAGCTGTATGTCAAACGGGATTGAACGACTTTCCCATAAACCGCTTGCCCTCGACAGGGGCGATGCGGTTTTTTTATGTTCGTTCATAAAACCTTAACGACTCGATTATGTTCCGCAAACATTTGTTTTTTAAAGTTATAGATGTCAGACAGCTTGTCAGATGAATGAGGAGGATGGAGCATGCTAAAAAGTTGGGGGCTAAGAAAGAAGCATTCCTTGGGGCTGGTCGTGCTTGCTGCGGCAACCGTTCTGAGCGCTTGCGGACAGAACAACACGGGCGGAGCGGAGGCGAATGCGCTGAAAGGCGCTGCGGAGAGCAATCAAGCCGCGGCAGAGCCGGTCACGCCGAAATCGGACAAGCTTGTCGTTTATTCCGCGTTGAACGAGGACGACATGATCCAGCTGAAGCAGAAGTTCAAGGA
>Ga0194137_10002490_pt1 | contig 10863 bp, 4 predicted proteins | sample TARM_MetaG_T3_14_FD_134025 | JGI IMG/M metagenome (GOLD analysis project Ga0194137, IMG submission 134025) | Freshwater microbial communities from Pennsylvania, USA, analyzing microbe dynamics in response to fracking - TARM_MetaG_T3_14 (version 2) | ecosystem: Environmental > Aquatic >...
CTTCCGTACAGTCACGGATTGCTCCTTCCGCCCCGCGCCCTATAAACGCGCCGGAAGGACCCTAGAGGCAGGTGGCCCCCCCAGCCGCTACTGCTGGCCCCCAAGCGCAATATTCGCGACCCCGGGCACTGGCCCCCGGAGGCAATACCGGTGGACCCCAGTGAGACGAATATTCAGCAGGTCCACCGCGGTCTGCAGGCGCGACTCGGTCCCCACGAAGGACTGCTCGGCCAGCCCCTGCACCCAGGCGTAGGCCTTCTCCAGGGCCGGGGTGGCGTCGTAGTGGATCTCGTCCGCGCCCAGCGGGTAGAAGCGGCGCAGGAAGCCGGCCTCCGGGCCGGCCCAGTCCGCCAGGTACTCGGCGGCGGTGCGCAGGAAGCGTGGGTTCTCCGGATCCTGGGCGTTGATGGCGTACAGCTGCTCGTCCAGGGCGGCCAATAGCTGGCTCTCCGGGCTCGCACCGCGGCCCTCCTCCACGAAGAACCGGCCCAGCACCGTCAGCAGGAGCGGCGCATGCGTGGCGCGCAGCATCCGCCAGGCGGGATGCCGCTCGCGCAGCGCCTCGATCTGCGCGTACTCCACGTGGGCTCCTCGGGGTGGCGGACTGTCAGTAGCGGCGGCACGCGCGCCAGGGGGGCTCGTGCGCCGAGGGGATAGTCTAGGAGTGGGGGGCGAGGAGGTCGCGGTGGGGCGAAAATCGGGGCGGTGCGATCTCTGATGAAGCCGCGGTCCAACCCCTTTACTTGTGCCTCATCAACCTGGACTGGGCGGACGAGTTCCTTGACAGATGGGTTTGTCGGTACCGCTAGTCCGGGAAGCGGTAGCTTCTACTCGAGCTCGCAATTCTCCTGCTCGGGGACCTCCACCGCCGCCGGTCGCTGGCGTTGGCTCCCGCCGCGTGGCATTCATCCACGTCCTACTGACGCACCCAGAACCCCACCGACTCGGTAACGTGGCAAGCTGTACTTCGACCCGCTTCACCGTGCCGTGATCGGTGCTCTGCTCGGTCCTCAGGGTCTTGGCCCTCCGGACCGCTGCAGCCTTCTTTTCAGTGCTATAGCGACGCGCGGCTAAATTGATCGCATCTTCCGCATTAGTCCATCTTCGATTCCGAACAGTGGAGTCTCTAACCAACCAGCCCAGCGCAATCCACTACGACTGCCCCCGTACACCCGCGGTTGACCTGACATACCAGCGATCTCAGCCGAGGTCGGCGTCGTAGGCCGTCCACGGATGCCCATGGGTCCGCAGGCCTCGTTCATTCTCAAAGGCTGGCGTCTTGCGCCGTGTCCCAGTTATTGCAACTGAGGAAGATTTAAAAGGAGCGGAACCCCGAATGAGACCTCGGCTTAATCTCGAATAGAAGAGACGACAGGGAAGAGCCGGGCCGTGACGGACCCAGCCTATTCGTCACTCGTGGCCAACAGGTTTTGGACGACAGAGCTCGACCACATCACAGGTCGAGCACTTGTGCCCGAAGGTTGGGAGTCGAGGCAGCTCGTTCTTGCGGAGTGCATCGCCTGCCTTGCTTATGCGACCTCGTACGTCATCTAGCAGGTGGTTGTCCACCTGGTCCCGATGGCTCTTGCCCCCAGCGTCGAGGTTAAGCACCTCAACGACATCCGCGTTCTCACCCGTCAGGTCCTCGTATCCAAGGGCATAAACGTGCAGTTGGTCGCGGGTGACGTCCTCTGCCTGGGCACGCTCAGTCGACTTGAAGTCCACGATCGCAAGTTCGTCGGTGTCCAGCTTGCGGATCAGGTCGATGCGCCCGTCGACGGTGATGCCGGGCGCAATGTGAACCTGGATCTGCTTCTCGGAATGGACCGTGTTGGCAATCTCGTCGCCATGGATCCGGAAGTACCGCTCAATCGCCTCAGTCGCAGATCGCTCGAGGTTTCGCCGCAGCTCGGGGTAGGCGAAGGGAGTGTGAAGATGCCGCTCAACCAGGTCGGCCGCGTCAGCGGCAGTCATCGTCTCGCCGTCAGTGGCCTTCTTATGGACCTCCGAGAGCGCATCGTGCAGCCCTTTGCCGTATCCGAGTGCCTCGTGGAGGGGTGCGTTGAAGCCGTAGAGGAAGCGGAGCTTGAACTCGTAGGGACACTCAAAGAGGTACTTCAACTCCGAAAAGGACAGCGTCACCTGTGGGATCTCGTGGATGGCTCGAGGCTCGAGCCGCGGACCCGGGATCGGGCTGGCGCTCGTGGATACCCACTGGTTGCCGGTGCAATGGATGAAGAACTCAGACTGTCGCTTGTGGTTGCGACCACTTCCGGGCGAGAAGGTAACGTTCAGGAACTTCTGAGCTCTGGTGACTGCGACGTAGAACAGGCGCCGCTCGTCGTCCTTCGTTCCCTTGTAACGGTCAGGATCGTTGATCGCCTCCGCTGGAATAACGTGGAACATCGAGAGTCCGCCAATGCGCTGGGCCGGGAACCTGTTGGCACGCATGCACGGCAGGAAGACGGCCGGCCACTGCATGCCCTTCGATTGGTGGACCGTGGCAATAGTAACTGCATCGGGAGTCGCGTAACCCACGTCACTGTCCGACTCGGCGTAGTAGTCGGGCGCCTGGTGCTCGAGCCAGCCCGCGAAGGTCTTGTACTTCTCGCTCGGCTCGCTCGAGAAGTGAATCTGTTCGAAGTCGGAGATCGCCTGGCTGAACTTCCCCAGGTCGTAGAAGACGAGTTCCCCCCGGCCCTTCGGTCCGGGGATAGTTTCCTCTCGGATCCCGAGGGCAGCGAGGAAGTCTAGGTAGACACGTTGGATGTTGTAGACCCCCCAGCGCTCACCCTTCTTGAAGTCCTTGCCAGCGTCCAGGATCGCTACAGCCGGGGCCCACCTGGCAGGGCTGGGCAGCAGGTCAGCCTTCACCCATAGGTCTCGGAGCGTGTCCGCGTCGATCTCATTCACCATGTAACGGAAAATGCCGACGCAGGCCTTGATCTCGTCTGCTTCAAAGAGGCGATTCAAGCCCTTGATCACGTAGGGAATCTGGCGCTTCTTCATCTCCTCGACGATCGGCCCGGCGTCCTTAGCGACCGAGCGCAGCAAGACGGCGCAGTCGGAGTGCGACAGACCGCGCGGCTCTGCTCCCGGCTTGTCCGTGAAGGGCACGCCCTGAAGGTCCTCGATCCGATCGCAGATCCAAGCTGCCTCTTCCTCAGGAGTGGCGAAGTCGAGGGCCAGGAGGTCTCCGCGCTCCCACCTTTGATGACCAGAAGCGACCATCTTCTTCGGAAGTCGATCACCGATCGGGATCAGCTCCGCTACAGATCGTCCCAGCTCGACGACGCCTTTGCTCGAGCGGAAATTGTCATTGAGAACGACTTGTTTGACGTCGCCGTACCGATTGACGAAGTCGATGATGTTCGCAACTTCGCTGCCCCGCCACTGGTAGATCGTCTGGTCATCGTCTCCCACGACGCACAGGTTCGCGCCGAACTGGACAAGCCCTCGGATCAGGCGCTCCTGCAAAGGGTTGACATCTTGGTACTCGTCGACGACGAGGTACTTAATGTCGTCTCGGATGTGACGCTGGATGACTTCGGCATTTTCGTCCTCGCCAGGATCGATCTCTAAGAGTTCGACCGCGAGCGCGATCATTGCACTGAAGTCGAAGGTGGCCTGCCCGTGGATCAGCTGGACGTAAGAGTCGAGAGAATCCAGAACCCCGGCCGGGACCAGAGACTCATCGATCTCGTCTTCTCGAAGTGTGCCAAGAACCTGCATGTAAAGGCGGGAGTTCTGCCAGCGCTTGAGATGACTCTGCTTGGTCCCGATCGTGGGGCAGGTGGTCAGACCAGACTGCTTGCTGTACTTGTCAATAAGAAGTCGTGCAGTGATCTCGGTGAGCACGGAGTACTTGAACGTGTCTGGCACCAGCCGCTGCAGGAGGTCCAGCGTGTATCCGTGCATGGTGCCGATGTACATCTCGGCGAGCCCGGTGACCTCGCCTCGCTCGTCCTGAAGGATCCCCAGCACTCGCTCCTTCAACTCCGCGGCGGCCTTCTCCGTAAATGTGAAGGCGATGACGTTGCGCGGTTCGATCCCGGGCTCACCCAAAATCCTGGCGATCCGTTGAGAGATCACCTGGGTCTTGCCGGACCCAGCGCAGGCGATGATCTGCAACGGCTCGTCGAGCGTATCGATAGCGGCCGTTTGATCGTCCGTGTATGTGGTCTTCAGTCCCGCCGCCACTGCTTCCCCTCCGTAATTTTCACGACTACACCCGCGGTCATGCACGCTTCCAGAACCCGGCGATCCGCCTTGCGCGACAACCCGGACACCGGGCTTCGGCCCTCCACGATGCGCCCCTTATTACTCGACCCTCGCGACATAAACTTGATCAAGTTGTCAAGATCGACTGGAAGCGCAGCCTTCCTGCGACGCAGCGCTTCCCGCCTCCGTCGAAGGTCGAACTCAACAGCTCGAACGGACAACTTTAGCGGGTTAACTCCCGCCTCAAGTTCGGCAAATCGCGACGCGCCGGAACCCCGTGGCATTAGTCCACCTCGAAGACCTTCATGACTTCGTCGCCGTAGTCGTTGATGACTTTGACCGCGATCTTGCCCGTCGATGGCTTGGGGAAAGGCCGGGATACAGTCTGGTAGAGCGACTCCCAGGCGTCAGCGTCGATGTCTGTCTTTAGAGCCGTCTTGAGTCGCTTGTATGGATCTTTGCCGCCCGTGAAGTAGCAGTGCCGGACGAAGAACGACTCCTCGTTGTAGTTGGTATCGATCATCCAGAGCGCGATTTGGCCGGTGTCGCTGCTCCGGACCTCCCCCGTCGTGGGGTCGTAGATATCGACCCCCTTTAGGTCGACGAGGTAGCCCTCATCCGTGGAACGCAGGTCAATGTCGGGCTCGCCGAAGACGGTGAAGAGGTTGCCCGATCCGGTCTTCTTCAGTTCCTCACCCATCAGGAGGTCGGCGTTCATGCGGACCATCAGGACCGGCAAGCGACCGACGGTGCGTGCGCCTTCGATCTGGGCGAAGCCCTCGTCCGACGCATCGATGATGAAGCCGTCCCCCTCGGTCACGTTCGTCGCCTGCGGGTCGAACGCGAAGCCCAGAACGCACAGCAGATCGATGTCCTCGGCACGAATGGCTTCCCGCGCAGCATCCTTCACGTACTTCGCGCTGACAGTCCCGTACTGGGGCCCGATCGCGACGCCGATGCGGCTCGGGGCGGCGTGTTCTCCGTTGGGAACCTGCTGCCCGATCGCCTGGATGTACTGACCCGCGAAGGTCTCGAATGCCTCGAATTGCAACTTCTCGGCACGCTTGCCGTTCTGGATGCCAGCCTTGGCCAGGTTCTCGAGGATCGACTGCTCGAAGTTAGGACCGTCCGCGTCTTTGGCTGCATCCATCTCGGAGAGCGACTCAGGGGTGTCGCCGAACGAGAGGGCTCGGTGAGGGCTGAGCGACTCGACGGTGAATGGGCCAGCGACCCGCACCTTCCGGGGGTCCTCAAAAGGCTGATCATACAGCGAAACAAACTCGGCGTGACGGTTAACTGCGGCATCGATCTCAGCCCGCGACATCCCTGGACGAAGATCCGGATTGTTCGCGATGGCCTTTAGCGTCACTCGTTGCACGCGGTCACAAACGAAGCCTTCTCGGATGTCTCCTCGGAAGCTGGAACGGCGAACACCGCCAGCCGAAAGCCTCTGTTCCTTCTTGTGTCCCTCCTCCGAGTCCGAGAGCAAGTACCACGGGTACCGGGAGCCCATAATGCGCTGGCGTGCGAGCGCCAGCGCGACTCGAGACGTATCAATGGTGATCCAACGTCGACCCCACTGCTCAGCAACGAAGGCGGTTGTTCCAGAGCCGCAGGTCGGGTCGAGAACGAGGTCACCTGGGTCTGTGCACATCAGCATGCATCGTTGGATTACCTTGGCGTTCGTCTGTACAACATAGGTCTTCGGATCGGAGAATCCCGAGGTGACCGTGTCCTCCCACATGTTGCTGAGCGGGTATGCAGGGAAGTCGTCAACGAAACGTATGTAGCGGAGATTCTTTCCAATCGCCATCAGACGGTCAGCCCATCGGAGGCGCTCCATTCCTTCTCGATTTGTCTTCCAACCGCCCGTGCTTGGGACATACGTCTGACCGTCCAACTCTACGGGGAAGACTGTTGTTTGCCCCGTTCTGGTCGTCTGCGACGTCAATGGGTTCTGGGAGAAGGCGCGCCAGCCTGGCTGCAAGTCCTCGAGCTCCTGCTTAGTCGCTTGCCGACGGGTGCCGTCCGGAAGCTGCACCAACGTGTACTGCGAACCCCCAGCGCCGCCCAACGCCTTTCGTATGTAGGGCTGGCGGTACTTAATGGCATCGATGTCCCGTGAGTACCAGACTAGATAGTCAACAACCGAAGCCAGCACGTTTGTGCCTCCGGAGAAGCTACCGGCGCCAGTCGTCGTCTTGAACGGGATGAGCGCGACGAAGTTTTCAGGTCCGAACACTTCGTCCATAAGAGCGCGAACTAGGTGCACGTTCTCGTCACCGATCTGCACGAAACAAGAACCAGATTGCGTGAGCAGGTCCCTGCTCGCAAGCAAGCGGTCGCGCAGATACGCAAGATAAGAGTGGATGCCAAGCTCCCAGGTGTCGCGGAAAGCTTTGATCTGTTCAGCCTCCCGGGCCGAGTCCTCCATCTTGCCGTCGCGCACTGTCTTGTTCCGTGCGGACACCTGCCAGTTGGAACCGAACTTGATCCCGTATGGCGGGTCCATGAACACCATCTGGACTTTGCCCCGCAGGTGCTCCCTATCTGCCAAGGAGGACATCACCTGCAGGCTGTCCCCCAGGATCATGCGGTTCGACCAGTTGGCGTCGTGCTGGTAGAAATCCACCTGCTCGAGTTCGTCGAGACCGTCGAAAGTGTCGAAGAGAGTGAACTCAGGCTCGTCATCAGGACGAGCCGCAGTACGGCGAAGGTTCTCGACCAGCACGCGCGGGTCAATTTTTTCTTGGATGTAGATCGGCGGAGCATCCGTAACCAGGTCGGAGTCGACGTTGCCAGCCTGGTCGGCGGCATCCGGGTACTTGCCTCGCCAGACCAACTGGGGATCAAGGGTCTCGTCGCGCTCATAGCGGACCTTGCGGATGGCCTCGATCTCGGGGGTCACGAAGTCCTGAGCGTCGGCGGTGGGAATGTTCTTGCGGGTCTCGCCGTGCTTGATCGAGTCGATCTGGGCCGGACCCTTGGAGGTCTTACGCGCCACGAGCGCTCCTTGCAGTGTTGGTGTCAGCGTTCGTTTCCTCGAAGTCAAGCAGGTCGGGGTCGCCGATGATTGGTTTGTCGCCGTGCAGACTCTGGATAGCGTCTGCCAACCTTGTCTTGAACTGATCGGGGTCATTCATCTCGATGTAGGCCCAGCGGCCCCATCCGCCATGGTTATTGACCGCCACGCACCAGGAGTTCCTGGCAGTCTCCGCCTTCTGGTTCGTCGGACCGGGACTCTTCTGACTGCCGGAGATCTCGATGATCAGAGTCCGCTCGACGTCATCGCCCGTGCGCCTCAGACGAACCAGGAAGTCGGGGATATAGGAGTGGCTACGGCCCTTGTGGACGTACGGGATGGTGAGACCGAGCTGGTCATTCTTGACGAAGGCTGCGACGTTCGAGTCTTCCTCGAGGATCGCGGCCATTCGTTTCTCCCATGAGTTCCCCTCTGGACCGTTCCCATCGAGCGTTACATGCGAGACCTCGGACTTCTCGACTGGGACGGTTCGCTTCCGTGTCACGAAGTCGACGTCACCGGTCGACCCTTCCGGGTCGAACCGGTTGATCATCGGCCGCAAGCGCTCGCGGCGATTGCCTGGCAGTCGGATAACTGCGTTCCAGACTTGTTCGGCGGCAAGTATCTGAGCCTGGGTGATGGTGACAAGGAAGCCCAGCGAGTACCCCTCATGGACGACAACCTTCCTGTCTATCCACTCCGAGCAAATGCCGACGAGCTTCGGAAAGAGCCACGGACGTTTGTCGCCCGCGCGCGTGAAGTGCTGGTCAAGAATACGTTTAGCAAGACGAAAGGCTACCTCCTGCGTTCGGTAGATCGTCGGGTCACCCTCTTCGAGCTCCTTCTTACCGACGAGTCCACCCAGTTCGACCCATGACGGGACGGTGTCCTTGCCGATGGGGAACTCTGGCGCCTGGTCCAAGTCGGGGTAGATGTCCTCGTCGGGGATTTCGACTCGGTAGCCGTCGAGTTTGGGGAAGTTGATCCGCAGGTGCTCGCGTCCTTCAACCGCATGGACATGGATGGACGGCTTCGGAGGAGCCGGCTCACCGCCTGTGGGCTCTCCTGCGACGAACTGGAACGGAATGCCGTAGACGTTGGCGTACTCGGGCTCGAACCTGCTCGTTTCCTCGCTGACCTCGTAGGAGCGGCGACGTAAGCCTCGGCCGACGACTTGCTCGCAGAGGAGCTGGGACTTGAATGCTCGTACTCCCAGGATGTGGGTGACGGTGTTAGCATCCCAGCCTTCGGTGAGCATGGAGACGCTGACCACACAGCGAATGTCTGCTCCAAGTTTGCCGGGCTTGCCTACCGTATTCATGACTTCGCGCAGTAGGTCCTCGTCGGTGAGCTTGTCTACGTCGGCGCCGGGGTTGGTCTTGCGGTATTCGGCCTTGAACTGAGCGATCTCGGCACCAGCTGCCTGCTTGAAGTCCGCTTTCATAGCTTCGCCCGACTCGATCTGCGCGGAATCGATCAGGATCGTGCGTGGCTTGGGGAGGGGACTGCCGTTGACGACGTTGCTGAGGAGCGCGAGTTCACCCGGCCTGTGGGCGATGACCTCGTCGTCCTGAACGACCTCCTCACCCGCGATCCATGTGTAGACAAGCTTGCTGACCACGGTGTTCGGGCAGACCACGATGAAGACGGGCGGAGTCTCGCCGTACTGCTTAAGGTCTTGCTCCCAATTAGAGAATGCCTTTTCGTAAGAGCGGTGCAGGCTGCGCAGTGCTGCCTCGAGTTCTTTGGGCATCCATCCGGGGACCGGCGCCTTGGGTGCGCGCTTGGGAAGTTCTTTGCCGATAAACTCCCACAGCCTGAGAAACACGACGTGCTCGGTCTCGGCGTCGTCGTCGACCGGGGTTCTCGGCACTTTGACGATGCCGGACTCGATGGCATCCATCAGCGAGAAGTCGCTTACGACCCACGGGAAGATGTACCCCTCAGCGTAACCCGAGCCTGAAAGGTAGAAGGGGGTCGCGGAGAGATCGAAGACTTGCTTGATCCCCACGTACTTCGCGATCGCGCGAAGTCCGTTAAACCACAGGCCAGCCTTTTCATTGGCGTTTTTCTCCTCGCTGGTCTCCTTGCCTGAGGACAAGGGCTTGGCGAGGTAGCAGTGGTGTGCCTCGTCGTTGAGGACCATAATCTGCTGTTTCTTACCGGCCTCGGTGACCCCGAGGCCGCGCAGCACGCGGCTGACCATGGCCTTGGGCGACTCCTTGAAGGGGTCGTCAGTCTTGTTCCCCTTCAACAGAAGGCGAGTGTTCTTGGCGACGCCCTTGATCTCCTTGGCGTCCTTGAGCTGGAAGGCGTGGAAGTTTGTGATAACGATGCGTGCGCTCTCCATGCCGCCCTTCAGATCGGAGGGGATCAGGTTGCGCAGGTCGTAGTAGTTGCCTTCGGCCTCGGGCAGCAAGACGTTGAGGCGGTCGCGGATCGTGATGCCGGGAGCGACGATCAAGAACCGGTTGGTAAACCGTGCGTCGTTAGGCGACTGAGCCTTGTTCAGGGTCTGCCAGGCGATCAGCATCGCCATCACGATGGTCTTGCCGGCGCCCGTCGCCATCTTGAGCGCTGCCCTCGGCAACCCGTCATTGTGGACCGCGTTCTCCGGCTCGAGCCGCTTGCGCCAGTCGGCATAGGACGGATGCCTGCCGGCGACCTCGGTCAGAAAAATCGCGGTTTCGGCGGCCTCACGTTGCGCGAAGATCACCCGGTTCTCGCGGTCCGCGTTAGCCCAGTGCTGCAGTAGCTTGCGCGTCATCGGGGTGACGCCGTCGTAGTGTCCGCTCGCCCGCCACTTATCGACGTCACGCCGAATGTCGTTGATCAAGCTATTCTTCTCGCGGCGCTCGCCGGTCAGATCAAAGTCGAACCCCTCCTGCTCCGGCCCGGCGTTCTTCTTCTTACCCTTTCTGGTCACCGCGATCGGGATGAAAGACTCGCTCGGACGCCGACCATCGATGATCACCCCGGTCGGACCTGACGGTCCGATCTCGTAGTGCCGATCGGGAGCGTCGTATGGACCGTTCAGGATCGGGTTATCGATGCTGCTGCTCAATGGATCGCCCCCGGAATGATCAACATAATCTCCACTTCACATAGTTGCACCGATTAAAACAGTTGGTGCCCCCAGTCGGACTTGAACCGACACTTTGACGGTTTTAAGCCGTCTGCCTCTGCCAATTAGGCTATTGGGGCTTGTCGGCCTCGCCGAAGCAAGACTGAGTGCCGCGCGGAGCGCCGGGCCAGGCTCAGGTGGCCAGGCGGGTAAGCACCGACATCGCGATGCCGTCCAGGATGTCCTTCTCGCTCACCATGAGCTCGGACAACCCGGCGCGCTCTGTCATCACATCACACAGCGCCTGGACCACGATGGAGCCCCCACCGATCGCGTCAGGGCGACTCGGGTGCATCGGCCCCAAGCTGCGGCGCTCGGCCATCGTGGAGGCCACCAGGCGGTCGCACACCTCGCGCATCAGCTCCAGCGGGATGACGCTGCCGTGGATCCGCTGCGGGTCGTACTCCCCCAGGTTCTGCGCCAGCGCACTCATCGTGGTGAAGGTGCCGGCCACGCCCACCCAGCGGGCGGCGCGGCCCACCGGGACGTCGCCGGC
>Ga0194137_10002494_pt1 | contig 10849 bp, 6 predicted proteins | sample TARM_MetaG_T3_14_FD_134025 | JGI IMG/M metagenome (GOLD analysis project Ga0194137, IMG submission 134025) | Freshwater microbial communities from Pennsylvania, USA, analyzing microbe dynamics in response to fracking - TARM_MetaG_T3_14 (version 2) | ecosystem: Environmental > Aquatic >...
TTGGTAATCCTATTCCAAAACTTATGCCAAAATCGTTAATCTGTTGATTGTTAAGCATGAGGTACGATTTTTCGTATTTAACCCCGGCACGGTATGCAACTCTGTTCAAATAACTTCTTATTGAAAAACGGTCGGGAATCCATTCAGCTCCGAGCGCAAATTTATCTAAATCTGTTAAAACCGGATCAACTGAACCGAAAAATTTTGCTTTCGACCATGCTTGATGGTAATAATCGAGATTGACTTCGAGCATATTGTCTTTCACATACGAAACTCCGAACCCGTAACTTAGCGGTAGCTGAATGGTGCTTTCATCTTCACTTTGATAATTTAACGTATCCTGGTCGGTGTTGGTGCTCGTGCCAATTGTATAGGTTAAATATTTGCTGCTAAGGTCGGAATAGAAGCTGGTTAATTTAGGCTGGGTTTCGAGAACAGCCGCCAAAACAAGGTGCTGTTCCTCTTTTAAAGGAATGGTGGCCTGTGCCCCAAAATTCAGGTTGAAATCGCACATTCTGACAGCTTCGTATTTCTGTATGTTGTAAAAATCGCGTTCATCGAGGAAATTCACCTCGGCATTGCGGTTTAACGTGCCAAACATGTAGTTAAAATTGGCACCCACTGATACATTTTTAATGGGTTCCACTGCCAACCCCAAGTAAGCTTTTGAGAGTGAACCTTCACCATAATAGGAGAAGAGCACATCGCCTGCATTTTCAACATTTTCGGTTACCTGCACATTGTATCCAACATCGGAGTAGGGGGTGAGCCCTAAACTGGTTGCCAACCAGTTGGTAATCTGGAAGTTCATTGCAAAGTACCTGAAGTTGACATCGTTGGCCTCCATCTCGTTTATGTCGTTGCTGTACTTCGAGAATTTGCCATAAACTCCAAACTCAAATAAAAATGAGAGGGAATCAACAGCAGTATAGGATGCGGGATTTGAGGTGTTTATTTGCTGGTTGTTTCTGCTTGCAAGCGATGCACCTCCCATCGCTGTTGTTCGTCCGAAACTGTATGGCTGAAGGTCGCCCAACCCAAAACGCGAGTATGGCGAAGTTGTGTTATTATTAAATTGTGCAAACAAAAAAAACGGAAATAAAAGTAACCCGGTCAGTAAACTTACGCTTCTAAATCTCCCCATTATATTCTAATATGTGGTTTAACCCTAAGGCTGTTAAATTGAAATGTACAAAGAAAGAATTTTTTAATTTCAAATCAAAAAAATTGGCATCTCCACCGGTAATAATAACGTTTAAATTTTTATAAAATTCCTTAAAAGAATCAATGACTTTATCAGCTTCATGTACAATACCATGCTGAACTCCTGCCCTGATTGCTTCTTCGGTGGACCTGCCGAAGAGATTAGTGAAGTCAGATTGCCGGACTAATGGAAGTTTTCCGGTGAACTGGTGCAATGCTTTAAAGCGCATTTCCAGTCCGGGTGAAATATTACCGCCCAGGTACTGTCCCATATCGTTGATGAAATCGTAGGTAATTGCCGTTCCGGCATCGATAACCAGAATGTTGGAATTGGGGTACACCTTAAATGCACCAACCACTGCGGCTATCCTGTCTTTCCCAAGTGTTTGTTTTGTTTGGTAGCAGTTTTCAATGGGCAAAGGTGTATTGGCATCCAATTCAATAAGCGTTTCAAAATTTTGCTGAAGAGCGGTTTTCAAATCCTGCGGAACATCCGTAACTGCAGAAATAATCGCCTTGTTCAGTGAGGGATATTCATTTTTCAGGCGATTGATATCTTCGGTTCGCAAATCATCCAAGAGAACTGTAATTACCATTTCGCCCCTGTTAAAAAGCGATATTTTGGTTCGTGTGTTCCCGATGTCAATTACAAGGTTCATTTCAGTCAATAATTCGTTGGCTGATATCCAGTGCCCGTACCGAATGGGTGAGTGCACCAATTGAAATGTAATTAACTCCTGTTGATGCTACTTTTCTTATGCGTTTCAGTGTCATATTCCCCGAAGCTTCAATTTTGGTCCTTCCGTTAATGAGGACAACGGCTTCCTTCATCATTTTAGAGCTCATGTTATCGAGCATAATGATATCCACGTCGGCATCGAGTGCTTCCTTTACCTGTTCCAGGTTAGTTGTTTCCACTTCAATTTTTATGCTTTTGGGAATTTTAGTCCGAATGGCTTCCACGGCTTCTTTTATGCCTCCTGCCACCTGAATGTGGTTATCTTTAATCATAACCATATCGTAAAGGCCGTATCGGTGGTTGGAACCACCGCCCATTCTCACGGCATATTTGTCGAGGTACCGGTAGCCGGGTAAAGTTTTGCGGGTGTCCAGAATTTCAACGTTTTGTCCCTCAACTTCTTTCATGCATATATCGGCAAAAGTTGCAATTCCCGAAAGCCGCTGCAAAAAATTCAATGCTTTACGTTCGCCGGTTAAAAGTGCCCGGTAGTTACCCCTGAATTCTACCAAAATATCGCCCGGGTTAACTTTGCTCCCGTCGGGTATTTTTACATTCCATTCAATGTCCTTGTCAAATTTTTTAAATACCATTTCGGCAACGGGCAGGCCGGCTATTATTCCTTCGGCTTTGGCTACCAGAATAGCTGTTTTACAGGTATCGGGGGCAACAAGGTTGTTGGTGGTGATGTCGCCGTCACCAATATCCTCGGCAAAGGCAAGGTCAAACAACACTTCTGCTGATTTTAATGTTTTTTCGTCCATCGTATTTTAATTTCTTACGGGTTCAAACTGAATGTTATTATTTTTTTGCTGAATAATATGGATTTTTAAATCCGGATTTTCTTTTGGGAAATCACTTCGTATATGTCCACCTCTGCTTTCTTCTCTTTTCAAAGCGGCTGTAGCTATCAGCCGGCAAATGGTGGCACTGTTATGTATTTTCATTAAATTGTATTCGTTGTCAAAATTGGTAAATTCACGGGCAATAGCGGTAAATTTATCTATGGCTTTTTCAAGGTCATCTGCATTTCTGACAATCCCAAGGTTTTTCGACATGGAAGTTGCAATTTCATTTTTGTACGACAGGAACGTGTCTTCATTTTGCATATCCAATTTCATTGGCTTAATTTCAGGCAAATCTTTACCGGATTTGCTGAGTTTGGCTGCCCGGTCGCTGGCGCGTTTGCCAAAAACCAGGCATTCGAGCAACGAATTGCTGGCCAACCTGTTGGCACCCATTACGCCTGTTGAAGCTGCTTCTCCGCACGCAAATAATCCTTTAATGTTGGTTTCTCCGTTCAAGTTGGTTCTTATTCCTCCAACCATGTAATGTGCTGCAGGCGAAACAGGCAGCAAATCTTTGGTGAAGTCGAATCCCATCTCTTTTAAGTGCTTGTAAATATTTGAGAAACGGGACTTTATTTTTTCTGCATCGAGGTGTTTCAGCGAAAGATAAATAAAATCGCTGCCCGAATCGTTTATCTTTTTGAAAATATTGTAGGCAACCACATCGCGCGGTGCCAGTTCGGCCAGCGGATGGATTTCTTTCATGAACCGCTTCCCGTCCTGGTCGAGCAACCAGGCTCCCTCGCCCCGCACAGCTTCACTGATGAGATAGGCCTCTTTCCCGGGGACATACAAAGCCGAGGGGTGAAACTGGATAAATTCAATATCGGCAATTCGGGCCCCGGCTTCCCAGGCAAGTGCAATTCCGTCGCCGGTAGCAGTATGCGGGTTGGTTGAGCGTTCAAAAACACGCGAAAGTCCGCCTGTGGCAAGAATTACAGTTTTAGTTTTTATGATGACATTTTCGCTGGTTTTAAAATCGATGGCCTGAACACCAATAATCTGGTCGTCGTTTTTCAAAAGTTTTACTACTGTAGTAAATTCAAAGGGTACAACTGAGGGCTGCTCTTTTACTTTATCGAGAAAAAAACAGGTGAGTTCTTTTCCGGTAGCATCGCCGCCGGGATGCAAAATACGACGTTTGGTGTGGCCGCCTTCAAGTCCTAAAACGAATTCACCGTTTTGTTTGTCGAACGGCATTCCCATTTCAATTAACCCGAGCACCCTTTCTTTCCCTTCATTCACCAAAATGTTAACCGCATCTTTATCGCAAAGTCCCCGGCCAGCCAAAATCGTATCTTCAAGGTGTTTATCGGGTGAATCTTCGCTGTTAATTGCCGCGGCAATTCCTCCCTGTGCGTAATAAGAGTTACTGGTATCGAGTTCCGATTTTGTAACAATTGCTACAGAGCCGTAACCCGCCGAATAGTATGCCGCAGTAAGGCCTGCCAATCCACTTCCGATTATAACTGTGTCAAATTCAAAAAATTGCATGAAAAATATTTCTCGTAAATGCGCTGCAAAGTTACTATTTCTTTCAGGTAAAATCGCTTTTTTTCAAAACCTTTTTTTATCCGGGTAAATAGTCGGGTAGAACAGGAGCGAAAACTTCCAGAACAACAGCGTATTCAGGAATTTCCACTTCATGCTCCACGTTTTCCGGAATGCTCCGGGCATTTTCGGGTGCAGCAAAATACCATTTGTCTGAAATTGCATTTCAATTATACATATTCCATAATTCTTCCTGCAATCTGGAGCAGCGATATTTCGGCCAGCTTTGTCTGGTACTTAACGGAGATGAGTCGTTCTTCGGCATCCAGCAGGCTTTTCTGTACTTCGCGCAGTTCAAGCCCGGACAATGCACCAAGTTTATAGCGCTCCAGAGCAATATCCAGGTTTTCGCGTGCCACATCCAGGTTTTCTTCTTCCATTTTTACCAGTCGCAGGTTATTTTCGTACGCATAATAAACGGTAAGTAGCTCGGCTTTAATCTCCTGTTCAACTTCCTGAAACCGGTACATGCGGTTCTCCACTTCAATGTGGGCATTTGTTTTTTCGCGGTGCCTGTTGAATCCGTCAAAAATATCTAACCCGAGGGTTACCCCGTAATTGAGCGAACGGTTTTGCTGATTACTTAATGCTAACTCACCGTAGTCGCTTATTGTTCCCGTGCCATAACCCCGGTATGAGTAACTGTATCCTGATGAAAAATTCAGGTAGGGATAAGCCCTTGAAGCAATTAATTTGTAATCGAGCTCCGAAATCGCCTTGTTTTTTTGAGCTATCTGCAGGCCGGTATTAAAATCGAGTGTAGATTCCAATAGGTTGGCATACGTTAAATCGGAATTAAAAACTATTGAAGTGTCTGCCACCTGAATATCTTGTTCCAGGTTTTCGAGGGCCATCAGTTTTTTCAGCCGAACTTCTGATTCGAGGATAGCTTCGTTTTGGCGTGCCAGCCGCGAGCTGTCTTCATTCAGGTAAACAATCGACTGCAATAACTCGAGCTTCGATGAGGCTCCCAGCAGGTAGCGCTCCTCGTCGATGCGAACCCTTTCGCGCGAAAGCGAAACCGCGTATTCCATGTTTCTCTGGTAGTTGAGCTGCTGGATATAATAATAGTATTCAGCCACAATCTGCGCCATCAGGTTTTCCATTGACATTTGCGTGTTGAGTTCGCCCATTTGTTTCAGTTCTTCCAGTTTCTGATAGGTAGTTTGTACGTTGAACCCATTGAAAATAGTCATGTTCAGGTTAATGCCGGCCGAACCTGTTGTGTTGTGTACACCCGATGAAATATTTTGTGTACCGTCATTCATATTTTGGGTGGTGGAATTTAAATCTCCTCCAATTCGGTTGGTCGTTGTAACTGTTGGCAAATAGCCTGCATTTCCGCGGGTGACATTGTTCCCGGCAATTTCCTCCTGATTTCGTGCCACTTTCACCGAAAAGTTTTGTTCGAGCCCCGTATTTACGCAACGGCCGAGGTCATAAATTTCCTGGGAAAAAATGGTGCCGGGTAAAATTAAAATCAGTAGGACCGGTAGTATTTTATTCAGTATGTTCATTTTTATTGATGCTGTTTGAATTTTCAGAACTATTTTTTGATTCGCTGGATACAAGCAGGTAAATCCCGGGCACCACAAACAAGGTGAGGAAAGTTGCAATCAGCAATCCACCAACTACGGCAGTACCCATTGCAACGCGGCTTTGGGCACCCTCTCCCAGTCCCATGGCAAGTGGTAAAATACCCAGAATTGTTGACAGGCTGGTCATTAAAATCGGGCGGAAACGAGCTGACGAAGCAAATTTTATCGCTTCGTATTTGTTCATTCCGGCAGCTTTTCGCTGGTTGGCAAATTCTACAATTAAAATCCCGTTTTTGGAAACCAGTCCAATGAGCATGATAATTCCAATCTGGCTGAAAATATTCATGGTAATGTTAAAATACCACATAAAAATGAGTGCGCCTGTAAGTGCCAGCGGGACGGTCATCATTACAATAATCGGGTCTTTAAAACTTTCGAACTGTGCCGAGAGCACCAGGAAAATAAGTACAATTGCAAGTACAAATGCAAACATCAGGCTCGATGAACTTTCCATAAAGTCTTTCGAGTCGCCGTCGAGTGCCGTGCGAAAAGAATCATCGAGTACTTCACTGGCAATTCTGTCCATTTCTTCAATCCCGTCACTAATTGTGTAACCGTTTGCCAGGTTCGATGAGATGGTGGCCGAAACAAAACGGTTGTAACGATAAAGCTGCGGTGGGGCTGTGGTTTCGCGGAGTGTCACAAAATTGTCGAGCTGAATCATTTCTCCTGAATTATTACGTACATAAAGCGATTTCAGATCGAGTGGTTTGTTGCGCTCCTGGCGTGGCAGCTCACCCAGAATTTCGTATTGTTTGCCGTTCATTATAAAATAACCGAAGCGTTGTCCGCTAAGCGCGAGTTGCAATGTTTGCCCGATATTTTGAGTTGAAATGCCCAGCAGGTTGGCCTTATCGCGGTTAATTTCAATCTGGAGTTCGGGTTTGGTAAATTTCAGGTTTACATCGGCCTGGATAAACATCGGGTTGTTTTGTACCTGTGCCATAAATTCGGGCAATACTTCGCGCAACTTGTCGATGGTAGGTGCCTGTAATACATACTGAATGGGCTGACGTGCGCGCCTTCCTCCAAATGTGGATTGCTGAACAATTCCGGCCCTTGCCTTTGTTTTTTTACTAAGTTCAGCAGAAAGGTCACTTACAATCTCCTGCTGCGAGCGTTCGCGTTCTGAGGGCTTGACCAAAGCGGTGCGTACAAAAGCCCAGCTGCCCCTAACCATTGTAACAATATTTCTGGCTTCGGGCACTTCGTCTTTCACCAGTTCAGTAATGTCTTCCACATAATCGTAGTTGAATTCGTAGGTTGAACCCTCGGGTGTACTTACGTTTACATTGAATTGCGAACGGTCCTCGAGGGGAGCCATTTCGGCCGGAATTACACTCCATAAAACGGCTATTAATATTCCTGAAAATATTAGAATTACAAGCGATAAGTATTTGCGTCGCAAAAATTTCGCGAGCCCACGCTGGTAATAATTGTTGAGCCGTACAAAGTATTTTTCACTCCAGTTATAAAACCTGTTGTGTTTTTGCCTCGATTTTAGCAGCTTGGTAGAAAGCATTGGGGTAAAAGTCAGGGCAACAAACGATGAAATGGCAACGGCACCGGCAATTACAATACTGAATTCGCGGAATAACCTACCTGTCATTCCCTCCAGGAAAACAATGGGGAAGAAAACCGCAACCAGCGTAATGGTGGTGGCAATAATGGCGAAAAATATTTCGTTGGCACCTTCGAGTCCTGCCTGTTTGGGCGACATGCCCCGCTCAATTTTTACATAAATATTTTCCATCATCACAATGGCATCGTCAACCACCAGCCCGATGGAGAGCACGATTGCCAAAAGCGTGAGCACATTTATGGTAAACCCGGCGAGGTACATGATGAAAAAAGACCCTACCAGTGCAATCGGAATTACGAGCATGGGAATAATGGTGGTCCGCCAGTCGCGCAGGAAAAAGAAAATAATTATAACCACAAGGAAGAAAGCCACATAAATAGTGGTTTGTACTTCACGGATGGACGAACGGATATAGTCGGTATTGTCGAACCCGATTTCTATTTCCACATCATCGGGAAGGTCTTTTTTTATGAATTCCAGTCGCTCGTAAACATCGTCAACAATATCGATATGGTTCGCGCCCGGTTGCGGAATAATTACCGTAGCTACCATCGGTATGTCGTTCATTTTCATTATTCCGCGGAGGTCTTCAGGCCCGAGTTCGGCGCGGCCAATGTCGCGAACCCTGATTATTTGGCCCCCTTCCTGTTTTAAAATCAGGTCGTTGAATTCTTCGGGTGTGGTCATCAAACCCAGGGTGCGGATGGTCAGTTCGGTGGTGTTCCCCTCGATACTTCCGGCAGGAAGTTCCACGTTTTCGCGTTGCAGGGCATTGCGCACATCGAGCGGTGTCATTTGGTAACCAGCGAGTTTGGCCGGATCAAGCCAAATGCGCATGGCATAGCGTTTTTCTCCCCAAATGCCTACAGAACTTACCCCGGAAACAGTTTGAAGTTGTTCTTTAAATGTCAGTTCGGCAATTTCTGAAAGCTCGAGCAACGAACGTTTCGGGCTTTTTACCGCTACCATCAGGATGGGACTGGCATCGGCATCGGCTTTCGAAACAGTTGGCGGGTCGCAGTCGCGTGGCAAAAATCGCTGTGCCTGCGAAACTTTGTCGCGCACGTCGTTGGCAGCTGTTTCCAGGTCAACCGACAATTCAAATTCAACGGTAATCCGGCTTCTTCCCTGGCTGCTGCTACTGGTAAGCGTACGAATCCCGGGAATCCCGTTAATCGATTGCTCCAGCGGCTCGGTAATCTGCGATTCAATTACATCGGAGTTGGCTCCGGGGTATGAAACGCTCACCGAGATAATCGGCGGATCGACACTGGGAAATTCCCTGACACCCAAAAATGTCATCCCGATTCCACCAAATAATAAAATGACAAGGGAGAAAACTGTTGCCAGTACAGGACGTTCTATGCTGAGTGATGAAAGGCTCATTGTATTTCTTCGTTTACTAAATGTTGATTGGTTACCAAAGTATCGAGTTGAATCGGGATATCTTCCCTGAGCTGCAGGATTGCCGTGGTGAGCAGCGTGTCACCAAAATTTAGGCCTTCGCGGATTTGAATGTGCGACTCGGTGCGCAGCCCGGTTTTCACTTTAACTTCTTTTGCCTTGCCGTTTTTGTAAATGAAAACTTTTTCACCCGACATTTCGGCAATCAGTGCTTCAGTAGGTATCGACACGGCGTTTTCAATTTCTGAAAGACGTGCTCTGATACTGGCAAAACGTCCGGGCTTTAATTCTTCGTTTGTGTTTGGGTAAAGTGCCCTCACTGATATGGTGCGGGTGTTGACATCTACTTTCGGGTCGATGGCGTAAACGTTGGCTTCGAATGGTTCGGGAAAACCATCTACAACAAATGTGATAGGAAAACCGGGAGTCACTTCGCCTGAATATCGCTCAGGGATGGAAAACTCAATTTTCAGCGGGCGGGTTTTTACCAGCCGGATAATTTTGGTTTGAGTGGTGGCATAAGCACCTTCTGAAATCATCCTTAGTCCTACGCTTCCATCAAACGGGGCACGCATTTCGGTTTCGGCAATGCGGGCTTCAATCAACATCATGTCGGCTTCTATCGACTGCAGTTCGGTGGCTACCTGGTCGTAACTTTCGCGGCTGATGGCATCGCGGTCGAGCAACTGGCGCTGGCGGTACTCTCTTTCTTCAACAAGCTTCTTTTGTGCCTGGAGCTTCAATAACTGCGCCTGTAAAGGTCTGTCGTTTATTTTTGCCAGCAGTTCGCCTTTTTTTACTTTCCGGCCTTCTTCAAAATATAAACCTACTACTTTTCCCGACGTTTCAAACGCCAAATCCACTTCTTCGTCGGGTAACAGCGAACCGGTACTGTTAACCATTTCGTTCATTTTTGTTGGAACAAGGACATAACCACTGGCATAAAGCGGCTGGCCTGCACCTCTTCCGCGCATGCCCGGGGGCGGGCCTTCTCCCTGCCCGGAGCTGAACATTGGTTTTAATTTTGGATAAAAAATAATGCCTGCCAATACCAGCACCAGGATTATGGTAATGGAAATTCTGAAAATGTTTTTTGTTGCCACGTTATTAATTTATTTTATGAATATTTAATTGGTTTATTTCTTTTTTAAGCAGGTTTGACTAACGAAATACAAAAAGGTTAAATCAGAGAAAGCGCAAATTTAAGAAAAATGTTTTGGCCTTTATTCAGAATTTAGAGTACCCTCTCCAATCATCTCCTCCAGAATATACCCGGCAGTTTCCACATTTGGCACATTTGAAAAAGTGAGCGTAAGTTTATGGTTTTTCTCCTTCATGCGGCCTTTGGTTTTGCCTTTTTGCACGTATTGCACAATTTTCATGAACAGCGCTGACTGGTAAAATGGCGATTGCTGGTCGGAAATGAAATAGCAAATCATTTTTCCTTCTTTCAGAATGATTTTTTCCATGCCCAGCTCAATGGCTTTCCAGCGGAGTTTCACCACTTCGAGCAGTTCACGGGTTTCTGAAGGCAGTTCCCCAAACCGGTCTTCCAGTCCGCGGCGGAACTGCTCCAGTTGTTGTTTATTTTCAATGTTATCCAGTTCGCGGTACAGCAGCATGCGCTCCGAGCTCCCCGGAATGTAATCCTGAGGGAACAGCAGTTCCATGTCGGTATCGATTTGGCAATCCTGCGCGAAGTTAATTTTCATAAACGCTTCCGCCTGTTTCTGGTCTCCTTCCTTGAATACACCTTTAAATTCTTCCTGCCGCAGTTCCTGAACTGCCTCGTTGAGGATGCGGTGATAGGTTTCAAACCCGATGTCGGCAATAAACCCGCTCTGCTCGGCACCCAGCAGGTTTCCGGCCCCGCGGATATCGAGATCCTGCATGGCAATATTAAAGCCACTGCCCAAATCCGAAA
>Ga0194137_10002495_pt1 | contig 10847 bp, 11 predicted proteins | sample TARM_MetaG_T3_14_FD_134025 | JGI IMG/M metagenome (GOLD analysis project Ga0194137, IMG submission 134025) | Freshwater microbial communities from Pennsylvania, USA, analyzing microbe dynamics in response to fracking - TARM_MetaG_T3_14 (version 2) | ecosystem: Environmental > Aquatic >...
CATCTATATTTATTTGCAATTAGTTACTGATTTACCACTGACTGAGACAGTTTACTAACTGGATATTTCATTCGCCAACGTTCCCCTGCCTGCTCCCATATAGTTTTGTTTCGGAATTTTGCGACTGTGTCCCAAAATTCTTGTTCACTCAGATTATGGAATCGCAAGAAATCATGAAAATATTCACGCGGGAACTCATCTGATAGTCGAAGAACAATATCCACAGCCTCATCACGACTGAGACGATCATTCCATATGTCATAGCAGCACTGATCCGTAGAGCGCCAGAAACCGAATTTCAGATATTTGAACCAAATATTAATCTCACACAATTTCTCATCAATATTGTCATAATCTATATAATTACCAGATAACGGCCCCAATACTCGACCGGTAAATCCACGTTCCTTGACTACATTATAATGTTTACGGCCATCCCACTTTACATAATGACCAAGATAAATGCTTTTAATTCCAGCCTCTTTTAATTTCTGATAGTCTGGATATTGATAGAAAAAAACGTCTCGCTTGGATATATCATCATCTAACCAATCAAATATGGTCTTGCCCTTTACCAGATCGTTTTTATCAATCGCCAGTGCTGAAGGCTTACTCTCTTGACGTTGTAACCCGCCAAATTCAAATGCAATGTCTTCACCCCAGATGACCAGAGGTACATCATAGATCAGAGCGGTATTCACTACGCTGGCAAACATGGCGCAATGTTCAGCCCAATTAGGCTCACCCTGCCGGAGAAAACAGCGTCGACGGATCTCACGGAATACACTCGGCTTCAGGGTTATTTTCATATGATCAACATTCAGATCTTTGATCATATTGTTTAGATTAGCGATCCCCTCGGTAGTCGGTAAATGAGTCGCCAGAGTGACACACAGCGTTTTAAGCCCGAAACGCTCTGCCAGGATCAAGGCTTGATACCAACTGTCTTTACCGCCACTGACGGCAACGATGCAATCATAAAAAGGATTATTAGCGGCTTTGATTTCAGCTACCAACTCACTGAGTTGTTCAAACCGGGCCGTCCAGTCAATGCTGGCCTTCAGCTCTTTGGTCCGACAAGCGTTGCAGTAACCTCGCTCATCGAGCACCACTCCGGGCTTGGTATCTGGCATCACACAATTGCTGCAATATCGCATCGATTAGCCCTCTATCGCCTTAAAGTTATGGTCATCCATATAGGTACGTCCCATCAGGATATAGTCATCACTCTGAAGCTGGGGCTCAAGGAGCGGCGTCAGCCGGTAATCTCGCGGATCTGTGATGGCTAAGCGTGCTTCATCGACACCTGCATCCTCAGTATGCCGGGTCACTGAATCCTGTAAAACCCACTCGCCCTGCGCATCTTTCGCCCAAACGTCAGGATCCCGAAATGGATCAATACAGGCGAGAAATTCGCTTTCGCTCATACCAACCCACTCGAGAAATTTCGGCAGTGCGGCTGGCTTAATACCTTCATATCGGGCAACCAGGGCAATCCCTTCCTCGCGGCTTTTACGCTTGAGGCGGATGTCCCTCGAGGCATGATCACTTGCTTTGCCATAGCCATGCTTCAAGAATTTGACATAATCATGCACGCTGGCATTATTCCAGCAGTAAATAGACTCGTAGCTGTTATAGGTGCGTTCCTGAGGCGCGGTCTCATAACCATATTTCTCAATCATGGCCTCGACCTGACGCTGTGAATCCCAAAACAGGTAATTTCCTAGGTAAAGGCCTCGAACCCGGGAACGTTCCAGTTGCTCGTCGGAAGGATAAGTAAAAGCCTGCAGATCCTTTTTCGATATTCTTGGACTTTCACCAATCAATGACTCCGCATCCCAACCACGCAGGCCATGCTCTTTGCGGACCTTTTTTGTCATCTCGACTTGATCAAAGTGCGAGAACATGCCGACCTGATCCAACCAACCATTTACTCCCCAGATGATGAGGGGGATACCTAATTTGGTCGCGACCTGAACCGGGAACGTCTGGCTACCAGCCAGCACATGCCAATACATATCCCCCATCTTTTTCAGCGTAATACGAGTAACCTCTTTGACTGTATCCGGTCCAACAGTCGACATCATGTGATCACAGTCCAACTTGGTAATTAGCCGAGCCAGATTACGAACCCCTACCTTGGTACTGAAATGGGTGTTATAGGTTACCAACAACGGATTCAAACCATATTTATGTTTGATAGTATCAACAATAAAGAAATCATCTCCCGTACCTGATACCGGAATAACACAGTCATAACTGGTATTCGCGCGTTGCCGGTATTGCGCCACTATGGCCTCGAGTTCTTGCGCCTTACTTTGCCAGTCGATCTCATATTTTTCTTCGTGCACCAGACAACCACTACAGACTCCGCGTTCATCAAAGGTGATATTCAGCGGATGATTAGCTGGATAGAGACAGCGTTTGCAATACTTCATAATCTATTTCACCTTCGCAAGATCAGTAAGGGCGGCCCATGATGTCAAACTTGAAGTCTTCGTACTTGACGTTGGAGCTCAGCCGCACCTTGACACCGGAGCTCAGAAGATGCGATTTGGCCGCAATAGTGCTGTGCTCGGTATGCTGGAAAATATTGGCCGCAGCAACCGCTTGGCAGCCTCCTTGCAAAACACCGGCGGCTAGATCAGCCACCTTACCAACACCACCACAGGCGATCACCGGTATCGACACCTCACTGGCAACTGAGCGTAGCAACGCCAGATCATAGCCCTGACGACAACCATCCCGATCAACGGAGTTCAGAAAGATCTCTCCAGCCCCCAATGCTTCCAGCCTGCGGGCCTGCTCGGCCGGAGTCTGTGGCAATATGGATCGGGTCAAATGATTGAAGACCCGGTAACCATCGGGGGTTTCGATGGCATCAATAGACACCGTAATACACTGACAACCAAAGACCGCAGCAGCCTCGGTGATAAATGCTTCGTGGTCATACACCACACTGTTCAGACACACTTTGTCGGCTCCGGCCTTCAGCAGATCCCGGATGTGCTGCACGGTGCGGATACCGCCACCAATTGTCAGCGGCACAAAACACTCTTTCGCCGCCCACGCTACCAGTTCGACATTGGGTCCCCGCCCCTCACGGGAGGCATCAATATCCAGAATCACAATTTCGTCCACATCCCAGTTCACAAAGAACTCGATGGCCGTTTTGACGTTACCGATCGGCAGATACTTACGAAAGTTAAAACTCTGCACCACCAGCTCATTTTTTGTCACTATGCATGGGATCAACCGAACCTTAAGCATGTGCTGACTCCTTTGCCCATGTCATGAATTCCTGCAGCACCCGCATGCCGTTCAGCTGGCTTTTTTCGGGGTGAAACTGCATGCCAACCACATTATCGCGCCGTACCGCAGCCGTCATAATATGGTCATACTCGAAGGTGGCAATCACATGTTCTGGCGCACACACTGCGTGATAGCTATGCACGAAATAGAAGTTTTTATCGTCACCTAGCGTGCTGAAAAAACGTGAGTTTTGCTGCACCTGCAGATCATTCCAACCGACGTGTGGAATGCGGAATTCGGGTGCCAACTGCATCAATTCGACACGACCCGGGATCCACCCCAATCCAGCATGACGCCCACCTTCAGTCGAGGAATCAAACAACAGCTGCATGCCCAGACAGATCCCCAACACCGGCTTGCGCTGTTCCAGCACCTGCTCATTAAGCACCGGCAGTAAATCTTTGTTGCGCAGGCTGGCCATGGCATCCGGATAAGCGCCGACACCCGGTAAAATAAGGCAATCGGCATGACGAATAACCGCCGGATCGGCGGTTACATCGACCTGATAATTACCAATATGGTGGATGGCATTCGCAATGGAACGCAGATTCCCCATGTCATAGTCGATCAATGCCACTTTCAAAACTGCACCCATCTATTTATCTCCCTCGGGTTTTGAACAACCATCCATCACAACATCACCATGCTTGCCAGCCACCATCAACCGGCAGCGCATGAGCAGTGACATAGGCGGAAAGATCCGAACACAGATAGAGCAAGGCGCCCGCCATATCTTCTTCACGCGCCATGCGCCCTAGAGGGGTTCGTTTGGAGTAGGCTGCGACAAAAGACTCCGGTTGCTGGCGGAAGATCCCTCCCGGAACCAGGGTATTGACCCGGATATCCGGTGCCAACGTAGTCGCTAACCAACGTGTCAATTGATGCAGGCCCCCCTTACTGGCGCCATAAGCAGCCGGATTAGCCATGGTTGTACCGTCGTACAGGCTCCAGTCAGGGCCCATCTCGCCATAGATAGAACCGACATTGACCACGGCACCATGGCCGCTGGCTCGCAACAAAGGGGTCAGCCGCTGCACCAGCGCAAACGGCACGGTCAGATTGACTTCCAGACAATTACGCCAAGTTTCGACCGATTGTTGTTCAAAGGGCACGCCCCATCCCGGATGGGCATCGGTGCCGACAAAAGCAGCATTATTGATCAATATGTCCAGGCGTCCGGCCGTTGCCAGTATCTCGGCGATCTGCTCTATCGCCTCCGGTGCTGCCAATTCAACGCCCAGAGCCTTCACTCCAGCAGGCAATTGATTGAGCGCCGCAGGACGATCAACACCGTAAACCGTTGCCCCCTGCTCCAGCAATACCCGGCAGAACAGCTGCCCCAGATGCCCCGCAGCTCCTGTTACCAAAGCAACCCGGCCACTCAAATCGGCCAGTCGATCCAGCATACGAACACTCATGATGGTTGCTCCTGTTGCTCTGAAATAGCGATAGCGGACGTCAACGCCCGTTGATACAGACATTCAGCCAGATACAGATCGAGAGGCTCATCGATATCGATGGCTCGCTCCCTGGGCACCGTCACCAAGGCAACCCGCCCAGCCCACAGGCTGTCGGCGGTTAAAACAAACTGCGGGGAGCTGACATAGGCCACCGTGGTCAAATCAAAGAGCTCGGGGGCATCCTGTCTGCGGCGGTAGACTCCTGGCACCGCCAGCTCGACTAATCCCTCCACATTCGTCTTGACCATATTGAAATAGGGACTGCGGGCTGCAGGGGTTCCGGTCAGAACCAGGTCCACATCTCCGAGTCGATAGCGCGCCAGACAAGCCGAGATATCCTGATGATTTCGCAACGGTGCTGTCGTCGGCAGGCTGATGAAGGTGGAGAACTCATAACCAGCATCAAGGCAAAACGTCACGGCATGCTGCCAGGCCAGCCATTCGGAGGCGGTGTCTGAAGCCAATTCAGCCGGACGTAGAAAAGGCACCTCTGCACCATAATCGCGGGCTACGGCGGCGATCGCCGTATCATCGGTCGAAACTACGACCCTGCCGATATCTGGATGACTCAAGGCCTGTTCAATACTATGAGCAATCAATGGCTTGCCACCCAACGGAGTGATGTTCTTGCCAGGTATGCCCTTAGAACCCCCGCGCGCAAAAATAAATGCTAATGCTGCTTCACGCATCCACCATTACCTCACATCCCGATTGCATGGAGAGTCGGGCCGCCTCGACGATGCGTAAGGCGTTCAGTCCCTGTGCGGCGGTCGCGGCCCCGGATTGTTGCTCAATCCAGGCCTGTAATTGGCGCTGAGCAACCTGCTGCGGCGTACTCTGTCCCTGCATCTGTTGCACTAAAACGCCATGTGCGTCATACCAACAGAGTCGATTTTGTAACATGTCCCATTCAAGCTGCCCCTTTGCGCCTAACCATTTGCTTTGACGGCATGGCTTGAATTGCAGCATATCCAGATGCACCTGCACCAGAGGTCCCTGAGCGTAGTGCAACGTCAGCTCAACACACTCCTCGACGGCCAGTTTCAAATGTGAAATTGGAGCTTGGCTCGCGTACACCCGGCTTGGTAGTCCGAGCAGAGCACTGACTAAATCCAGTTCATGGCTTAACTCCAACAAGGCTCCACCACCGAGCTCAGGATTGGCAGAAACCATGTCAGCCACCGGAGTGTCCGGACGCCAATGGGGTAAATATTGGCCAACCTCGAGGCGCACCAGATGCAAAGCCCCCAATTCCGGCAACCACTCTCGCAGTTGCAAGAAACCATCGGTGAACCGTAATTGGTATCCGAGTAAACAAGGTCCTTGCAGAGCTGCCAGCAAGCGTTGCCCCTCCATCAAGTTGCTAGCCAGGGGTTTCTCCACCAACATGGGAACCTGTAACCCAGCCAGAGCGACCACGTGTTCGGCGTGTAGTGTGGCCGGAGAGGCGACTATCACATACTCCGGACGCCAGGCCAGAACCTCATCGATTTGATGGAATAATGCTTCCAGTCCATCGCAGTCCCTCACTTTGCCCGGTCGGCACCAAACGGCCAAACGGACATCAGGGTAAAGATGTCGCAGATTATGTAGGTGCTTCTTGGCGATGCTGCCAAAGCCAACAACCAGAACCTTCATTAGAAACCCGCCTCGTAGATATCCTTATTGGCGCGTTCAAAATCATTGTGCTGACCGATGTCCAGCCAATACTCCCGGATCGGAAAAATGCTGGTCGCCTCCTGGGCTGCAATCAGTTGATTGAACAGGGTGGGCATATCCAAATATTCACCGGGTTGAATGCGAGCCAAAGCCGGCTTGTCCAGTACATAAATGCCTGCATTGACGAAATAATGCTCTACCGGCTTCTCGGTGATGCCCAGAATACGATGGCCTTCGGAATTGACCACACCATAAGGCACCTGATATTGCCACTCACGAACACACATGGTGGCAGCGGCGCGATGTTGCTGATGAAATTTCAATAACGCAGCGAAATCGACCCGAGTCAGGATATCGCCATTCATCACCAAAGCAGGAAGCTCCAGTGCCTCTTGCGGGATCAGGCCCAGAGCGCCAGCCGTACCAAGAGGCTTGTCTTCCTCCAGGTAGCGAATATTGACCCCCCACTCACTGCCATCCTCAAAATAGTCTTTGACCATGTCCGCCAGATAATTGACAGACAGGAAGAAATTCCGGAAACCGTGTTCGGCAAAGCTCTCGATGATAGTTTCCAATAACGGCTTGGCACCGACTTTGAGCATGGGTTTCGGACAATTGGCGGTCAGCGGGCGCAATCTGGAACCAATTCCACCCGCCATCAGGATGACAGTATTCTCTAGTGTTTGCGGTTGATTGAGCTCTTGGAGTGTCTGTAAACCAATGAGACGGCCCGCACCATCCAGTACTGGAATTTGCTCAATGCCATATTGGTTCATTTGGCGCAACAGCTCATCACGGGCCTGATTTTCCCGGCTGGTGACTGGCGATGTCTGCATGATCTCATGCACCATGGCGGTCAGTGGCAAGTGCCGTAGCAAGCCGCGGCGCACATCACCATCCGTTACCGTGCCCAACAATTTTCGTCCAGCATCGACGACCAGAGCCACCTTCAAGCCGCTCTTGTCGATGACCATGATGGCCTGCTCAATGGTACTGTCAGGAGAAATCAGTGCATTTTGCCAACGTTTCATTTCTGCTATCCCACGGATTTTTCACAAGATGCAGCAATTATAATGCCAGAAACAAACTAAAACTCGCGGGCAGGTACACCTTTTAGCCGACGACCAGCGGGCCAGCTTTGCGTGACCACGGCACCAGCAGCCACCAGACAGTCTGCACCCAGTGTGACGCTCTGAATGACCACAGCTCCGGTTCCAATATGGCATCCCCGCTCGAGACAAACGTCACCACTGAGGCGAGCGCCGGGAGCGATATGAACATGAGCCGCAAGCTGGCCATGATGGTCCACCGACGCACAGGTGTTGATAATGACATTCTCCGCCAACTGACACCCCGGCTGCACTACAGCTCCGGCCATGATTTGCACCCCTTCGGCAAGACTGGCTCGGCGCGAGACGGTAGCCGCAGGATGGATCACACTGATGAACGCAAAGCCTAGGGCCTTGGCTCGCTCAAAGAGCAGTTGCCGCAATGGCGATACCCTGATGCTCCCAACCCCCAGCGCCAGCTGATAATCGGCTGCAGCGGCATTGGTCAACCAGGAGTCATCGCCCAGATAGGGGATGTCCAGGTTGCTCGGGCTGAGAGCCAAGTAGCCCGCCACCGGAACGGCGTTGAGTTCCAGGACATCCAACACTACAGCGGCATGACCACCTCCCCCTAGCAGGACCACAGGTTTCATAAAATCCCCTCGCCCGGCTGATACTCATGCTCGGCTACTTTGCCCAGTAACTGCCAGTAGTCCAAAGCACTGCGCCCCGAGTGATGACGGCGCACCCCAAGATTGTTGGCGTCAAATCGATCACCCACCTGTATCGACTGCAACGCCACCAAGCGACGGCGCGCACAGGCGGCCGTATTCAGCTCGGCTGCTGTCGGCTGTTTATGGCCATTTCCGAGAGCCAGCTCGATCTCGCGGATCTGCGTCACCATTTGTGCCAATTCATCTGACTCCAATGAAGCCAGATGATCCGGCCCCGGAAGCTGACGATCCAGGGTGAAGTGTTTTTCGATCATCACGGCACCCATGGCCGCTGCGGCGACCGGGATATGGATCCCCTGACTGTGATCGGAGAAACCAACCGGCAGCGCAAAATAGTCCCGCAGGGTCTGCATGGCGTTCAGGTTGATACTGGCGGGGGGAGCCGGATATTCACTGGTACAATGCAGCAAGGTGACATGCGCTCGCAAAGCATCCCAGGCAGTCGGGTCATTCCGCAAATGGCTCAACACATCAGACGTCGGATGCTCATCCGCTCGTAGCAAGCCAAATGCGATAATAGCCAACGCCTGAGCGATCTCCTCCAAGGTTGCCATCCCGGTTGACACCACCAAGGGTAACTGGCTACGACCTGCCGCCAATAGCAGTGGTCCATTGGTCAACTCGCCGGAGGGGATCTTCAGCAAAGGCACACGCATGGTATCCACCAAAAATGCCAAGCTCTTGAGGTCGAAGGGCGAAGAGAGCCAAAGAATCCCCTGCTCGGCCGCGTAACTCGCCAGTTCTTGTTGTTGCTCGAATGACAAAGCTAAACGACTCAACATCTGGTACTGACTGTCTTGACTCGCCAGATTCCGCTTCTGGTAATCAGCCATGCCGACATCAGGCGTAACCAACTCGTCCACAACAAAACTTTGGAATTTGACGGCATCGGCACCGGCGCGAGCGGCGGCCTGGATCAGTTGCCGCGCCAGTTGCAGGTCACCATTATGATTGACACCGGCTTCGGCAATGATAAACACCGGCTGAACTGGATGGGTCATAGACTACTCCCGGTCGACGAAGGGCAACTTGTGCAGAGCCGTCTCGGCGGACAAGGCACATTTAAGGTGTTCGAGCATGCGTCCTGCCACTCCAGGCGTGCCGTATTCGTGAAGGCAAGGGCCGATGTGGGGAGTGAGCAGTAGCTGGTGCAAAGCCTGGGTGATGGCCGCAGGCTGGGCCTCGACCGTCACCACGCTGGCAGGAGCATAACGGCCCTGCTGCCGGATGCCGATATTCAACGTCGGCGTACCCAAAATAGGCACCTCGATGAGGCCACTGGAGGAGTTACCAACCACCACGGCGGCCAGCGCCACGGCGGAAAGATATCCCTGCAATCCCAGAGCCGGGAAATGCCAGCTCTGACCATGGTCGGCAGCAAACTGCTTCAGGATCCGATCGATGGTGGCACCACCCGCATCGGCATTGCTGCCGGTAATCAAAATTCCGCGCTCCCGATAGGGTTGCAATCCCTGGCAAAGCAACTGGGCCAGTTGCTCTGGCGGGTAACCACCAAATGTCTCAGGATGCAGCGTCACCAGTAAAACTCCGGCTTGTAGCCGGGTGCCGAATCGTTGATTAAATTCTGCAAGTGGCCACAACGGAATCGAGGCGACGTTATCCACCGCCAGGGCTCCAGTATTGAAGACCTGGCGTTCGTCCTCCCCTAACTGCAACAGACGACGACGGTGGCTAGCTGTGGAACAAAAATGCAGGGCGGCCATTTTGCTGATGGCATGTCGAATGGCATCATCCACAGCCCCCTGCGACAATTCGCCGCCATGAATGTGCACCAAGGGCATATCCAGCAACAGGGCCGCCTGTGCGGCTGCCAGAATTTCATAGCGATCCCCGAGCACCACCACAGCGTCGGGCTGCAATCGTTCCAGAGCGTCAGCCATACCGGATACGCCCAGCCCCAGCGAACGCACTATATCCAGACGCGAATCTCCTGGCTGTTGGCTCGTCACCCGAGCATCAATGGTAAAACCATCGAGCGCGATCTGTTGCCACGTCAGGCCATGGTGGGCGCTGAGGTGGTACCCCGTGACGATCAACTGCAGTGTCAATTCATCATCGCTCGCAATCGCGCGAAGCAAGGGCCGCAGCAGACCGTAATCGGCTCGGCCTCCGGTGACCACGGCGACCTTACGCATGGGACAAGCCGGAACCATTAGCAAAGCTGTCTCGAACCCCGCTGGGCAGATTAACAATCCGCGCAGCCAGCCATTCGGCATTCGGTAACGGACCTCGCTCCGATACATTGAAGGCGGGCAGATCCGACATCAACCGCCAAGCCGGTCGACTCATCACACCTTGTTCATTGGCATAGTGCAAAAATGCCTCCAGCTGGCTCTCTGACTCCAGCAGCAGGGTGTTTAACCAATAATTCGCACTAGTGCCCGACCGTTCGGCGCAGAACGTCAGCCCATGCTCAGCACAGAATTCCTTGTACGCCGCAGCCGTAGCGCGCTTATCCGCCAGCATGGCCGGCAGCAACTCGAGCTGGGCACATCCCAGTGCTGCATTGATGTTCGGCATCCGATAATTAAACGCCACCTCATCATGAACAAAGTGCCAGGCATGAGGCTGCTTCGCCGTGGTGGTTAGATGCTTGGCCAGCTTACCGAACC
>Ga0194137_10002496_pt1 | contig 10846 bp, 9 predicted proteins | sample TARM_MetaG_T3_14_FD_134025 | JGI IMG/M metagenome (GOLD analysis project Ga0194137, IMG submission 134025) | Freshwater microbial communities from Pennsylvania, USA, analyzing microbe dynamics in response to fracking - TARM_MetaG_T3_14 (version 2) | ecosystem: Environmental > Aquatic >...
CAGGTCGGGGTCGCCGATGCGGGCCTTGTAGTCGTCGAAGTTCTCGAAGACGACGGCGCGGCCACGGTGCTTCATCAGCGCGGGCGTGGCGGCCGAGGGCTTGAGCACGGCGCCGCGCGGCGCGAGGTTGCCGCGCAGGATGCAGATGCCGCCGTCGTCGATGAGGGGCTTGTCCAGCGGCCGGATGACCTCGTCGTCGTAGATGGGCGCATCGGAGCAGTTGTCCCACAGGCTCTTGCCGTTGACGGTCAGCGCGGCGGGGTGGGGCAGCTTGCCGGCTTCGCCCAGGCGGCGAATGACGCCGGGCAGGCCGCCGGCGTAATAGAACTCTTCCATCAGGAAGCGGCCCGAGGGCAGCAGGTCCACGACTGTGGGCGTGCCGCGGCCGATGCGGGTCCAGTCCTCCAGCTCCAGGTCCACGCCGACGCGGCCGGCGATGGCCTTGAGGTGGATGACGGCATTGGTCGAGCCGCCGATGGCCGCGTTGACGCGGATGGCGTTCTCGAAGGCATCTTTGGTCAGCACCTTGGACAAGCGCAGGTCTTCCCACACCATGTCGACGATGCGCATGCCGGACAGATGGGCCAGCACATAACGGCGCGCATCGACGGCGGGGATGGCGGCGTTGTGTGGCAGCGAGGTGCCGAGGGACTCGGCCATGCAGGCCATGGTGGAGGCCGTGCCCATGGTGTTGCAGGTGCCGGCCGAGCGCGAGTGGCCGGCCTCGGCGGCCAGGAAGTCGTGCATCTTGATCTCGCCGGCCTTGACCTGCTCGTGCAGCTGCCAGACGGCGGTGCCCGAGCCGATGTTCTTGCCATTGAGCTTGCCGTTCAGCATCGGGCCGCCGGTGACGACGATGGCCGGCACGTCGACGCTGGCCGCGCCCATGAGCAGGGCCGGCGTGGTCTTGTCGCAGCCCACCAGCAGCACGACGGCGTCGATGGGATTGCCGCGGATGCTTTCCTCGACATCCATGCTGGCGAGGTTGCGCGTCAGCATGGCGGTGGGGCGCAGATTGCTCTCGCCGTTGGAGAAGACGGGGAACTCTACGGGAAAGCCACCGGCTTCCAGGATGCCCTTCTTCACATGCTCGGCTAGCTTACGGAAGTGGGCGTTGCAGGGCGTCAGCTCGCTCCAGGTGTTGCAGATGCCGATGATGGGCTTGCCCTGGAACTCGTGGTCTGGGATGCCCTGGTTCTTCATCCAGGAGCGGTACATGAAGCCGTTCTTGTCCTGGGTGCCGAACCACTCGGCGGAGCGCAGCTTGACCTTGCTCTTCTTGTCGTCAGTCGTCATGTCTTGTCTCGGAGTCGTTCTGGCGGCAAGGCAGGTTGAGCCGCTTCAAGACGATGCTAGGTAGGCTGAGATACGCAATCCAATCAATTAACTCGGCGCACCGATACCGAAACCGGCATCAATCGTGCCGGGAAGGCTGGCCGATCAGCGGCATGCCGTCGGCCGACCAGCGCAGGGCTTCACAAACGTGTAGCGGTCGGGGATGCACAGCGGGTCGCCGACGGTAGGTGCGGGCGTGATAGACCGGCGGCACCTCGTCGGGGTCGTCCGTCACCGTGAAGCTGTTGTGGCCGGGGCCGAAGATGCTGTCCTCGGCGCAGCTGCACATGCTTCATCAGGTCTCTGGGAATCGTGACGGGTAGGTGGGTCCAACCCGGCCAGCCGCTCTGGGCCTCTGGAGGGCCTGTGAGCTCCGTCTGGACCTCGTGCTAGGGCGTCGACCGATTCGCGGACAAGGAGATTCTTGGACTGTGCGACGCTGGTTTTCACATCGGCTGCCCGGGTTAGCCACCAGGCATCCCAGGGCGCTGCAGCGCGGCCCTTGTCGAGCCGCAACAACAGCGGCCTCAGCCGCTCGCCAGCTTGAGCGCCGCCTGGTGCAGGCGCACCATGTGATACGGATCGGGCTGCTCGTCGCGGCAGCCGCCGCTCTTGCAGGGCAGGGCATCGGCGGCGCGCCAGCCCCCTTGCTCGGCATCGACGAGCTGCGTCTTGATCAGCTCTTGGGTCTGCTCGTAGCGCCGCCACAGGTCGTTGCGCGCCGTCTCCTTGGCGGCGACCATCAGGCCGTGCAGGCATTCGGCCTGCTGCCACCAGCCCTTGCGCGTGTCGATCTTGCCGCCGTCGGGGAAAGCCTTGAAGCCGCAACCGCCTTCGTTGTCGTCGTAGGCCGAGGCCAGGGCGTAGGACAGCACGCGCTCGGCCACTTGGGCATAGATGGGCGAAACCACCGCCCCGGTCGTCAGCAAATGGCTCCACTCGAACTGGTGGCCGAGGTCGATATAGCCGCCGGCCTGCCGGGTCGGCAGCGGCTTCCAGCTCTCGTCGTACCACTCGGGGATGTGGGCGCTACCCTCGGCCTGGCCCTGCATCAGCTGGTTGACGACGAAGTCGCCGATGTGCCGGGCGGCGGTCTCGGCCAGCTTGTCGCCGGTGGAATCGCGCAACGCAAGCAGGGCCTCGAACATATGCATGACGGGGCTCTGCGTGCGCGAGCCGGGCATGGGCTTGAAGTCGCGCCCGCACTCGTTGTGGAGGCCGCCCAGCGGGTCGACGAAGCCGAGTTCGATCTCGCGCCAGGTCTGCAGGGCCGCGTCGCGATAGCGCACGTCGCCGCCGATGCGATAGACCTCCGCCAAGGCCAGCAATGCGAAGGCGTGGCCATAGGCCCGCTTGATGGTGGCCTTGGGCGTCCCGTCCGGCCCGACGCTGTGGAAGAAGCCGCCGTTGACGGGATCGCGGAAGCGCTGCAGCAGATAGTCGGCGCCGCGCCGGGCGACCTTGAGGTAGCCGGCGTCCGGGATGAACTCGTGGCCGGCCGCGAAGGCATAGACGAGGCGGGCCTGGCCAGTCACTTCGAGTTCGGGCTGGGGCTGGGGTTTCCAGCTGCGGTCGAAGGCCAACTGGAAGCTGCCATCGGGCCGCACCGCGTGGCTGTTCCAGTGCAGCAGCAAGGCTTCGAGATCGTCGCGATGCCAGCCGGTGTCGATGCGGTTGCGGATGCGAGCGTCCGGGTCGCTGCAGGCGGCCAGGGCGACCAGCAGCGAGAGAACGGCGCGGCGGCCGAGCTTCACGTCAGCGACCATGGGGCCAGGTCGCCTTCTTGGTGGGGCCCTTGCTCGCCTTGCCACGCGCGGCCCAGAGCTTGTAGGCCGACGGCGTCAGCTCCCGCTTGAGCAGGGCCACGAGTTCGCCGTGACCGATGCCATGCGTCAGCAACACCTTGTTGTAGGGCGGCGCGTCCTCGAAGGCGGTGGCGATGACGCGCTTGACTTCTTCCGGGTTGAGCTTGGGGGCAGGCTTGGCCATGCCCCGCATTCTGTCAGCCGAAACGCTGCGCCACCCAGGCGGCAACCCCACCAGATACGGTGCTGGCCAGGGTGCCCCAGGCCGCGTCCACCCCGGCGAGCTTCGGCGACCAGTGGCGCAGAGTGGCGAGGTTGGTCAGGTCGTAGACGCCATAGGCCACCAGGCCGACCAGGGCGGCGCGCGCGATCTGAAAGCCCAGCGGCTGTCCGGCCGGAAACAGGGCCAGGGCGACCAGGGCCGCGGGGTAGGCGAAGTAGAAGGCCAGCGCCGGCACCCAGCGGATGGGGTCGGCCATCTGGGCACCGATCTCCTGCCGGTAGAAGTCCCGCGCCAGCCAGCCCAGCCAGAGCGCGTCCAGGATGCCCATGACGAGGAGGGCGGCGGCATAGGGCTTGAGGAAGGCGCTCATGGCGGCCAGTGTGCCTGCTTCCACAGTGGTTCTGGCGTCGCGCGGTCCGTTCCGGACAGGGGCCGCGGCGAACTCAAGGCTGGTGCGCCGCGGCGCCCAGGTCCTGCAGCAGCCCGCCCAGCGCGCGCTGCACCAGGCTGGCCTCGGCCACGTCGGTGGCCAGGCCTTCGCTGCGCAGGCGCTTGAGCCCGCGCCGCGTCATGGAGTGCATGCCGCCGGCCAGGTTGCTGGTGAACATGAAGAAGGCGCCGTTGTCGCTCACCCAGGCCAGCTGGGCCGTGGCCCACACGCCCTGCAGGTTGAGCTTGCAGCGCAGGCCGGGGCGAAGCGCGTCGATCCAGTCGCCGGCCGGGTCGCCTTCGGCCGCGGCGCCCAGAGGCATGGGCACCGTGGGCAGCGCGCCGATATGGGTGTCGTGACCCTGCCAGTCCTGCAGTGCGCCGGGCTCCGTGAGCGGCGCTTGCTGCGCGGGCGGCTGCACCGGGGCCGCGGCAGGGACCGCCTGCGGGGCCGGCGGGGCCGGTACCGGCGGCGCTTCCTCGACGCGCTCGGTCAGATGGCGGCGGTGGGTCTGCATCAGCTCGGCCAGCACGCGGTTGCGATGCTGCTGGGGCAGGTCGATGAGTTCCATGCCCTGCTGCACGCGGCCGATCAGCGTAGGCAGGCGCCGCCTCAGGTCGGAGCGGTCGGCGGCCGTCTCGGGCCGCTGCAGGCTGGCCAGCAACTCGTCCACGGTGCCCACCAGGGCCTGGGCCTCGGGCGACTCCGCGCCTTCGGCGGCCATGACCTTGGCCAGCACTTCGATCCAGGGGCCGCGCAGGAAGGTCGCCACCGTCGGGCTGACCGCCTGGGCCTTGCCGAGCTGGACCTCGACCTGGTCGCGCAGCAGCGGCAGCAGGCGGCGCTCGGCCTCCTTCTGGCCGAGCGCGTCCACGGCGGGCCGGGTGCGTTCGATCTGCTGCTGCTGCTCGTCGTCGATGAAGCTCTGCACCTGCTGCAGCGCGTCGGCATAGGCCTCGGGCTTGTCGGGCACGCCCTGGGTCAACCGGGCGACAAGCGGGTCGACGAAGCGCTGGAAGGCTTCACCGCGCTCGGCGTCATGGGCGGGCAGTGAACTGGAGTGCCCCGCAATCTTGTTGATCAGCGCCCAGGCCGGATGCTGCTCCGAGCTCAGCACGCCGGGGTCGCTGGCGGCCAGCTCGCGCACCGGCGCCTCCAGCCGCGCGATGGAGCCGCGCAGCGCGGGGGCCACCTGGGGGTCGGCCAGCAGGCGCTCGAACAGCCGGCCCAGCAGCGCGTGGCTGACGCTCGCGGCCTCGCCGCCGGCATCCCCCATGGGCTCCAAGCGGAACTCGGCCTCGCCCTCGGCGCGCGGCAGCGCCGGCGCCCCGGCACGCGCGCCACCGGCGGGCAGGCCGCGTTGCAGCAGCGGCATACTGCGCAGCAGGGCCTGCAGCTGCTCGGGGGCAATGACGGGCGCTGCCGCTTCTTCAGCCGCGGCCGGCGCGCCCTTGGGGACGGCGCTGGAATTGGGTGCCAGGATGGCGCGGTAGCGTGGCGCCTGCAGGCCGGCGGCCTTGAGCTGCCGGGTCACGGTGCCCAGCAAGGGTCGCAGCTGCTCGACCAGCATGGGCCCGGCCAGGCGCATCCACAGCGCCTGCTGCTCGGGCTCCAGCACCTGCTCGTAGATGGTCTGGCTGATGGCGCGCGCGAACACCGCCGGCCCGCAGGCGGTCGGGTCCTCGCCCCGGCTCACCTTGGGCAGCATCAGCGCGGCCAGGCCCTGCAGCTCGCGCAACTCCCATTCGAGCTTGAGGTCGGCCAGCTGCACAATGCGGGAGATCTCGATGTCCTTCTCGGCCTGGGCTTCGTCGACCAGCGTCAGCTCGTCGATGTCGAAGCCGCTCAGCGCAGAGGCTGCGCCGCCGCGCCCGAGGGCGCGGGCTTCGGCACCCTGGAAGCCGTGCAGCAGATGACCGGCCAGGCATTCGCCGATGTGCATGCGCAGCGGCTCGGTGGCCAGCAGCAGTCCGGAGAGATGCTTGCGATCCAGCCCGCTGAGGCCGGCCTCGACCGGGTCGCGCATGGCCTGCAGCATGGCCTCGACCCAGCCCATGGCAAAAGCATGGGCCTGGGACTCCAGGTATCTGACGTGACGATCGAACTGCGGATGGACATCCATGGCCGAGGCCGTGCTCCTTCTTGGAGTCAGCACTCTAGCCGCGGAGCCTTGCTGCCAGGCTTCCGAGGCGCAATCTTCAGGCGCCGCGCGTGACTGGCATGCGCACCTTGTCGGCCGGCAGCTTCATGTGACTGGCCAGTTCCAGCTTGGCCAGCGAGTTGCGGTGCACCTCGTCCGGACCGTCGGCCAGGCGCAAGGTGCGCTGGTGAGCCCACATCATGGCCAGTGGCGTGTCCTGCGACACGCCCATGCCGCCGAAGACCTGGATGGCCCAGTCGATGACCTTCAGGGCCATGTTGGGAGCGACGATCTTGATCATCGCGATCTCGGCCTTGGCGACCTTGTTGCCCACGGTGTCCATCATGTAGGCGGCCTTCAGCGTCAACAGGCGCGCCTGCTCAATCGCGCAGCGCGACTCGGCGATGCGCTCCTGCGTGACGGTCTGCTGGGCGATGGTCTTGCCGAAGGCGGTGCGGGCGATGGCGCGCTCGCACAGCAGCTGCAGGGCGCGCTCGGCGGCGCCGATGCTGCGCATGCAGTGGTGGATGCGGCCGGGGCCCAGGCGCCCTTGGGCGATCTCGAAGCCGCGGCCCTCGCCGAGCAGGATGTTGGCTGCAGGCACGCGCACATTCTTCAGTTCGACTTCCATGTGGCCATGTGGCGCATCGTCATAGCCGAACACGGACAAGGGCCGGATGACGGTGATGCCCGGCGTGTTGGCCGGCACGACGATCATGGACTGCTGCTCGTGCCTGCCAGCGTCGGGGTTGGTCTTGCCCATGACGATGTAGACGGCGCAGCGCGGGTCGCCGGCGCCTGAGCTCCACCACTTGCGGCCGTTGATGACGTAGTCGTCGCCATCGCGCTCGATGCGGCATTCGATGTTGGTCGCGTCGCTGGAGGCCACGGCCGGCTCCGTCATCAGGAAGGCCGAGCGGATCTCGCCGCGCAGCAGCGGCTCCAGCCACTGGTCCTTCAGCGACTCGGAGGCATAGCGTTCCAGCGTCTCCATATTGCCGGTGTCGGGCGCCGAGCAGTTGAAGACCTCGGGCGCCCAGAACACACGACCCATGATCTCGCACAGCGGCGCGTACTCGAGGTTGGACAGGCCCTCGGGGGCGCGGCTGGACTTGGGCAGGAAGAGATTCCACAGCCCGGCCGCGCGCGCCTTGGGCTTGAGCTCCTCGATGACCTTCGTCGCCTGCCAGACATTGCCGGCGCGGCGGTTGGCTTCGACCTCCTCGAGATAGCGGCGCTCGTTGGGGTAGATGTGCTCGTCGAAGAAGGCCAGCAGGCGTTCGCGCATCTGCTCAACCTTGGGGCTGTAATCGAAGTTCATGGCCGGCTCCTTGTTCGCGTGCCGGCAGTGTGGCGCAGCGCGCCGCGCGTGCTTGTCACTCAGGCGGCATCAACCCGCGAGCAGTTTTTCTTCGGCGAGGGCCAGCGCCTGCGGGCTGCCGCTGATGACCAGGGTATCCCCGCCCGCCAACGTGGCACCGTCAACCAGCAGGCCCTTGCCGTTGGCGCGCCGCAGTGACACCACGGCGACACCGATCGCGTGCAATGCCAGGTCGTCCAGCGGCTTGCCGGCATGCGGACTCGCCGTGGGCAGGGTCACCGAGACCAATCGGGCCTGGTCGAGCTCGTCGACGGTGTCGTCGTCAGCGCCATGGAAATAGCCGCGCAGCAGGCCGTAGCGCTTGTCGCGCGCGTCACGGGCGATGCGGATGACGCGGCGCATGGGCACGCCGACAAGCGCCAGGGCATGCGAGGCCAGCATCAGCGAGCCCTCGATGGCCTCGGGCACGACCTCGGTGGCGCCGGCCGCCTTCAGGCGCTCGAGGTCGCTGTCGTCGATGGTGCGCACGACGACCGGCACCTGCGGCGCGTGGGCGCGAACGTGGTGGAGGATCTTCAGGGCCGATGGCGTGTCGTGATAGCTGACGACCACGGCGCTGGCGCGCGCCAACCCCGCGGCCATCAGGCTCTGCACCTTGGCCGCATCGCCGAAGACGACGCTTTGGCCGGCCGCCGCGGCCTGTCTCACGCGGTCCGGGTCGAGGTCCAGGGCCATATAGGGGATCTGCTCGCCCTCGAGCAGCCGCGCCAGGTTCTGGCCCGAGCGGCCGTAGCCGCAGATGATGACGTGGGCCTCGGCCTTGATGCTCTTCTTGGCGATTGTGGTCAGCTGCACCGACTGCATCAGCCAGTCGCTGCTGGACAGCTTCATGACGATGCGGTTGCTGTACATGACCAGGATGGGCGTGATCAGCATGGACAGCACCATGCTGGCCAGGATCGGGCTGACCCACTGCGGCGCGACCAACCCCTGCTGAGCGCCCAGCGTCAGCAGCACGAAGCCGAACTCGCCGGCCTGGGCGAGATAGAGGCCGGTGCGCAGGGCCACGCCCGGAGGCGACCTGAAAAGGCGGGCCAGGCCGGCAATTAGCGCGAACTTGGCGACCACGGGGCCCAGGGTCAGCAGGATGACCAGCCACCAGACGTCCACCAGCGGCCGCCAGTCCAGCTTCATGCCGATGGTGATGAAGAAGAGTCCGAGCAGCACGTCGTGGAAGGGCCGGATGTCGGTCTCCACCTGGTGGCGGTATTCGGTCTCGGAGATCAGCATGCCGGCGACAAAGGCGCCCAGGGCCAGGCTGAGGCCGAAATGCTCGGTCAGCCAGGCCAGGCCCAGGGTGACCAGCAGCAGATTGAGCATGAAGAGCTCGTCGCTCTTGCGCCGCGCCACCAGGGTCAGCCACCAGCGCATGGCCTTCTGGCCGCCGTAGAGCAGCAGGGTCAGCAGGGCCGCCGCCTTCAGGGCGGCCCAGGCCAGGGCGCTCATCATTTCGCCGCCGCCGCTGTTCAGGGCCGGGATCAGCACCAGCAGGGGCACCACGGCCAGGTCCTGGAAGAGCAGCACGCCCATGACGAGCTTGCCGTGCGGGCTCTCCAGCTCCAGGCGCTCGGCCATCAGCTTGACGACGATGGCCGTCGAACTCATGGCCATGCCCGCGCCCAGCACCAGGGCGCCCTGCCAGCCCATCTGCCAGGCCACGCCGAGCAGGGCAAAGCCGGCGATCAGCAGGGTGTTGCCGACGATGGCGCCGGCGATGGTCAGCACCACCTGGGCCATGCCGATGCCGAAGACGGCCGTCCTCAGCGCCCTCAGCTTGGGCAGGTTGAACTCCAGCCCGATGGCGAACATCAGGAATACGACGCCGAACTCGGCCAGGTACTGGATGCTGGCCGAATCGTGGGCAAAGGCCAGGGCATTCGGGCCGATCAGCACGCCGACGGCCAGATAGCCCAGCATGGGCGGCAGCTTCAGGGAACGGCAGATGACCACGCCGAAAACGGCGGCCACCAGATACAGGAGGGCGAGGTCGAGGGAGGTCACGGCCGGATGGTATTCGTCACCTTCGCACCGCATCCCGGGATATTGCGGGCCGGCGCCGCCCTGCCAGGTCCCTATAGTCCGCGCGCCGGAGTCGCCCCCGCCTGGAGAAGCGGGCTAGCGCCCTGTGCAAAGGCGCGCGCCACATGGCGCGTCGGTCCATTCCAAGGGAGATTCGATGTTTGCTTTGAGAGATCTGGCGCGGCGAGCCGCGCTCTGCACATTCCTGGCCGGCTCGGCCCTGCTGGGAGGCTGTGCCAGCGTCTATTTGGACGGCACTACGAAAGAAGTTCAGGCCTCACAGTTCAAGAAGCCGGCCAGCCCGGCGCCAGTCCAGCTGCTGTTCGAGTTCCAGACCAAGGGCGTCGCCAACGCCCAGGCGACCGCTATGCTGCGCGACCGGGTCGTCGACCAGGTCAAGGCCAGCGGCCTTTTCAGCGAGGTCGGATCCAACGCGGTACCCAGTGGAGCCCTGCTGACCATCACGTTGAACAACGTGCCCCTGACGGACAACGCCTTCTCCAAGGGCTTCGTCACCGGCCTGACTTTTGGCCTGGCAGGGTCCCAGGTGTCGGACGGCTATGTCTGCACCGCCAACTATCACGCGACGAGGGATTCGGCCACGGTGATCAAGCAGGCCCGCCACGCCATCCACACGACGGTTGGCGCCGCCGCTACGCCTGGCAATGCCACCAAGATGAGCAACGGCAAGGAGGCGGCCTATCTGATGACCCAACAGGTCGTCAGCAACGTGCTGAACGACCTGTCCCAGGACGCCAACTTCAAGTGAAACCGAGGACCGACACCATGAACACCCTGTCCCTTTCTCTGGTGCGCCGCTTGGCTCTGGTCGCCATGCTCGCCGCCATGACCGGCTGCGTGACCACGACGATGCCCGCGCCGGCGCCGAGTGCCGCCAATGCCGAGAAGCTGCGTTCCGCGAAATTCGTGCCCGCCCAGGTGGGCACGTTCAAGCTGGCCGCAGGCAAACCCGCCGACATGGACACCTCCATGACCTTCCGAGCCTCGACCGTCAAGCCCGTCAACGGCAGCTACGCGGGCCAGTTGCGCGACGAGATCGCTGCGGAGCTGAACGCCGCCGGCCTTCTGGACCCGAAGTCCAAGTCGGTCATCGAAGGCCAGCTGACCGACAGCATGGCCGACACCGGCATGAGCGTGGGCAAGGCCCGCCTGGCCGCCAAGATCCAGGTCAAGCGCGATGGTCAGACCGTGTTCGACAAGGAAATCGTGGCCGACTCCACCTGGGAATCTTCCTTCGTCGGCGCGGTCGCCATTCCGGCGGCCCGCAACCAGTACACCGCGCTCTACAAGACGCTGGTCGGCAAACTGTTCGACGACGTCGACTTCAAGCGCGCGATGGCACCGCAATAGTTATCGAGCCCACGTTTCGAACCCGGCCATGGCCGGGTTTTTTATTGCCTGCCCGTGAGTTCTCCGTGAATTGCGGCACTGGAAACCGATGCCATGCATTGCGTGCATAAGCGCATGAGCACTTGGCTAGACAAGCCGTGCC
>Ga0194137_10002498_pt1 | contig 10840 bp, 12 predicted proteins | sample TARM_MetaG_T3_14_FD_134025 | JGI IMG/M metagenome (GOLD analysis project Ga0194137, IMG submission 134025) | Freshwater microbial communities from Pennsylvania, USA, analyzing microbe dynamics in response to fracking - TARM_MetaG_T3_14 (version 2) | ecosystem: Environmental > Aquatic >...
CTGCTCCTCTCTGCTTATATATTTTTATCTGCATTAAAATTCATATCCCTTTGGCTTTTTCAGCCTACAATTTTGCCTATGTAACTAACTCCGGTAAATACGCCCTACCCTCCTTTGCTTGTGAATAAATTACCATATTGTAAAATAAAAAAACTCCCTTTCGAGAATCGCTTAATCATTATATTACAAGCTCGTAATAATGACAATACACCCGACCAATAATATAAGTTTTTTTCTCATACAAATTCAATTATGAAGGTTTTTCCAACTTAGTTCAAAGTTTAGGATTCGGTATAAGCTCATGCCCCTATTGATTATATTTCGTGCTTTACCTGTTTTTTTATTGCCCGAGTAAAGAGAAAAGAACGGGAAAACAAACGGGCCTCCCGAAATTCGGAAAGCCCTTAGCTACTATTTTATCGTTTATTAAAGAGATAAAAACCGTTGTAGTTCCTCTAGCTCTCTGGGTTTTTCACTTTCCAAATAATCCGCGGGGACATCCCATACGCTAACCGTAATTCCCACATCCCGAAGCAATCCTTGAAGTTCCTGCATGTAAATTCCCGGGGTCCGGTTGCCGTCACAGGAAGGACTCTCTTCAATACCCATTATCCCTTTGATGAGATAACCCTTGTTTCGGTACTCTTCCAATTCATCCACAACCGGCTCCAACAATTTCCGGCAGTGCCTGCGATAATCCGGGGTGTCATACTCTTGTAGGGTCATTGGAGGACGATCCTCTCCTGCAAATCGAAACTCCGGGCAGGGAAGTTGGATGATTCCCAGGTTTTGATCCAGAATATCCTTTACGATGCTTGAAAAGGGACCCGAGGCCCGCTCCCAACCTTTAATCACCGCATTCTGATTCAAAATACAGTGAGCGATTATCAACAGTTCTTTTTTTCGTTCCATTTAACGTCTCCCAAAGAGGTATTGCCGCGGCATTTTTTTGATCACATACCACACCAACAAACAGCTTCCGATCTTGTCTACCAGGTTACCGGTAATTCTAGGAATAAAAGCTGCGGTGAAAATTCGCTGCCCACTGGCCAACAACCAGGCGAAAATAATGTCGGTGCCTCCGCCGGTGGCGCCACCGTACATCCACACTGCAATAGGGGTCCCGATTAAGGGTGCAACCACTGCGATGATCAGCCCTGTAACTAAGGCAGTTTTAAACTTGAATCCGTACTTCTTGGCCATAAATCCTACGATCAGTCCGATGGCAATGTTTACCAAAGCAAAGGGGATGGTTCGGGGATTGGTGATCATCCCTTGAATAACATTGGTGAGTCCTCCTGTTAGGGCGCCGGCAAAGGGTCCTAACACCACCGCAACAAAAATCGTTCCCACGGTATCCAGAAACAACAGCGGAATTTGCAGGGTTTGGGCCAGAGTGCCCAGTACAATGTTTAATACCACACCTAGGGAAGCGTAAATCATCCCTCCCGTCGATGCAAAAGGGGCAGCTTTTTTTCGAATCTCCATCATGTTCACTCCTTCTAAAATAGGTTTATTATTTCACAACCCCCATTATATGCCATCTCCCCAGGGATCACCAATTGTAATATTCAATTGAAAAAGAAGATCTGATTAAAATAATCAATAATGATCAGTAGTTCTTATTACCTCCTGTCATCAACCGATGTTTCGCCCATTGGCAAGGGATTTACAGAAGGAAATAAGTTTTTCTTTTTTATAATCGTTAAATATTTCCGGAAATTTATGGTATAATAGTCCTGTAATCTTTGTTAATCATTTCAATTTCTGACAATACACATAGTTTTTTCCTTAAAGGAGGTTTACATATGGATGCTATTAATCCAAGATTTCTAACAGACTTCATTATGAGTACCATCTTTGGATTCACTCTTTTGTTCGTTCCTTTTCATACCTATGTAACATCGAAAACAAGCTATTTCTACGGTCTGATTTTTATAATGATCTACGGCGGCGTCGTGTTTTTTGTTCCCGGCGCAGTAGCACCTCTGTTAGTTCTACTGTTATTTTACTTAGTACTTACCACCCTATTGAAACTCAATTTTGTTCAGGGTCTTATAGGAAGTGTTCTTATAATGATCGCGGCCATTTTCTCCGAGGTTTTTGTAGCTCTTGTTTTTCCGCTACTATTTAACTACCCATTGGATTTGCTGATTTTTGGAGCCACCACCCACTGGCAGGCAAGCTTTTATTCTCATATCCTTATGATTGTTTTTGCCCTGATCTTAGGTCTACTTGTACAAAAACAGATTCCGAAAATCTTAAAGCCCTTTGAAACATTAAGAAAAATTCACATTATCGGAGCCTTGATTATCCTGGGGGGCTTTATCTCTTATCTGTTTTATACTCTGGTTTTTAGTGATACACTCATCATTTTCACTGAAAATAGGGTTGAACAAGTTGTAATCGTTTCGTTTTTCATCTCTCTTTTGATCTTTTTTAGCTACCTTCACTATCAACACTTACTACAGGTCCATGAAAAAGAAGAAATGCTTGCCCAGGCGGAAAGAGACTTCTTAACGAGAGCTTATCACCGAGGCCCGGGCCTAAAGTATGCAAAAGAGCAATTGCAACTCTGTAAAAGTCGGAAGCTTTCCATTACCTTCGGCTTTGTGGACTTGAATGATTTAAAGATCATCAATGATCAATACGGCCATCCCGAAGGAGACCAATACATACAAGACTTCTCCGAAATTCTGCTAAAGAATATTCGAGCCGCCGATCTTTTCATTCGCTACGGAGGGGATGAATTTATGTTTGTTCTTCCCGGTGCAACCAAGGAAAAAGCCCTGGATTTAGAAGAAAAACTTAATCACGGCATCGCCGAAAAAGGAAAAGACCTACCCTATCATCGTTCCTTCAGTATCGGAGTTTATGAAACGCCCCCTACAGAGGATATTGACCTGGATAAAATAATGAAAATTGTGGATCACAAAATGTACATCGATAAAAAAGTGCATAAGAGCAATAAAAAAAGCATCTCCCGTATGGATGAAGGTGCTCTGCCTTTAGGGGAAACGCCCCTGGAAGGTTAATTATAATAGAAAAGACCGGAAAATTTATCCGGTCTTTTTTTCGGTCCCTTCCTACTCCCTCACCCGTATCATCACCTCATTGTGCTTAAATACCCCGGGAATAAATGGGGGATTGAAAAAGGCCACCTTTGGGCGCCCCTCCATCTCGAGGCCCTTGTCTTTCATCCAGTTTAGAAGTTCCTCTTCTTTTTCCTTTTCCTTCTTTTTATTGGAGGTTCCCCGATAAAGGTTGACCGCATAGCGGCCCCCTTCCATTTTTGTGATGGTCAGCCGATCATCTAGGGGTTTCGGAGGATTGGCCCCGAAACGCTTCGGCACCACAAAGGACATTCGGTATCCCTCTTCACTTTTCCCTTCAATCACCGGTACCGTCATGCTGACCTTCTTTTTTACCTCATTGTTATCGGAGATATAGCTGAATAATGTTCGAAATCCTTCGCTGGAGTTGGGGTCTTCTTTGCTAAAGTACGTGACCATGAAAAATTCTTTATAATCTCTTAGCTCAAAGGGCTTATCCGTCAACACCACTTCATATTCCGGTCTTTCATAGTATCCCATCTTATACCCTACCGGTCTTTTCTTTATATGTACCCATAAATTTTGGGTTTAACATCGAAAAAACCACCTTCAGACCCTTATCGGGTGTTTATACTCCCCCTTCTTTTAAGGGAAGCTCGACTCTCATTTCAAATCCGCCCTTCACTAAATTTACCGGGGTGATCTTTCCTTGATGGGCTTGTACCACATCATGGGCAATGGACAGCCCCAATCCCGAACTTTTCGTGGATTGTCCCGTATGGGTTCCACGATAGTAGCGATGAAAAATCTTTGTTAGCCCCGGTTCCAAAACCCCTTTTCCATTATCTTCGATGGTAATCAATACCTTATCCGAAGAAGGCTTCATAATACGAACCGCCACCTTTACGGAAGAATCATTATGGGAAAATGCATTATCAATAATATTGATAAATAACCGCTGTAAAAGATGGGCATCCCCCTCGAGGAATATACTCTCCTGCTCATAGTAAAACTTAAGATTCTCCTCATGTATTGTCCGCTGATTTAATAAGTCAATAACCACATGACGAAGCAGGGAAGTCAGGTTAACCGCCTCCACTTTCAAAGCTAAGGAAGGGTTTTGGAGTTTGCTGGAAAGATTCAGATCATCCACCAAGGTCTCAATGTATTGGCTCTGCTTTACAATTTTTTCGCAGTATCCTATTCTTACATCCTCTTCCACAGAATATCTGGGATCCCCTAAAATTTCCGCATTTCCCATAATGGCGGTTAAGGGGGTTTTAATGTCATGGGAAATATTAGTCACCCACTCCTCCCGCATTTCGTTCAGGCTTTCCTGCTTCTCTTCCGCTGCTTGCAAGGATTTTCCCAAGGTATCCAGTTTTTCAAAAATCTCTTGATATAGCCCCTTATTTTTCACCGAAGACTGATACTCCCCCCGGCTTAAACCGTGGATCCGATCCATTACATTTTTTAAGGGCTTGATAATTTTCAAACTGTAGATCAAGCTAAGAAAAAGCAAAATATTTAAGTTTACGATGAGTAATGTATCGAAACTATGGGCTCGTTGCACAGCATCCACATCATAAGAAAGAACTCTGCGCCGTACCTTGTCGGGGTTGAGGTACAGTAAAACCGTAAGATTTTCCCCGTTACGACGGGACTCCCGTAAGAAAACCGTATGATCCTCAGCAGCATAAAGATCAACCAATTGTCGGTTGCTATAGGATGAAAGTGCGGAGTCCGGAGAATTTTGTACAAGTATGGATTCATTTTCCCCGTTAAGTATTTGTACACCGGCTTCATGTTGTTCCAACATCGCCTCTCCCTCAGCGCTGATCATAGCCCCCTTACCCGGGTCATAGGAAATATGAGAAAGAATCTCCTCAAAAATTTCCGGTTCCTGCAAATCATACAGGACTCTCTCATCATAGAAGTTGTTTTTAAAGAAAAATCCGTTCACAAGGAAAATGATCATGATCACCAGTACAAAGGAGAACAAATAATAAAAGAAGAATTTAGCCTTCATTGTCCAACCCCTTTTCCCCCACCATTTTATACCCTAAACCGATGACGGTTTTAATCAAGCGAGGATTCGAGGGATCTTTTTCGATCTTTTGTCTGAGTCTTCGAATATGAACACTTATGGTATTATCATAGCCTTCGAAATCCTGACCCCAGACCCGTTGAATAATCATTTCCTTACTTAGTATCCGGTCGGGGTTTTCTAAAAAATATTGCAAAAGATGAAACTCCTTCGCCGTTAATTCCACGGCCCGGTGATTTTTCAACACCTCTTTTTTTACCGGATCCAGTGTAATGGAACCCAGGGAATAAACCGCCTTTTCCGATTTTTCAGAGGCTGTTATTCTTAGCCGGGATTTCAGACGAAAAGCTACCTCCTTGGCACTAAAAGGCTTGGTAATATAGTCATCGCCTCCTAGGGCAAATCCCAGTAATCGATCGAGCTCTTCGGTTTTTGCTGAAATAAACAGAATCGGCACATCCCTTAGGGCTTTAATTCTTTTAAACAATTCATAGCCGTCCATACCCGTAAGCATAATATCCAAAAGAATAATATCCGGCTGATACATCGGTAAAACTTCCAAGGCCCTTTCTCCGCTTTGTACCACCTGTACCTCTGCAAAGCCTTCTCGTTTTAACACCGTGACTAAAATATCTCCGATTTCCTTCTCATCATCCACAATTAAAACCTTATATCGGGAAAAGTCTTTATCCAACATCATCACGGCTTTCTGTTATTAAGGCTTTTTTCAGTAGGATGAAAAACCAGATGATACTCACTCCAAGTAATGCATGAAACAAGCCGGCAATATGATTCAGACCCGCAAATTCCATATTTTCCACCGTCAACACTCCCCGAACCCCCATAGTCACCAGTACCCCCAGTAATCCGGTATTGTAAAGAATCAACCAAGGGGTATATCCCTTCATTTTATCGATGCCGAACTGTCGATTCAAAACCAAGAGCAGTAAAAAGAAAAGCATACCCAGAGCTAAGGCGTGGACATGTAACACGCTTAAGGTCGTAGATTCGTAGTAGCCGCTAAGTTTGGTATACTCCCGATAAAATACTCCTGATACCAGCCCTAAGATTCCATAAAAAAAAGACAAACGGTAGCTCGTTTTCATTGTGATCGCTCCTTTCAATAATTGATGGCGGATTAATTTTCTTGTCGCATTTCAAAATACCCTAAAAACACAATCCAAAGATAAGCCATGGTTTTAGGAATCATCAGCATCCCCACCAGAAAATTTTGCTGTCCCCATAATACCACAGGAATATAAAAAGCAAAAGACAGAAACACGCCCAGGGCCATTTTCTTGTATTGTGGATTTTCATGTTTTTTACCCCAAGCATAAAGAAGATAAATCATGATGATTCCCATGAAGGCAAAAGGAATATTTCGATAAATCCCCCATATCACCGGAGGATTTGCGCTAAGCCATTGATTTTGAGGAAATAACAATAGGGCCATTCGAAGAGCCGCCAACCCATAAAGGGTAAAATCTAATTTTTTTAAGCCCCTAAGGTCAAACTTCATTTTCCAAATATGATAAAGCAAAAGATAAAAAATCGTCATGGTAATGGAAGTCATAAATCTTCCGAAGCCTAGCGCTTCAGGGTAATTCTCCAATCCCGTGGTCAGTAATGCATATACCCTCGGTACCAAATGAAAGGCATCTCCAAAGCCCAATAAAATCGCCATTATTCCGAAGCATTTAAAATACTTACTTCCCCGTGATCCCTTCACCATTAACATTCCCAGTGTTATGACCGTGGATAGATAAAGCACATGAAATATCGGTTCGAATATTTGTTGCATGATTATTCCTCCTTATAATGTATTCTCTTTATCCTTGATAAAGATCCTGTACTTATTATAATAGGGAGGTCTTACGGATAAATAACAAGCATCTTACATTCATCTTAATTTATGTAGACATGGGTTGACCGTTTTTTCGGATAACTAATATGGGATTTTAGATCTTTCCGATTTCATTTCCGTATTCCTTCTTTCAAAAAAATGGTGTATCATTAAACAAATAAAAATGGATTCCAACCAATTCCCAAGAAATCCGAAAATTTTTATATAATATTGTAAGATTTTCGTTTCTCCCGCGTCTTATAACCGAGGAGGTGAAAAAGTGATCGAACTTGAAGACCTATATGAACGATATTTCCGATCGGTATATCGCTATTTGCTCAGCATTACCAGGGACCAAAACTTAGCGGAGGATCTAACCGCCGAGACCTTCATGAAAGCCCTGGAAGGGATCGAAGATTTTAATGGCAGCTGCGACATAAGGGTGTGGCTTTGCCAAATCGGAAAGAACAGCTATTATTCCCATCTTCGAAAACAGGGACGGGTGGATATCGTAGCGGAGATTCCCGAGGATAAAGGGCCCTTTTCTCAGGCCTCCATGGATACCCGATTGATGAATGAGGAGACTTCCCAAAGGATTCACCAAATCCTGCATCATATGAAAGAGCCCTACAAAGAGGTGTTTACCCTGAGGGTTTTCGGCGAGCTCAGCTTTAAAAGGATCGGAGAGATCTTTCAGAAAACGGAAAACTGGGCCTGTGTCACTTTTCATCGAAGCCGAAAGAAAATTTTAGCGGAATTGGAGGAATCACCATGAAAATAGATTATGAAGCAAAGTGTGATGTGGTCAAAGATCTCTTACCCCTTTACCAGGAAGGACTGTTGAGTGAGGCGTCCGTTGAATTGGTTGAGGCGCATCTTAAGACCTGCGGTGCATGCAAAAAGGAAGCGGATACTTCTATAAACGACGGGGCTTCCCTAAAGGGCTACGAAAACATCGAAGGTAGTGAAGAGACCGCTACTCGACAAGGGGACATTGAAACTTTTAAAAAAATCCGAAAAAAAATCACCTTGGGTAAAGTGAAGGGAATTCTCCTTGCGGTACTTGGAAGTTTGGTCATGGCCATACTAATCATTACTTATCTCACCGCACCGAATTATCTGCCCTATGATGAAGAACGGGTAGGGGTAATTGAAGGATCGGACAACAAGGTTTATTTGGAGTTTGGTGAAGATGTGGCGGGTTATGATATCCATCCCTACGAAAATGACGCAGGAGACGGGGTTGAATATCGAATTAGCACCTGGGATAATCTGTGGAGCAGTGTTTTTTCGAGGTCGACCTCTTCCATGATCGTTCTAAACCCTGAAGGGGAAAATCTTAGCACTATATTCTACTACACTACCGATGGACAGCCGGACCAAGTGATTTACGGGACAAATCCCTATCCCGATGGGGGATCTTTAACCTTGCCAAGACTCGCCCTCAACTACTATGTGACACTGGCAGCCTTTTGTTTCCTGATCTCCCTAACGCTTTGGAAACTTTTTCGAAAGCAAGGGATTCGGAGATTCTTTGAAGTGGCCGCGATGTTTTTCGGATCCTATGTACTCTCCCACGGGATGCTCCATGGTCTCAGCGCTACCACTTACTCCATCCTTCGGGACTTTACGGAAATTATGCTGCTGAGTGTAACGATTTTTATGATTCTGCTGGTTCTTCGAACGATCATCAAGAAACATCCTTCCACAATAGTAGAATAAAAATAGAAAACCTTCCGCTACTTACTTGGAGTTTATCCGAAGTAGCGGAAGGTTTAACCTGACAAGGGGACAGAGACTTGCCAGATGTTGCTACAAATACCCTAACAGTTCTTGAACTAATTCATCCACCGTAGTGCCGGGATTCATATTATACTCATTGTTAATCCCTTGTGCTTCATAAAACTTTCTCAGTTTCTCAGCATTTTGTATCGCTTCATTTGAATCTCCGTACTCACTTAATATTTCATAGATATCCCCTAGATTTTTCTCATATTTACCCTTATTAACTCCATATTCTCTAAAATAATCGTTTAATTTATCAATATATTGATACCGATGAATTGATGCATCCAAATATTCAAAGTGTAATAAAAACCAAAGTTCTATTGCTTCGTTGGACCAGGCTACTCCCATGTCTGATTTTCGAGCATTTGCAATGGCATTGCTAAACTGTTGGACGGTGAAGTCATCCCTATCAAAAACTACCCAAACATGACCGTAAGGGATCTTACTGAAGCTTCTTTGTTTCTTTGCAAAATTGACCAGGTCTTCCGTATTTCTACCGGTTCCTTGAATATCCAACTCAATAGGAGTCTTTACCTCTACTGTATCATTATACTTTTGATTTAGATGTCGTTTTATACCTTCAAAATAGTTTGGTTCGGTCTTTTTTTGAATAAATCATCTGATCCCATATCGTTTTTCCTCCACAGGATAGAATTCTTTGAGCAGTGGAATCGCTCCGTACCTTCCGGTCAGATAATCCTTGTTATAGGTTGCATCATTCCTTACTTTTTTATCACTATCCAGTTTGTACTCCGCTAAGGAATACAGATTGGATACTCCCCGATGATCTTTTTCCGCAAACCAGATTTGATCTCTTCTGAAGGATTCCTTTGTCAACATGGAAATATCATGGGTTGAGTAAATCAACTGAGCGTTATTTTTATTAATATCCGGATTATGGAACATACTGATAATATATCGTAATAAAAGAGGATGTAGTTTAGCATCCAATTCATCGATAAATAATACATCGCCACTCTCCAAAACTTCGGTTAAGAAGTAATACATGCAAAACATTTTTTGGGTTCCGCTGGATTCCTCATGAAAAGGGATTTCCACATATCCGCTACCATCCGCCATTCGATGTTTCGAATACACTTTATATATCGATTCATCCTCTTCACCGGTAAGATCTTTCATTTTTTCAATCCTGATCCCTTCGATGCCTACATCAATTGCTTTTAAAAACTGCTCCAGACCGTCTTTATATCGAGGGTCTTTAAGTTCTCTCACCGGCAGCAGTCTGTTGAGATACCCTTCAATCGCTACATTCCCGAAATGAATAACTTCCGTATTATAGAACCATTTATATACATTTTTCGCTTCTTTGATTTTCGCATTGGAAATAAGAGATAAAAATAATGTTGAATCCTCCACTAGATCCACAAACTTACAGGCATTTTTCAGATCATCGGAACAGATGATTTTATCATTACGTCTTTCAAATAGGGTCTTGTACTTATTTTTTCCTCTAAAGTCCCTTTTGTAAAGCCATTCTTCGTACACTTTTTTATTGTCTACCGTAAACCCGTATTGATACTCCTTGTTTTGATCGTTAAAAAAGACTTCGAACTCGGACCTGCCGTTCTTTGACAACTTATCAAAAGCAAATCGCTTCAAAGGAATCCCTTTTTTATCGCTTTCTCTTCTAAAAGAAGTCAGAATCAAATCTCTCATGAAATCAAAGGCATCAAATATACCGGTTTTCCCACTGGCATTAGCACCGTAAACCGCTGCTGTTTTAAGATAGTTCTCATTTTTTATATTGGAGATTAGATTATAGGGATGCTCTTTAATTGATGTGGCGGTCATATCCAAACTCACTTCTTCTTTATAGGACTTAAAATTACTGAAATTAAATTGAATGAGCAAAGCTCTCACCTCCTGCTCCTATTATACCCCTTTATAAATACTTTGTAACTAATTTTGAGATTTTTTCTCATTTTTTTAACACAAAGGGGACGGAGGGGTTTGGTTAAATGTAACCAAACCCCTCCCTATGTATTCTTAAGTATACTCGATTATTCTCGCGATATCTCAGTTTTTCATATATATCAAACAGGCAACTTTATGGAAAACAGAAACGTTAGAAGTACTCGGGATTTGTTA
>Ga0194137_10002499_pt1 | contig 10834 bp, 12 predicted proteins | sample TARM_MetaG_T3_14_FD_134025 | JGI IMG/M metagenome (GOLD analysis project Ga0194137, IMG submission 134025) | Freshwater microbial communities from Pennsylvania, USA, analyzing microbe dynamics in response to fracking - TARM_MetaG_T3_14 (version 2) | ecosystem: Environmental > Aquatic >...
ACCCTAGCGAAATAACGAACGCTATCACCCGTCGCAGCCTACTTGATTCAGTGCGAAGTTCAAAGATGAATTCGGCTATCTCGCATGTGTGCCTCGCATCGACCGGCACCTTTCTGGTCAGCTAAATAACTTACTACTTCTTATCATCACTTTTTATGTTGTTTCTCAGAATATACTCATTTTTCATGGAAATGTCAAATGATTTTTTGAAAAAAGTGAATGATAGGGTTTTCTTATTCAATTAGTCTAATTCTTTTGCGATTTCGTCTTTGACAGTCACGCCTTCAGCTTCCAAGCGCGCGATCGTTTCAGCGAATTGCGGCAAGTGTTTTTTGTGCGCGATGAACAATTCATCCATGATGCGCTTAGCAGTGTTGCCTGAACGGATCAATGGGTTGATCGTGAATGCTTGCAAGGCAGTGCCGTAGTCGCCTGTTACAGCAGCTTCGATCGTCAGCAATTCCATAGCTTTCATCACTTGCAACCAGCCTTTTTCGGCAGTCGGCAATTCACCGAAAGCTACGTTGCGAGCGCCTTGTGCGCCGACGTAAGCAGTGACTTCGACTACGCAGTCAGCTGGCAGGTCAGGAACAGCGCCATCATTTTTAGTTGAAACAACGATTTGCGTACCTTTGTTGCCGTAGATCGCAGCGATTGTTTCGCAGGCAGCGTCCGAGTAGTAAGCTCCGCCACGTTTTTGCAATTGCTCAGGTTTGTGGTCCAAGTTAGGATCTTTGTATAATTCGAACAGTTCAGCTTCAGTCTGCTTCACTTGTTGTGCGCGTGTGCCTTCGCCGTTGAACTCTTCCAATCCGTGTTCCAGCATTTCTTCTTCACGGTAATAGTAACGGTGGTAGCCGCAAGGGATCATGCCCATTTGATCCAATTGTTCTCTGTAGAACGGAATGTCATGGATATTTTTCGGCAGCCCAGCGTCTTTGTCGAACATCGCATCGATCACTTTGTAAGTGATGTCGTTGCCTTTGTCGTCAGCGACTTTATGCCAGTGGAAGTGGTTCAATCCGGCAAATTTGTAGATCAGGTCATCTTTTTCAACGCCTAATGCTTTCGGCTCAGTCATGGTAGCCATAACCGGTACGTTGCACAAGCCCATTACTCTGTCCCATTTGCCGTAGCGGACGACTGCTTCTGTTACCATGCCGCTCGGATTCGTGAAGTTGACCAACCAAGCGTTCGGGCACAATTCTTTCATGTCTTCAACGATCTGTAAAATGATCGGAATCGTACGGAAAGCTTTGAACATTCCGCCTGCACCGTTTGTTTCTTGTCCAAGCATGCCATAAGAGAACGGGATACGCTCATCTTTGATACGTGCGTTCAATAAGCCGACGCGGAATTGTGTCGTTACGAAATCAGCATCTTTCAACGCTTCTCTGCGGTCCAATGTCAAATGGATTTTCACGTCATACGGGGATGCATCCCACATACGTTGCGCCATTGCGCCGACGATTTCCAATTTTTCTTTCCCTGCTTCGATATCCACCAACCAGATTTCGCGGATAGGCAATTCATCATAACGTTTGATGAATCCTTCCATTAATTCAGGTGTGTAGCTGCTTCCTCCGCCGATTGTTACAATTTTAACGCCTTTTGTCATTTGTATATTCCTCCTCGTTTCGTTTACAAGGTTATTATCCATCATGTAAATATCAATAACAAGAGGTCCACTATCACTTCAAAACCTTTTTACAAAATTCAGGCAAAATCCGCCCATAAATTCAAAAACTTTTCGCTTTTTGACCTTTTTTGAGCAAAATATCGTTTACATAACATTTACATTAATCTATAATTTTTGTAAATAGAGGAAAGAGATATTAAACCGCTCTGCCCCAAGTTCGAGAAAGCGAGGCGCACAAATCATGTTGATACGCGAAAAAATGGAAACAATCAAATTCTCTCCGGCCGAGAAGGAAGTCGTGGACTATCTACTGCGCTATCCGGAAGTGCTGGATGAAAAGACGATGCAGGAAATCGCCGCGGAAACCTATACGCAGCCTTCCACGCTGATCCGCATCGCCAAGAAATTGGGCTTTGCCGGTTGGGTCGAGTGCAAAAAGGCCTATCAGGAGGAGCACGACTATCTGACCCGCAATTTCGTCGATATCGATGCCAATCTTCCTTTCGAGGCGAATGATTCGATCATGACAATCAGCAGCAAGATGGCGTCGCTGGGGCACTCAACTATAGATGACACTCTTTCGCTCATCCACCACGACACGCTGCAGCAAGCGAAACAGATGCTTCTGAAGGCTAAGCATATCCAAATTTTTGCCAACAACGCCAATATGCTGATTCCGCAGGACTTTGCCCTGAAGATGAACCGCATCAAGCACCACACCGCCGTCTCCACCATCAAGGGCGAAGACGTCTACGCAGCCTACACCTGTCCCGAGGGCACCTGCGCCATCCTGATTTCCTATACCGGCGAAAGCAACGCGATGAAGCAGATCGCAAACATTTTGAAATCTGAAGGCATCCCGACGATCGGCATCACCAGCATCGGCGACAATTACCTTTCGCGGGCCGTGGACTGCTACCTGCCGATCACCACGCGCGAAAAGCTTTATTCCAAAATCGGCAACTTCACGATCAATCTCTCGATCATCTACCTGCTGGACGTCCTCTACTCAGTCGTCTTCGCCGAAAATTACGAAGAAAACCTTGCCCATATGATTCGTATCGGCAAGATCGCCGACAAACGCAAAACCAGCTCGGACATCATGCAAGAGGATACCGGCGGGGAAAAGACGCATTGATTTTAAAAATGATATCAAGACCCTCAAGTGATTTAAACCAAAAAATATTTCACTTGTAATTTCCAATACTACAAATCTGCAGAATCCAAAAACTCCAGAAGAAAAGTTCATAAGAATTTTTCTTCTGGAGTTTATTGACGTTATATTTGACTCAATTCATTATTTTACAACAATACCAACGATATCTGTTATACAATTGTTAGTTCTTATTGAAACCAAATACCACAAAGCCTTCTTTTTGTTGATAATCAGTAATATAAGTGATGGTTCCCGATACCGTTCTTCCAGTATATTTTCTTAGACTATCTACTTCTTGCAGAAGAATGCCATCCCCTACTTCAAAATTTCTATCGTTTAATCTAATTTCAAAATTTTTGATGCCTTCAATGACTGCATCAAAATACTGTTCATCAATTTTGAGTTCATGTGTCATAATAACATCACCTCTTTACATTTACCTGCAGGCTAACCGTTATTCAATCTATTTAGTAGAGGCAATTTCCCACCAGTATGTACTCCCGTAAAAAAAATTGTTTCACACTAGTCCTCAATATAACAAAATGATTGTGGTGCAGCCTTGATATTCTCGTTGAATCGATTTAGTTCCATCGGCTCATCATATTTGATAAATTTTTTGATATGTATAGCAAATCCGATATCCCTTCCATCAAAATACTCATTAAAAAACTTTTGAGAGATTCCTGAATAATTCTTCGTCTCATTCCAAATATTCGATGGTCTATCCCGAATGATACTACCTATTTCAAATTCTCCAACCACTTTCCCAAATGGTTTCGTTGCATATACTACAACAGAAGAGACATCATCTCTGGTAAAGATGCTTTTTCTGTATTCGAATTTTTTTCTGCCCTCAATTATTTCTTCTACAAATTCAGGTTTGATCGATAATAAAACCTTCATGAACTTCACCTATTTCCAATATTTTATTGAATTGACTATCTTCTAATTCGATACAACTCCACCGTTGGTTTCTGGATAATCCAACTTCTTCTATCAGTTTTTTTCTGATGATTCGATTAGCCAACGGCACGTTATACAACATCTTTATTACATACGGATATTTCTTCCTGTTCCAAAAATCGGTCAATTCGTTCTCGGAAAAAATCGATCCCTTTCCGCTGTACTCTAAAAAATCTTTTAGATTGGAGAAGGAATTGATGTTCCTAACCTCAATTACAGTACAAATTGAAGAAGCCACAGAGCTAAATTCAGCCGCTTTCCCCTCTTCTGCTGTACGATAAATGACAATTAAATCACCTTCATTCATTTCCATAACATTAGGAATCGCGCACACATAAATTTTCTCTACAGTATTAGTGAAGGAAAGATCTTCAACAATATGATTTCGTTCTGTTTGTAATTTTGATTCAGGAAATAATTTTGTATGATAAATAGGGAAAATGGAAAGTAAAAATTTCCTTGGATTGTTACGAATGTTTATCAATGGGAAATCTTTATACTCATCATTAAATACTTCAATGTCTCTAAAGTAAACTAACTCCCCGTTCCCTTTTATTCCCCACTGGCGAAACCCAAATTTTTCAAATAATCGAATTAAACCATGTTGTTTTTCAAAAAGTGTAACATAGGTGAAGTTATGCCCATCATTGAACATTTTTCTTAAAATAATACTCAAAAATCTTTGGCCCAAAACTGTACCATGAGAATTAATTTTAAATGTCCCAATTTTTAGCCTTCTTTGCTTATCAAAAATTGGTGATATATTTCCATCTGATTCGTTCTCATCTTTTAGGAATAAAAATCCAGCCAAATTACCGTTTTCTTGAAAGATATACGCTTCTTCATTATATTTCCTTCGAAACCAATCCTCAAACCCATCATAATCATCTTTCAAAGTCTGGAAAAAAGGATCATTGATGTTTATTTCTGAGAATTTCACTTTTTGGATTACGTCGTATTGCATTCCTAAATCCTCCTAATCAAACATACGTTCTTATTTTATTTTAACATACACCTGAATGTATAGATAGGCAATTATTATCGCTTCAACATTTAGATGCATTAGTATTACCCAAGTTTTAACAAGTGAACTTGCTTTGCATGATTCGTTATTTTTAAATATCCAGAGGATTGTCGTGAGAATCTCTTCCGTCGATCATCAGTGCAATATCCAAGGCGCGGGAAATTTTTAAGAGCGTTGCAGTTCGAGGGCTTGTCAAGCCTGCTTCTATTCTTCCGATTGTCGATTTAGGCACATCAATCAATCTTGCCAAATCTTTTTGCGACAACTTTAATTCTTTTCGCCTTTTTTTGATTTGACCAATGAGTTGCCCTTCCAACAAAATATCATTAACTTTGTCTTGTCCTACTATCTGACCATATTCCTCGAAAAAATTTGACATATTTAACTCCCCTTTCAGCCTATTTGTTGTACTATGCTAGTCAAACGATAGCATAAACGCTATCGTTTTAAAAGCTGAACAAAAGCAAGCAAACAATGATTCAGACATAATATCGCCCGCTGTCGCTCCCCTTGGGTTGATAGCATTCCTTCAGCACGCGATAAACCCGATCCTGATTTGCGAATCCGCACCATTCTGCCAAGCGTTTGGTTGTGATGTTTTCTTCAGGGAACAACACACGGAACTCTTCAATGCTGTTTTTGATGGCAATTTTTACAGATGTTCTATTTCCGCATTCCGTGCAAATCTGATAATGTCCCTTTATAGTATTCGCGAGCGTACCACAGAATGCACACGACATCCCTTTTTCTAATTGTCCGTATTCGTAGGCCGATAGTTTTGTCGGATAGTTTGGATCATGGAGATTTATGAGTTCTTTCGCTAATTTTCGTTGTTTCTCATTTGGCGGCTCGGTCGTGTGTAAAGTCCGAAAATGACCGGGAATCTCTGTGGGAAGAATGAAATTCCCGTCAGTCGGCGCGCCCAACAAAGTAAATTCCGGATTGATGAAGACTACATATGATTCCACTTGCATTTGGCATCCCAGACTCTGAAGGAGCAGCTCCAACCGAACTTTCGTTTTGCTTAGCTGCATGGACGGATTTTCCAGAGCTGATCCGGATTCCTTCGTAAACTTTTCTTTCCCCCATATGTGCACGCCCTCATAATTCTTTATTTCGTACAGCAAAATTCTGTCAATACAAATGAGAAGCGCATCAACCTGAAAAGGTGCGCGTTTTATCTCCAACTGCAGATCATTCAAAATCAAACAATACTTCTCGAATTGTTTGGTCAATTCATCAAATCGGCATTCCCCTTTGAAACCCTTCTTCAGATTGAGATAATAGTAGTAGTCACCAATCTCCAATTTCGTGCGCGCGTTCAATATTTCAAGGATACGCAGAAGCCGTGGTTTCGTCCGTTCTTTGTATGCGATAGAAATCCCTCCTAATCTGTTCTCAATAGTAAGAATACGCATTTGGTTCCAAAATCGTCTTAAAGCAGTTATAAAATGCTCGCGTGAGATTTGGATTTATACGCTTAGATTGTCGTCGGGATTTTAAGCGTCTATTCTGGGTAAAATCCCGACACAGTGGGTTGCCGTCGGAATTTGAGGCTTCTTTTCTATCTGAAATGTCGACACAGTGGGTTGCCGTCGGAATTTGAGGCTTCTTTTCTATTTGAAATGTCGACACATCGGTTTTCTGTCGGGATTTCGACATTCTTTTCTATCCAAAATCCCGACACATCGGTTTTCTGTCGGGATTCTAACTGCCTCCGCTATCCGAAATCCCGACAACCTAAGCCATGTCTTCGAAATGTTCCGTTCCCAAAACTTTTGGACGACAAAAAAGCTGCCTCAAAGGGCAGCCCATGTTTCTGACGTCTTGAAAATTTTCAGTTCTTCCTGCATCTCATCAGTACCGATCTGTCGCTCGTTGCTGCGCGCGAATCAGCTATTTTTTGATCAGCTGCAGAAATAATTTCTGACCACTGATTATTGGATCGAGTCACAACCACAGATAGCGTCCATTTTTTCGGCCATTTCATCTGTAAGCACGTTGCTCACGAATGCGCCGTAGTAGTTTTTCTTCATTTCCATTTCGACTTTTAGGTGTTCACATTCTTGTAGGGTCATATCATTTAGGTTTGTATAGTTTTTCATATCGGTTCCTCCTTGTTGGAAACTTGTGTAATGTAGCGGGCTATTGGCCGAAGCAACTTCAACAGGCAGATTTTTGATGAGATGTACTTAGTTTATACCTTGATGTGGACTTTAAGTCAAGAATACTGCTCAGCCAATATTGATCCAAAACAACCATTTTAGTCTATATAATACAAAAAACAGGAAGACAGCCCTACACCTGATAGGATTGTCTTCCTGCTGTTTCAGTTGTTCTTTTTGTGTATTTCCGAGCAATCCAAGCCTATTCCGATTCCGTTTCGGCCAAAAATGAATCAATCGATGATTTCCAAAATCTCGTCCAGCGACTGTCGCTTCTTCGGTGTGATCGGTTCATTGCGGTAACCCAAACCGAGCATATAGGAAACGCCGAACTTGTTCAAATCGACCAAGCCCTTCTCGGACAGGTATGCTTCCACTTTGGCTTTATTGAAACCTTCGATCGGACAGCTGTCGATCCCCAACAGCGCCGCGGTCGTCATCATGTTGGCCATCGCAATGTAGGTCTGCTTCGAAGCCCAATCGTACAGTGCGCGGTCGGTGGTCAATTGCTGGCTGTTTTTCTGGAAATTATCGAAATACTGGCTGCGCGGCGAATCGACCGCGAATTCCGCCCCCAGCACGTCCTCCACGATATGGCGGACATAATCGCTTTTGATGGTGACATTCTTGCGCGCCAAGGCGATGACAAAGTGGCTGGCGCCATTGATGCTGTTGACTGCACCACCGGCAAACTCCTTCAGGCCTTCCTTGATCCCCTCGTTCCGGATCAGCAGGAATTTCCAAGGCTCGTAGCCGAAGGAGCTCGGCGACAGCCGCGCTGATTCGATAATCGTTTCCCAGTCTTCATCGGATATTTTCTTCGTTGGATCGAATGATTTTGTGGCATAGCGGCTCGTGTGGGCTTGCATGATTTGTGCTCTCAATTCAGGTGTCGACATGATTGTATCTCCTCACTTCGCTTGATATTCCATACAATCAATATACTACATTTTTATTGTGCATACAGCAAGGAAGATGCAGCAACTGCTTTACGTTTGATTCGATTGATACTAAGACCCGCCTGCTGCAAATGTCTGATACTGAGGCTTAATCGGACAAATGGTTCCCCGATTGCTCCAAGGTTGTCTGATTCTGTTGGGTTATCCGACTTCTTTTGACATATCTGCCTTTGGCTTGTCCGATTCTTAAAATGTTATCGGACAAGTCCGACTTCAACTCGGCACTGTTTGTCCGATTTCTCCTGCTTATCGGACAACTTCGCCTTCGCCAGAGACAAACATGTCCGATTCTGCGTTGTTATCGGACATATTCTCTCGCGCTGATACAAAAAATCAGAAATGCGTTTCACCGATATCAAGCGCATCCAAGGCAGCATTGATGTCCTGCAACTCCTGTTGGCTCAATTCGATAGCCGCCCCGCCCAAATTTTCCTCGAGGCGGTGCAGTTTCGTCGTTCCGGGGATCGGGACGATCCACGGCTTTTGCGCGAGTTCCCAGGCCAAAACGATCTGGGCGCTCGTTGCATTTTTGCTGTCGGCGATCCCCTTCAGCAGATCCAGCAGCGCTTGGTTTTTCTGCATAACTTCCGGGCTGAAACGTCCCATTTTGTTGCGGAAGTCGCCTTCCGGATACTGGGTGTTCGCATCATATTTCCCGCTCAGGAAGCCATTACCGAGCGGCGAATACGCGACGAAGCCGATACCCAATTCTTCGCACACCTGGAAAATCTCTTTCTCCGGCTCCCTGAAGACCATCGAATACTGGTTCTCGATGCAGGTGACCGGGCAAACCGCGTGGGCTCGTCTCAAATAATCCAAAGGTGCATTCGACAGGCCCCAATGCTTGATATTGCCTTCCGCAATCAGTTCCTTCATCACCCCGGCGACCACTTCCGGTTCTACCTCCGGATCGATCCGGTGTTGGTAATACAAATCGATGTAGTCGACCCCCAAGCGTTCCAAGGACCCTGCCAATTGTTCCCGGATCGAATTCGGCTTGCTGTTCAACTGGTTTTCAGGCTTCCCGTCGACCATTTTCTGACCGTAGATGCCGAATTTTGTGGCGATGATGACGTCTTCCCGGTTGTAGATTTCTAGGCCTTTGCCAAGCAGCACTTCATTCGCTTCGCCGTAAACCACCGCGGTATCAAAGAAGTTGCAGCCCAATTCGACAGCCCGCCGGATCAGCTTGACCATTTCTTCCCTGTCGGCCGGAGCCCCGTAGGCATGGTCCATTCCCATGCAGCCGAGCCCGATCGCCGATACTTCCAATCCTTGTCCCAATACTCTTGTTTTCATTTCCGCGTCCCCCTTCGTTTGCTTGCACCATCAGTTTAACAAAATCCAGGCAATTCAGAAGTCTCTCTCGGCTCACGGGCTGCAACCCAAAGGTTAGGACTCCACATCGTAAATCCGCCCGATGATCTGCAGGAATGCTTTGACGTCATCCGACGGCTTGTCCGAGTGCAGAATGCCCATCGGAATCGTGTGGTCCCAGTTGATCGGGATGATTTTCAGCAACGGATGGACATTTTCCCATTCCTTCACGCCGATCAGCACCGCATCCTCGTTTTCGCATTTGTTGAAGACATTCACATCGAAAAATGAAAAATCTTCAATTTCGATCCGCGGATAGTTCTCCGCCAGGTCATTACGCACCTCGTCAAAGGCAGTCATATAACCGCGCCGGATCAGCATGACCTTTTCATCGAACAGATCCGCGACCGTGATTACAGCCTTTGCCGCCAGGCGATGATGGAGCGAAACCGCCGCACACAAGGGTGTATCGTACAGTTTCAGCGCCGAACAATGCCGCTCGCTCAAGATGTTTTCGCTGTAGATGCCGGCGACCAGATCGATGTTCCGGCCGAAATGGTTCATGATCTCACGCGCATTCTCGGGCGTATTCTCGAAGGAGACCAGCTCAAATTTCAGATCCGGGTTGTGTTCGCGGATCTGCGGCCAGAGACCCACTAGGAATTGGACAGGTGTTGTCAACGAAGTCCCAATCCGCAGCACATGTTTCGGCTCGGCCACCATTTTTTCGGCCCGGGCGACGGAATCTTTGGCGTATTGGATCAGATATTTCGCGTCACGGTACAGGGATTCGCCGGCCGGGGTCAAGCGGACGCCCCGGTGCGTCCGGACGAACAGATCGAAGCCGAGACTGCTTTCCAGCAGATTGATCTGCTTCATGACTGCATTCGGCGATACGAACAACTCCTCCGATGCTTTGTTGAAACTTCCTGCGTCGGCGACCGTCAGGAACGTATCCAGTTGATGATTGTACATATTGCTCGACACCTCCAGAACATTGCCCCCGCCATCAGTTGCGCGGGCATCCTTATGGTTACTATCTTACCAAAAAAATCCCGATGAAGGACCTCATCGGGATTTTTGCATGCATTTCTTTGTTGAGCTTGGATAAGGTGGTCTTGCATGGTGGTACGGATTGCAGCGTCAGTAGCGGAAAAGTCCCTCAGCTCCGGTGAGAGTCCGCTCGCAGGAGGACAGCGGTGACTTTCAGCCGCACTTCCGATGAAGCCTACCCTATCGGAGAACAGAGATGAAATGTTGGGTGAACTCCGGCGAAGCCTGCGTTCCCCGGAGGAGAACAAACGCCAGCCAGCCCACTCACCGTCTGCGGGATTTTCCGAACTGAAAAAGATTGCCTTACGCTAACTTCAGCGAAATCAGGCTGTAGCGCTTGAGGCGCAGGGTGATCCACGCAGCCAGAATTGCTTTCACCGTATCCAGCGGCACAAACGCCAACGTCATTTTCAAACCGTTCAGCCAGGAGTTGCCCATGTAATACGCCATGGAGAAACTTCCGCAAAAATCAATCAACAAAGTCCCGCCGACGATAAAAATGATCACGGCTTTGGCAAAAGTAAGTTTTTCCCAATTTTTCTCAAGCAAGTAGCCGAT
>Ga0194137_10002502_pt1 | contig 10827 bp, 9 predicted proteins | sample TARM_MetaG_T3_14_FD_134025 | JGI IMG/M metagenome (GOLD analysis project Ga0194137, IMG submission 134025) | Freshwater microbial communities from Pennsylvania, USA, analyzing microbe dynamics in response to fracking - TARM_MetaG_T3_14 (version 2) | ecosystem: Environmental > Aquatic >...
CAACAACCTGGCTACCGCTCTGTCTTTGAATGCTTGTCCGTATCGAGCCACTGAAATCCTTCATCGCCGCCCGCTCATTGTTGAGTTCTATTGAGGCGACAACTATTCTGACGCGGCGGGAGGGCGTGCAAGTCCCACGCCAGTCAGTGGACCTTTTTCCGTGCATCCTTAGAGTAGGCGTCGCAATGGCGCTGGTAGCCCCCAGTTGGCCAGATCGGTCGTGGCCACCCAGCGCCCGGATACCTCGCGGGCCGACAAAGCCTTTTGCAGGGCCGCGGCAGCCCGCGCGTCGCTGATCAACACTCGGCGCGGATGCAGATACCAATCCAAATGCGTCAGCACGTGCTTGAGACGAGGCTGCAGCTCAATCTGCACTGCAAGCGTACTACCCACCAAGGTCCTGACCTCATCTTCACTGTCCAGCAAAGGCAAGGTCCACAAGCCCGCCCAGACGCCCTTGCTCGGCATCTGCTGCAGCCAGACCTGATCCTGCCACTGCAACCACAGCCACCAGCTCTCGCGCTCGCTGCGCTTGAGCTTGCGCGTCTTGACCGGGTAGCGCTCCGCGTCGCCCTGCACACGTGCTTTGCAGATGTCCGACCAAGGGCAGGTCAGGCAGGCCGGCTTGCGTTGCGTGCACAGCGTGGCGCCCAGGTCCATCAGGCCCTGCGTGTAGGACGGCATGTCCTCGGCACGCTCGGGCAAGACAGCCTGGGCCGCCGCCCACAAAGCGCGCTCATGCGTCTTGACCGAAAGATCCTGGTCCCAGCCCAGCACACGGCTGAGCACCCGCTTGACGTTGCCGTCCATGATGGAGATGCGCTCGTCAAAGCAGAAGGCCGCAACCGCCGCAGCCGTTGATGGGCCGATACCGGGCAGTGTCTGCAAGCCCTCGCTGCTGCGCGGGAACTGCCCGCCGTGCAAGGCCACCACATCCTGCGCGCAGCGATGCAGATTGCGTGCGCGACTGTAATAGCCCAGGCCGCTCCACAGGGTCAGGACATCATCCAGCGGCGAGGCGGCCAAGGCCTGCACATCCGGGAAGCGCTGCAAGAAGCGCTCGAAATAGCCCAGCACCGTGCTGACCTGGGTCTGCTGCAGCATGATCTCCGACAACCACACGCGGTACGGGTCACGCACGCGCTGCCATGGCAAGTGGTGGCGCCCCTCCTGGCGCTGCCAGGCCACGAGCCGATCAGGCAAGACCGGGGTCACCTGCTGCGCATGACGCAGCAGGCCAGCTGGCGTCGGGGCGCTCATGCCCCTTCGGTGCTGTGGGTCGCCTCAGCTTCAGAGGCCAGGGACAGATCCAGCGACAGGTGCTGAACATCAGGCGGCAAGCCCGATGTGGCACCGGTCTCGCCCACGGCCGACAATGTATCGGCCTGCGCCTGCTTGACCAGCTCGTCGATCAAGGTGCCCAAGCGGGTCTGCAACTGCAGCACGCGTTCGTCCTGCGCCTGGACTTCCTGCAAGCGGTTGTCCAGCTCATTGGAGGCCGACTGGATGCGGTCCAGCGACTCATAGCGGCGCTTGAAGTTGCGACGACGCTCGCGCAGCTGGCTGTCCACCTGCGCAGAAGCCGTCTTGTTCCACAGCTCAATGTCGTTGCTCACCGTCTCGAACACCACACGCAGACGCGAGATCAGCATGCGGCGGAACTGCGCCTGGAAGCCCGGCTGCGCAAGGCGGAAGGCCTGACTCAAGCCCAGATATTGCACGTAGTTGCGCTCGATCAGGTTGAGGTCTTCGGTGTACTTGCGCACATCCAGCGGTACATCGGCCACCAGGCTGAAGCCGAACTCTGCGTTGAGCTTGGAGTAAGAAGCCACCAGCATCGCGTGGATCTCGTCGTTGCGTTGCTGGGCCTGCTCGATCAGATCGCGCAGACGGCCGCACAACTCGATGAAGGACTTCTTGGCACCCAGCGGCAACCACGAGCCGCCCAGCACCTGCTGCAGCACATCCACTTCCTGACGCAAGCGGTCGGACGACAAATCATGCAAGGCATTGCGCAGCATGCGCGCGTGCACGCTTCGCATGGCCTGCAGGCGCGCCGTGCATTGCTCGAATTCAGAGGCCTCGGCCTGCACCCGTTGCAGCATCAACTGCACCTTGCCGCTGCTCTTGCCACGCAGGCCGCGCAGTTCATGCAACTGGTCGGCATACAGGCGGCGCATCTCGCCAAAACGGCGGCCCAGTTGCTGCTGGAACTGCTGCGCGCCCTGCACCGCCGCCTGCCCCAGGTTCTCGCGCCGACGCGGCAGCAAGCCCTCAGACAAGGCGTTCTCGAAGGCCTCCAGGCGGCTCTCGCCCAGCACTTCCTGGTTGCCACTCAAACGTGCAGCCAGGGCCTGACGAGCCGAGATCGGGAACACGTGCGCAACCGGGATCTCCAGTGTCTGTGCCACGCTTTCGCACTGGCGCTGGATCACCTGCTCGACCTGCTCAGGCGTGCTCAGCGGGTCGGCCAGCGAATCGATCTTGTTGAGCGCAACGAAACGCGCCAGCGCCGGGCCACAGAGGTGGTCGCGCCAGATCGACAGGTCGGATTTGGTCACGCCGGTGTCGGCGCCCAAAATGAAAACAGTGGCATGCGCCTGAGGCAGCAAGCCCAGTGTCAGCTCAGGCTCAGTACCGATGGCGTTCAGACCAGGCGTGTCCAGCACGACCAGACCGCGCTTGAGCAAGGGGTGCGGCAGGTTGATGCGGGCATGGCGCCATACCGGCACCTCCACCGAACCGTCAGCCTGCAAAGGCGGGTTTTCTTCAGGGCGTTCGGCATCCCAGAAACCCAAACGGCCAGCCTCTTCTGGCGAGACCATGCGGGTGCGCATCACCTCGCTGAGCGCCTGGGCCATGCCTTCGGGGTTGGAGAGGTCCAGCTCGATCCAGGTCCACTCCTTGGGCAGGCGGCGGTACTCTGCCAGCGAAGCGGCCTCCAGGCGCGTCTCGATGGGCAGCAGCGACAAACCAACCGGGTCTTCGGCGTCGTAACCCAGCTCGACCGGGCACATGGTCGTGCGCCCAGCCGAGGCCGGCATCATGCGGCGCCCCTTGTCGGAGAAGAAGATCGCGTTGATCAATTCCGATTTGCCGCGCGAAAACTCGGCGACGAACGCCACCATCAGTTTCTCGCCGGACAGACGGTGGCGCATGGCCTCGAACCATTCGGCCGACGCATCGTCGAGCAGATCATGTTCGCGGGCAAAACGTGCGAGGGCCGCCAGTCGGGCATCCGTATCGACACGCCACTGCCCAAGTGCGTCCAGGTGGCTGGCAAAAGTCGGCATCATGGAATTGATCCTATCTCAAGCCGTTGTGGCGTAAATAAGCTTATTCGGCCGAGTTGGGACAAAAAGTACAGCCTTATTCGCAAACGAATGCACGTCGGTCACTTTTTCTGACAACTTGGGCAAAAGAAAGTCGAGCGTTGGCCCTGAATCACCCGTCGGATGGGCGTTGTGCAAACCCGGCATGGCTGACCTTCTCGTCCGTAAACCTGGGTAGCCAATTGAAAATGGCCTTGGGAACCTTCCGCGTCCTTGAAATCTTTCAAGCTGGAACCGCCCAAAGCCAGCGCCTGCTGCAAAACGGCGCGCACCTCCTGCACCAGCCTGTCGCAGCGCGGCTTGCTCACGCGGCCAGCCTGGGTGCGCGGATCGACGCCAGCCCTGAACAAGGCTTCACAAGCATAAATGTTGCCAGCGCCGACCACGATGTCGCCCGCCAGTAGCGCCTGCTTGATGGCCACCTTGCGGCCCTTCAAGCGCTCATGAAAATAGGCGCCATTCAACGCGTCATCAAAAGGCTCCAGGCCCAGACCATCGAGCAATTTGCCTGGCATCCCTTCGCTCATGGATGCGCCCCAGACCACTGCACCGAAGCGGCGCGGATCGGTCAGGCGCAAAGTGCCGCGGTCGGTCACCATCTCAAAATGGTCGTGCACACCGGCCGCCGGCAGACGGTGCGCAAACGCCAGCGAGCCCGACATGCCCAGGTGGATCAGCAGGCCGCCTTCATCTGTATCTCTTGCATTCAAGGGCAGCCACAGGTATTTGCCTCGCCGAAGGACCTGCCCGACGCGCCGCCCCCGCAGGGCATCGACATCGCAACCAACCGGCCAGCGCAAAGGTTTGCCCATGTGAATGGACATCACCTTGGCCCCTTCGATTCGGTCCGCAAAACTGCGTCGGGTGACTTCAACTTCAGGTAATTCAGGCATGCGGGGAATTATCCGATCACAAGCGGGTCCATATACCGAGCAAAGAGTGGCCGCCACATCAATAGAATGGCCACATCAGTTGGAGACCCCATGTCCCTATTTTTCGCCAATTTGTTGAATCCGGCAGCGGTGATCGCTGCTGAACCTGCCCATCGCACATCGCAACGGCGCTCGCTGGCCAATTTATTGGGCGCTTTGTTGGGCGCAACGCCCTTGGTCTTGTGTGGTTTGAACACGGCGTCGGCGCAAGAAAGCGCTTTGCCGGTCAACGACTCGGCACAGTCGCAACAGCAAGCAGCACCAGTTCCCGCTGCCCCTGCCGCGTCGGCCGCGGCCAAATCCGAGATCGTCAAACCACCCGTCCAGAACTCCGCCTTGGACGGTGCGCTCTTCTACCAAATCCTCATCGCCGAGGTCCAGGCCAATGCGGGCGACGCGGGCTCGGCCTACCAGCTTTACCTTGACGCTGCACGCCGCCACCAGATCGGCCAGCTCTACCAACGTGCCGTGGAGATCGCCCTGCGCGGGCGCGCCGGCGAACAGGCCCTGACCGCCGCCAAGGCCTGGCGTCAGGCACTGCCGCAATCGCGCGAAGCATCCGAGTACACCGCCCAGATCCTGCTGGCACTGGGCCGCACCAGTGACCTGGCTGCACCCCTGCGCACGCTGATCCAGTTGACACCGGCACCACAACAGCCGCAAGTCATCGCCGGCTTGCCACGCAGCGTCGCCCGACTGGCCGACAAGAAAGCCGCCGCTCAGGTGATCGACGAAGCCACGCAGCCTTGGCGCCAACCGCCCCTGGAGCTGGCGGAAGCGTGGTCGGCCAGTGCCGAAGGCTGGATGCAGGCCAAGGACAATGACAAGTCCCTGGCTGCCTTGAACAAGGCCATCGCCCTCAAGCCCTCGCTGACCAATGCGGGCCTGATCGCCATCGACCTCATGGGCCAGGCGCCGGAGGCAGAGAACATCGTCAAAGCACAACTGGCACGCCCCGATGCGCCCGCGTTGGTAAGGCTGGCCTATGGCCGCAAGCTGGCCGGTACGCAGCGCTACACCGAGTCCGCCGAGCAACTGGAGCAATTGCTCAAGGAGCAGCCCGACCAGATGGGCACCTGGATCACGCTGGCGGCCGTGCGGCTTGAGCTCAAGCAGGTCGACCAGGCCGAAGCGGCCTTGCAGCCCGTGCTCAAACGCGCGTCAACTTCCACCGAGAAGCCCGCCGCTGGCGCCAACGGCAACACCGCCAGCAACACCCCGGCACCGGACGCCAATGACGTCGAGCAGGCCTACCTGCTGATGGCCCAGATCGCCGAGCAACGCAACCAGTTGCCCCAGGCGGCTGCCTGGCTGGACCGCGCCGATCCCAAGCACGAGCGTCTCAACATCCAAGCCCAGCGTGCCCGCCTGCTGGTCAAGCAAGGCAAGATCGCCGACGCCCGCCAGCTGATCCGCGAGCTGCCCGAAACCGAGCCCCGCGACGCGGTGATGAAGTACCAGGCCGAAGCCCAGTTGCTGCGCGACGCCCGCCTGTGGGACGAAGCCTACAAAGTCTTGGACGAGGCCACGCGCCGCTTCCCCGATGACAGCGACCTGCTCTACGACCAGGCCATGCTGGGCGAACGCCTGCACAAGTACACCGACATGGAAGTGCAGTTGCGCAAGGTCATGGAGCTGGCGCCCGACAACCCCAACGCCTTCAATGCACTGGGCTACAGCCTGGCCGATCGCGGCATCCGGCTGGACGAGGCGCGCACCCTGATCAAGAAAGCCCTGGAGCTGCGCCCTGGCGACCCCTTCATCACCGACAGCCTGGGCTGGCTGGAGTTCCGCGCCGGCAACACGACCGAAGCCGTGCGCCTGCTCAACGAGGCCTACCAGTCGCGCCCGGACCCGGAAATCGCCGCCCATCTGGGCGAGGTGCTCTGGAACCAGAGCAAGCAGGAAGAGGCCCGTCAGCTGTGGCTGGAAGCCCTCAAACGTGAGCCGGACAACGACACGCTCAAGGACACCCTGGCGCGCTTCAAGATCAAGCCGTGAATGCACGCCTGGCGCCGCCGACCCGCGTCCTGATCGCCCTCAGTGCCGCAACGCTGACGGCTTGCAGCAGCCTGTCCGAACCCGATCCCATCGTGGCGCAGATGCGCTCCGGTGGGGCGTGTGCGCCGGCTTCATCGACCGAATCACCGGCTCCGCCTGCATCGCCGGCAGTGCCACTCCCGACGCCCGAGACCCTCACCGCACCACAGGCCGCCACGACCACACCCACACCCGCTCACGCACAGCCTCACATCGACCTGCAAGGCCAGATGAGCATCAAGCTCGCAGCCTTTGCCGATCAACCCGCCAAGGGCCTGAGCTTGGGCTTCTTCTTTTCGGGCAACAACGACAAGGGCCAGCTCGACCTGATGACCCTCATGGGCAGCCAGATGGCGCAGGTCAACTGGGAGCCTGGCCAGGCCTGGCTGACCACCGACAAGGGCCGCCAGCGCTATGACGACCTCGATACGCTGAGCGCCGCGGCGCTGGGCGAGACGCTGCCTCTGCGACAGCTCGTGCACTGGATGCAAGGCCACCCCGACCCCGATCTGCCCAGCCTGCCCGGCGAGCAGCCCGAGTCCTTCACCCAACAGGGTTGGATGATTGACACCCATGAGCTGGGGTCGAAAAAATTGCAGGCGCGACGCGATGGCACGCCCGCCCAACGTGGCGTCCAGCTCAAGATCTACCTCGATCGCTAAAAGCCTCATGCCCAGCCTGTACAACCTGCCGGCGCCAGCCAAGGTCAACCTGTTCCTGCACGTGACGGGCCGGCGCGACGATGGCTATCACCTGCTGCAGTCCGTCTTCATGCTGATCGATTGGCAGGACACGCTCCACATCGAGACCCGCGGCGACGGCCAGTTGCGCCGCCACGACATGAATGTGGCCTTGCCCGAAGATGATCTCTGCCTGAAAGCCGCCCGCCTGCTGCAGGCCGAAAGCCACACATCGCAAGGGTGCGACATCCGCATTCACAAGGAGGTGCCCTGGGGAGCCGGCCTGGGCGGCGGCAGTTCCGACGCGGCCACCGTGCTGCTGGCGCTCAACCAGCTGTGGAGCCTGAACTGGCCGCGTGCGCGCCTGGCCGAACTGGCCCTCAAGCTCGGCGCCGACGTGCCTTTTTTTGTGCACGGCCACAATGCCTGGGTCGAGGGCGTGGGCGAGCAGATCATCCCTTTGAGCTTGCCCGACGATGTGCTGCGCACGCCGCTGGCCATGCTCAAGCCGCCCGTTGCGGTGCCCACGGTGGCGATTTTTGGCAGCCCAACGCTCAAGCGCGATACCAAACGTGCTACAGTCGCAGACTTTCTTGCAGCGCCCCAGCGCTTTGGCAGAAACGACCTGCAGGCTCCCGCCGAGCTCTACAGCGATCAGATCGGCCAGGCACTGGCGATCATGCAGAACCGCTTCGGCAACAGCCGGATGACGGGCTCAGGCAGCACGGTGTTCTCCTGGATCACCGAGCCCCAAAGCCAAGCGCCCCACTTCCAGCCTGCCGACGTGGGGATGGATGATCACGCATGGGTCGGTCGCGTCAGTCGCGGTCTGGTTCGGCATCCACTGCTCGATGTGTTGGCTCCAACAGATTGAATGCAGTGAAGATTTCGAACAACAGACTTGATTGAGTCGCAAAAAACCGGCTATAATGTGAGGCTCTGATCCAAGAGTGCAGCTTACTAGGTTTGCAGCAAATTGAAGAGCGCTTTTTCTTTTTAAAGGTAAAGGCAATTTTCAGCGTGCTGCAGTCCTGAGTAGGGGAGTCGCCAAGTTGGTTAAGGCATCGGATTTTGATTCCGACATACGAGGGTTCGAATCCTTCCTCCCCTGCCAAATTCTTCGTTCGGAATCACACCTGCCCTACACCTTCCGCGAAGGCTGTCCCATCCGAAACGCGTCGGATGCCCCTGAGGGCGAGGTGGCGGGCAGATGCTATTTTTGCCATCAGCCCGACCCCACGAAAGCCCCGGCCCATCATGCTTTCCGATACCGTTCTCTTCACCGGCAACGCCAACCCGGCGCTGGCCCAGGAAATCGCCACCAACCTCGGTATCTCGCTGGGCAAGGCCTCGGTGGGCCGCTTCTCGGATGGTGAAACCACCGTCGAGATCCAGCAGAACGTACGCGGTCGCGAAGTCTTCGTGCTGCAGTCCACCTGCGCCCCCACGAACGACAACCTGATGGAACTGCTGATCATGGTCGACGCGCTCAAGCGTGCCTCGGCACAGCGCATCACGGCCGTCATCCCCTATTTCGGCTACGCCCGCCAGGACCGCCGCCCGCGCTCCACCCGCGTGCCCATCTCGGCCCGCGTCGTGGCCAACATGCTCGAAGCCGTGGGCGTCAACCGCGTGCTGACCATGGACCTGCACGCCGACCAGATCCAGGGCTTCTTCGACATCCCCGTCGACAACATCTACGCCTCGCCCGTGCTGCTGGCCGACCTGCAGGCCAAGAAGTACGAAGACCTGGTCGTGGTGTCGCCCGACGTCGGCGGCGTGGTTCGTGCCCGCGCGCTGGCCAAACAACTGGGCTGCGACCTGGCCATCATCGACAAGCGCCGCCCCAAGGCCAACGTGTCCGAGGTGATGAACATCATCGGTGAGATCGACGGCCGCAACTGCGTGATCATGGACGACATGATCGACACCGCCGGCACGCTGGTGAAAGCCGCAGAGGTGCTCAAGGAGCGTGGCGCCAAGAGCGTGTACGCCTACTGCACGCACGCCGTGTTTTCGGGCCCGGCCATCGAGCGCATCAAGAACTCGCACCTCGACGAGGTCGTGATCACCAACACCATTCCGCTCAACGACAGCGCCAAGGTCACAGGCAAGATCCGCCAGCTCTCCACTGCTTTCCTGTTTGCGGAAACCATCCGCCGCATCACCGATGGTGAGTCGGTGACGTCTCTCTTTTCGGAGCAGAACAACAACTTCTGATCCGTTTTCGGGCCGGCAAGCCACAAGGTCTGCCGCCTTCTACTCAGCGCCTGGTCGCGGGCGCTTTTTTAACTTACTTGGAGTCATCCATGAAATTCACCGCATTTGAGCGTAGCCTGCAGGGGACCGGAGCGAGCCGCCGCCTGCGCAACGCTGGCAAGACCCCTGGCATCGTCTACGGTGCTGGCGTCGCCCCACAGAACATCGAGCTGGACCACAACGCGCTCTACCACGCCATGCGCAAGGAAGCCTTCCACTCGTCCGTCCTCGAGATGGACATCGATGGCAAGGTTCAGAAGGTTCTGCTGCGCGACTACCAGAAGCACCCCTTCAAGCAGCAAGTGCTGCACGTGGACTTCCAGCGCATCGACGCCACCACCAAGATCCACAAGAAGGTGCCGCTGCACTTTGTGAACGAAGCCGAGTCGACTGCTGTCAAGCTGGACAAGTGCATCATCAACCACGTCCTGACCGAACTGGAAATCGAGTGCCTGGCTGAGCAGCTGCCCGAGTTCCTGACCGTTGACCTGAGCACCGCCGTCAAGGGCCAGACCATCCACGTGGACGACATCAAGCTGGACAGCCACATCAAGGTGCTGACCCATGGCCGCAAGAACCCCACGATCGCCACCGTGGTCGAGCCCGTGGAAGAGGTCATTGCCGCTCCCGTGGCTGCCGCCGAACCCGCCAAGGGCAAGGGCAAGGGCAAGAAGTAATTTCTTCACGCCTTTCTGCAGTCAAGCCCCGCTCAAGCGGGGCTTTTCTTTTTGTGGATGCAACTTGGATAATCCGCAGCCATCATGATTCGACTGTTTGTGGGCCTGGGCAACCCCGGGCCGGAATACGAAGACACCCGGCACAACGCCGGCTTCTGGTTCATCGACGATCTGGCTCGCCGCCTGGGTGTGAGCCTGCTGCCCGACCGCGCCTATCATGGCCTGGTGGCGCGTGCCAACACGCCGCAGGGGCCGGTGTGGCTGCTTCAGCCGCATACCTATATGAACCTGTCGGGCAAGTCGGTGGCTGCGCTCGCGCGTTTTTTCAAGGTCACCCCTGAAGAGGTGCTGGTCGTGCACGACGAGCTCGATCTGCTGCCGGGCCAGGTCAAGCTCAAGAAAGGCGGCGGCCATGGCGGCCACAACGGCCTGCGCGACATCCACGCGCAACTGGGCACACCCGACTACTGGCGACTGCGCCTGGGCATCGGTCATCCCGGCGTCAAGCACGAGGTGGCCAACTACGTGCTGCGCAAGCCGCCGCAATCGGAACGTGAAGCCATCATCAAGTGCATCGGGCAGTCGCTCGATGCGGTCGACGCCATGCTGGCTGGCGACATGGGCAAAGCCGTGACCGTTGTGCATGCGCAGCCTCAGCGCCCCAAGCCGCCTCGCAAGGAAGCGACAGACAAGGCCAGTGACACCACACCGGCGGCAAGCACCAAAGAACCAGGAGATACGCCACCCGGCTGAGCCTTCAACTCACATCAGCCGAGTGGCCTGGACAGCACAAAACAAGGAGGAGCGTCCATGACATTCAAGAACCAACAAAGCAAGATCGCCTTGGCCTTTTGCCTGAGCGGCCTGCTCTTGCAGGCATACGCGGCAACACCGGCGACGTCGCCGG
>Ga0194137_10002503_pt1 | contig 10827 bp, 8 predicted proteins | sample TARM_MetaG_T3_14_FD_134025 | JGI IMG/M metagenome (GOLD analysis project Ga0194137, IMG submission 134025) | Freshwater microbial communities from Pennsylvania, USA, analyzing microbe dynamics in response to fracking - TARM_MetaG_T3_14 (version 2) | ecosystem: Environmental > Aquatic >...
AACTCGAGCAGTGAGCCAATCTCGCACTGCCAGTCCGTGCAAAATCAGTGTGGAGGGCATATAGTCGTCTGTGTCGCCCATGGTGACGTTCGGCTCAGCCGAACCCTGCAATCGTGGCGGTTCACACTCCTACCGTCACGTCTGCCTGACTGTTGCTGCGAGGCAACCCCGGCAGTTTGTTTCCGATAAGTGGAGAGGCCCGAGCAATGCTCGGGCCTCACGCATATTTGCGGCAAAATGCCGGCACGGGCATGCCCGACAATGAGGCCGCCACCCTCCTTGTCGGCGAGAGGATCCCCACACGTATGTGCCGCGCCCAACCCGGCCCGCGATGCCCCAAGCACACGCGCACAAAGCTCACCGCCCTGGTCGCCACGCGTCGCCGTATAGAAGCGCGGCTCGCCGCCGCCTCCCCCAACACCCGCGCCTACGAGCGCGCAGTGAAAGACCGGGAGGCCAACGACGATCAACTGCTGCTGGCCCACAACGAGCTCAACAGCTCCCCCACCCGACAGCAGGAGCTCGAGGCCGAGATCGACGCCGTCGCCGCCGCAGACCCCAACGACCCCGCCCTGCGCCACCTATCCCGCGATCTGGCCACCGGCCGACTCCTTCACGCCGAGCGACTGCGGCAGCAGAAGCTCATGCCAGAAGTTGACCTCACCTCCTGCTCGCCAGCCTCCCGAGAGGCGTGGCTTGAACTCGGCGAGGCCCGCGCGGACATGGCTCGCTACAAGGTGCGGATGGACGTCAACGGCTCACAGCCCGACGTGTGGGCCACCTGGCGTGACCGCCACGCCGACGCCGCCCGCCGCGCAGAACTCGCCGCGGCCCGCTTCCAAGCGGCCGAGAGCAACGGCCCGAACGCCTGGGCGGCCATGACCGACGCCGAGCGCAGCAAAGCACGTGCCGCCGTCAACGCGACAGCGGACTTCACGACCCCCACCGCCCCGCAACCCCTCGAGGACGTGTTCAACGACTACATCGACGCCCAGAACGGCGAACGCCCTCACCTCTCCCCCGAGCTGGCCAACCAGGACGATGCGAACGCCCCGGCTCCAGAAGTCGATTCCCCCTCCTGGGCCGAGGCGCGAGCCAGGCAAGCCGCGGCGGAAGAAGGCAATCCCGAGCCGAAGCCGTTCTCCAACAAGCAGCAGACCCCGCCGGGTTACGCCAGCCGACGAGCCAACCGACGGCGGCGCTCCGGCGCAGCCAGGCAGCGCTTGCGCGAGCTACGCCGCTCGGCAGAGAAGGCCGGGGACGACCAGCAGTTCCAGTCGTTGATCAGGCCGGCGCCCGGTCAGGACGGGGACTCATCCAAGGCAGCTGTCTCGGACCCGACCGGCATGATGATGCTGCTGTCGCTCTTTACCGAACGCCGGTAGTTCTGCAGCACCAGCACAGCATCAACACTGGTAGAGGGGTTTCGGGTAAGGGTTATCCTTACCCGGTTCACAGCGGCATACACAGGGCGCATACTGGTGCAGCAAGTGCAGATCAGAAAGGACGCGCCATGTTCAGCTCACTCCTCACCATCGTCGCGATGGTGATCGCCGGTGTCATCACGATGGGGGCGCTCGGCCTCGTCGGACGGAAGAACACCGCGGTCTCCCTCCTCGGGGTGGCGATCACGGCAGCGGCCTCGTACCTCCTAGTGCTGGCCCACCCCGCCGGCGCCGGCGAGCTCAGCACCCTGTGGCCGCTCCTAGTTGGCCTCGGTGTCGCCGTGATCGCCAACGCCGCCGCTGCCTCCGACATACCCAAGCTGCCTACGCCGGTCGACTCCCGGCCCGGTGGCCGTGTGATCAACGCGGCGACGACCAGCCCGCAGGCAGTCGCCGCCCAGCCGGCGCCTCACTGGGCTCTCGGCTGACACCTAACTGATCTGCGCACAACGAAGGCCCCGCACCAGACTGGTGCGGGGCCTTCGACCATTCTCTGCCCCTACGCCTGCGGGAACAGGTCGTCGACAACAACCGCCAGGTCGTCGATCTTCGTTTGATCGGCGATGATCCGAGGCAGCTGACGGATCTCCTCCGCGATAGCACGAACATGGCACACGATCGCGTCACGCTCGTGCAGCCCGACCTTGTCGAACAGCGGGATCGTGGCCGACTCCCGATCCATCCGCGCACCGTAGATCGACAGCAGCACCGGAATCGTCGTCCCCTCCGGCATCTTGAGTGCCTTCTCGATCTGGCTCGCCTCCCACGACGTCGACGAGGCCAGAGCGGCACTGGCCGGGAAGCCGTTGAGATACCACTCTCCGACCCTCGTGGGCTTGCCCGCGAACTCGGAGACGCGGAACACCTCGTAGGCCCTCTGACGGGCCTCCAGGGCCGCAGGAGACAGTGCCTCATCCGGCTGGTCCGGCGGCGCGGCATCGTCAGCCGCCTCCGCCGCCTTCACCGCCGCCTCCTGCAAAGGCGCCTGAGTCGAATCCGTCGACGGCACCACGGAATCGTCGACAGTCTCGAAGTCCAACTCCCGGTAGGTCATCTCCCCGGTCCTGTACTTGGAGTCCACCAGCGCCACACCGTGCGGGCCGATCACGATGTGGTCCAGGTCGGCGTTCGAGGCGGGGATGCGGCGGGAGTGCAGGACGATGTACTCCGCCCCCAGCTTGGACAACTCCTCAGCCGTCGCCTGCTCCGCCTCGATACCGACCTCGATGTTGCGCACCGACATCGGCGGCGGGATGCGCACCCCCAGAGACATCGACTCGACGGGCATGGCCGCCGTCTGGATCTGCGACCGGGACTTCGCTTGCATCACCCGCTGGTCCGCGGCACGGTCAGCGACGGCCCACGCCAGCACAGAGCACAGCACCAGCGCCAGGACCGGGGGCGCGAACGTGATCCACTGCGTCAGGAACATCAGCGCGACCGTGGTCCACTGGCCGACAGCCATGACGGGAACGACCGGCAAGCGGGTGCGGCGCCGGTTGATCGGCGTCAGAGTCACCCCAATCGCGGCGACCGCGATGAGGGCCTCCAGCCAGGTGACGTCGATCTGGAACGCCACCGCGGTAGTGGCGATCGCCGCACCCGCCGCCGATCCGAGCAGGACCGACGCGCCCCGGGTCGCGGTGTAGAACCGGGCGACTACCGCGATCAGCAGAGCTCCGCCGCCGACCCACGCAGCGGCCAAGGAGTGCCCCGTCGCGACCAGAACCACCATGGCGACAACCGCAGCGATGGCCACGAACAGCACTCCGTAGAGGATGGACTGCAGGCGTTCATAGCGATCGCGGTCGCTCAGGATTCCGCGCAGTGAGCCGGCGACGTCGGCGAGCTTGTCCCCGCGTGCGCTGTCCCCGCGGGTGCTGAGGATGTCCGGTGTAGTCATGGCGATCACCTTAAGCGGCGCCTATGCCGGTGTGGTGTGGGCGTGACCTGGGCCGGGTCGTCAGCGTTGGACGGGAAGTCGCTCACCGAACTGGATGTCGTCAACACGCCAAACACCGTCCACCTTGCGGACATCGAGGTAGTGCACCACTCGGAACTGGCCGATCTTCGAGCCGTTCCCGGCGGTGACGTATTCGTCGACCTCGACGGCGCGACGCCACCTGTCGGGCTCATCCTCCGGGTGCTCCTCGACCATGATGTGCGCCTCTGCGGCGATCGTCGCGTCTCGCTCCAGCCATTCGGACCACTGCATGGACGGGCGTGCCGAGCTGCTGTCGACGATCAGGGCGTCGCGCAGCTTGCCGGTCATCAGGTCCGCGGCCCGGGCGAACGAGTCCCCAGACCGGGGCTCCACGGTGGTGTCACGGGTGTGAATGATGCGGATGGCCTCCAACGCGACTTGCTCCGGGTCCGTGTCGTCCACGTCGGTGCTCGCCGCATCTGGCAGGTCGGCGCCAGGTTCGCGGCTCGGCCACTGTGGCTGGGGTGAGCTCGTCGGGCCACTGGTGGACAGGATCGGGGCCGATGGGGGCGCCTCGGGCTCGTCGGCGCTGCCGCACCCGGCAAGCGCCAGCACCGCCACCACCGCGCCGACGAGGCTGATTCTGCTCTTCTGGTTCATGCGGGCCATCGTCTCCCCCGGTATTGCCGCCGTGGTGCGCTAGGCGGTCTCGGGGGCGGGCTCGAGGTCGTCAGCGGTGTAGCGCATCACGACGGAGTCGTCGGCCCACCGTTGGAACTCGCCGACGGGGACTCCGTCCATCTGCGCCTCGTAGTAGGACACCCCGGGCTCGGCGACGAACGCCACGTGTTCGGGGCCGTTGCCCTCGAAGCGGGAGAACACCACGTCACCGGGTCTGGCCTCGTCCACGGAGACCTCTTGACCGACCTCTAGCTGCGCTTTTGTGCCGTGGGGAACGATGTAACCGATGTCGCGGAACGCGATCGAAATGAGGCCGCTGCAATCGAGCCCGGCCGGGGTCTTGCCTCCCCAGACATAAGGCACCCCCTCGTACTTGCGGGCGGCCTCCAGTGCCATCGCCCCGATGTCGCCGCGGCTGGCGGCACGACTCTCGGAGGGCTTCTTGGACCTGCCCGAGCCTGCCTGGCCCGCGCCCGCGAACTTCTCCCGGCCGGCCATGATTTTCGCGACGTACGGCTGGGTCTGGGTCGTGTAGTCGCCGCCGGAGGGCATGCCTCCCGCGTTCTGCACTGCGCCGGGGCCGGCGTTGTAGGCAGCGATCGTCAGCTCCATCAGGTCGCCCTTGACGCTGCCGTCGTCGATCCACCCGCTGATCTGGTCACTGAGTGCGCACATGAAGTCCGCTTGAGCCATGACCGCGTCACTGATCTTGAACGGGTCGCCCGTACCCACCGGCCCTGTCGGTTTGCCGTTCTCGTCTCGGGGGCTGCCCCACTGCGGCCAGGTGTAGGGCATGAACTGGGCCGGGCCTTGCGCTCCGACCCAGCTGACAGCGCGGGGGTCGAAACCGGATTCGGCGTCCAGCTGGGCCGCCAACAATGGCGCGTCGATGGCATCGCAGACCTGAGCACCGAGTTCGATCCACTTCACGAACTCGGGCGGCACCGCCCCCTCGTTCAGCGCCTGCCCGGCGCCCACTGCGCAGCCGGCCTGCTCCTTCGGCAGTCGCTCCAGGCGGCGCCCGGCCTGGGCGTTCTCGTCGTCCCACAGTTCGTCGACGATGCCCGCGGCCAGCGGCTCCCACCGCTCGAGCTCCTGCTCCAGGGCAGCCCGCTCCGGGTACATCTCGATCAGGACGTCCTGGCCGGGCTCGTCCGCCCATCCCGGCCGATCTGCTGCGACCTCCTCGAGCCGGTCCATGAACGTTTTCGCGGCCCGCATCGGGTCCATCAGCTGCTGCTGCGAAGTTCCCGCGAACGGGGCCTGCGCGAAGATGCCGACCTTGTTGACGTTGTCGTCGGCGTCCATGTTGATGAAGTTGGCCTGGTGGCCGGACAGCATCACGGCCAGGACTGCGGCCTGCGCCTGGTTGTCCAGGTCCGATTCCTTGGCCTTGACGATGATCGCCTTGATAGTGATCTGCTGCTCGGGGGTCAGATCCATCGACAGGAGCTCGTCGTCGCTGCCACTGAGCCGCGCCGCACTCCGGTCCTCGGATCGTTCTGGGCCCTCCCCCAGCGACTCGTAGCTGGTGTCTGCGTTGGGGGCGCCGTTGCCCTGGAACGACACGTGGACGTGGTCCATGTGGTTCTGTGTCGGGTCGCCCTCGTCTGCCATGTCAGACCACTGGCCGCCCTCCCAGTAGCGCTGCTGCCAGATCACCGACACGACGTTGAGGTCCTCGGCGTGCTCGATGAAGTAGTCAGCGATGCGGTCACCGAGCTCACGGCCTCCGCTGTCCATGGGGACCATGGCGTCGATCGCTCGACCTGAGGGGTGGTCGGTGCTGCCGCCGCCGTTCGCTCGCCAGCCGCCGATGGACTTGACCTCTGGGAACTGCGCGACCACCGTGCGCATGCCACGCACCGCATCTACCTGGAGCTGGTCCTCTGACCCGACCTCGGCAGGGGTTGGGGGCAGTCCACGGGCGCGGTTGTCGTCGTCGTTGCCGCGCACGAAGGTGCCCGGCGGTGCTGGCTTGAGCTCCCGCAGTTCCGGGTAGGTTCCGCTGGTGCAGGCAGGCCACGCTGACCAGCCCTGCTCGGCGAGAACCTTGTTGGCGACCTCCATCTGCTGTTCGCGGGTCGCTTGACCGGCCGTGGGGGCGTACTCGGTGCCACCGAACGCCGTCCAGGTCTCGAGGGCGAACTGTAGACCGCCTGAGTACCCGTTGCCGGTGTCGATTGACCAGTTGCCTCCCGACTCGCACTGCGCGAGTTTGTCCCAGTCCGCGGCCGTGACGGTGCCGGCGGGCTGGCCGTCGCCACGGTCTTGACGGTTCGCCACCTGCCGCGACCTGGTCTCGGAGCCCTCGTCTTCATCGTCCCGGTCTTCCGGTTCGGGGGCCTGCTCGCGTAGCCGGTCGAGCCACGGTTTCGGGTCCACTCCCGCCCCCTGGGCCCACCCTCCTGGGTACACGCCGAAGTGCAGGTGGGCGCCGGTGGAGAAGCCTTCGTTGCCGATGTCGGCAATGTGCTGTCCGGCCTCAACCTGGTCGCCAGCCTGGACGTGCAGCCCATCCGACTGCATGTGCCCGTACAGACTGTCGACGATCTCCCCGTCGATCTCGTGCTCGATGATGATCCAGTTGCCGTATCCCGAGGCCGGGCCGGATTCCTTCACCACGCCGTCAGCCACGGCGTAGATGGGGGTGCCGATGGGTCCGCCGAAGTCCAGCCCGTCGTGGACGGATCCCCAGCGGGGCCCGAACGGTGATGTCTCCGGGATGTCGGGATCCACCGGGTAACCCATCTGCCCGTTGCCGCGGGTGGGGCGCGGCGCGTCGGCCCCGCCTCCACGGGCGTTCGCCTCAACGCACTGACCTGCATTGAACGGGGCGGTGGAGCTGATGATTCCGCCGAGCACGGCAGAGGACACGACGTTGACGATGGTGAACGCCACGAAGGTCAGGGCGACCAGGAAGGCAGCGATCGCCGCGTAGATGATGCGGCGCCGGCGCTTCTTCTTGGCCTTCTCGTCCGGGGAGTCCAGCGGGCTCGGCAGCAGCGCCAAGGCGGCCTTGCCGACACCTCCGGTCGATGCCGCGACGGCACCCTCCGCTGCCCGCTTCGCCTGCTTCCTCCCGGCCGACGCCGCCGCACCCGACGCTCGACCGCGACGGTCGGGTCCGGGTGTGGGGCGTCCGGGGCGAGTCACCAGTTACTACCTTTCGCGGTCAGCCCCTCAGGGGGACAGTGAAGAAAGACGAGGAGGGAACGGCGCCTTGGCGTCGGCTTCCCGGGCTCCCAGCACGAGCGGGACTCGGCGCCCGTCGGTTTCGACAGCTACGTCGTAGGTTTTGCTCTCCACCCGGCCCTCGTCCGCTCGCGCGTCAGCGTGATACAGGTGCCGCTCGACCGTGATTCGGGCGATGGACGTCGACTCGTTGACCTCCGCGACCTGCATGTCTCCGCGCCGCTGGCACCCGATCGCCTGGGTTTCGGTGTTCCACGCCCACGACCAGGAGTCGGTGAACGCGATCCGCTGCTGCTGCACGAACTCCTCGGTCGCCAAGCCAGACCACGAGTCGAACCACTCCCGCTGCGGCTGTTGCGCGAAGGTGCGGTAGCACGCCCAGTTGATCGTGAACTTCTCCACCGCCAGCTCGACGGCCTCGCGGTCGTCTCCCGGAACCGGTGTCGGCTCAGGCAAGGGAGTGCCGTCCATGCCCGGGGACGGCTGCGCAGCCTGCGTCGACGTCTGCAGCTGCGCCGTGGTCGTCCCGACCGCGGCCTCATCGCCTGCGCCGCCACCGGAGCAGCCGGCGAGCGCGATCACTGCGGCGCCCGTCGCGGCCACCAATGCTGCTTGCCGCCTCATCGCCGCGCCCTTCCCGTTGTCGCCCCTGGTTGATGGGTCCGGTTCCGTCGATCTGCCAGGTTGTGCTTCGCGCGCCCACCGGCAGCGATCACCGTCGTCATGACCACGTCCAACAGCAGGGCCGCGATCATCACCAGGGACGCGGCCGTCAGCAGGTGCCGCACTTGCTCCGTGCCTGGTTCCCACCCGGCGAGCAGGACGATCAGGGCGCCCCAGATGAGCCACCGGACTGCGGGGGTGGCGAGCAGCGATCTGGTGCCGCCGCGGCGGGCACTCACCGGATCACCCCGGCGATGGCCATGATCACGCCGACGACGACGGCCATCCCGACCAGCAGGAACTGGACCGGGATCCCGAACAGGCGGTAGTCCTGGCCCATCCAGGTCTTCACCGCCAGCGGGTCCGTCAGGCGCCCCACCCTGTTGACGGGGACAGCGTTGCTCCCGTCGTCGTCTTCGTCGTCGTATCCGTCGTAGTCGCCTCGGCGCCCGTCCAGGGGGAAGTCCTCGATGTCGTTACCTTCGGCCTCCCACTCGGCGATCTGCTGCGCCAGCTGCACGTCCTCGAGTTGGCGCAGCAGTGCCCGCACTTCCATCGGGCCCAACCCGACGTACACCGTGCCCAGCCGGCCCTCCAGGTCTCCGACGAGCAGCTCCATGACCGACGCGTGGGGGTCGTCCTCATCGAGCAGGATGTCCACGCTCGCGGCGTCGTTGGCCCACACGGGCGCCTGCGGCTCCGAGGCCACACCGTTGCCGGGGCCGGCCTCACCGCCAGCAGTCGGATTGCCCGGCTGGTCCACCATGTCGTCGCTGGTCATCGTTGGTCCTCACGTCGTTGCGTCAGCCAGGCCTTCGGGCCGGTGATGGTCACTGGTTGCCTCTGGGGGGCCTGTTGACTGGGCCGGTCAATCCGAACTGGCGAGCAGTTCTCTCCTGATGCTTGAACCCGTCCCGTTGGGCTTGCCGGGCGACCCGCTCGGCGCGGATCTGCTCCCGAGCGGCCGCCCGGGCCTGCCGCCGCTGCTTCTCCAGGTCCTTCTCTGCGTCGCGGTCGGCCCGGCCAGCCTGGAACGCGGCGTCGTTGCCGCCCTTCATGCCCCGCATCTGGTCGCGGGCCGACATGCTCATGGCGTCGCGAGCGGAGCCGGTGACCTTGGTGATGCCATGTCCGGCGCGCCGGGCCCCGTAGGCGGTTACTGCGCCGACTTCTCGAGCGCCGGAGACCGTTCCTGCCGCGGCCACTCGCGCCTTATCGCCCACGCTCGCCGTGCCGTCACTGATACGTGCGCGTGCCGCTTCGGTTTTCGCGGTCGCCTTGTCGACTGCGGGGCGGGCCGCCCACTCCGCGCCCTGCCGGCCCTGACTCGCCGCCCAGCTGCCCGCGCGGCCGGTCGCCTTCGCACCGCCGATGGTTGCTGCTCGTCCCGCGCGCGCTCCGCTTCGAGCCACCGAGCTGGCAGCCGATCCGGCGGCACCCATCGCCGCCCCACCGGCCTTGGACCCGGCCTTGTAGCCGGCGTAGCCCACCACTGCCGCGGGCGCCGCGCCAGCGATCCGCCCGTAGCGGGCCACGTTGGGGGCCTTGTCTGCGGCCGAGTTCTGGATCTTCTGGATCAGCATCCACGTGGCGACCAGCACCAGGATGGTCCAGAGGATCTTGATGCCGGTGTTGATCTGCATCGCGAACACGATGGAGATGACCCAGATCATCAGGGTCATGGCGAAGCCGTACAGGACCCGTTGCGCGAACGTCGACAGCACGTTCGCGAGCCACTCCTGCGCGACCTTCGCCTTGCCGGGGTATACCGCCCACAGCAGCTGGAACAGGCCCATGACGAACAGGGCCCACAGCCAGGCGTGCCACATCAGGGTGATCACGCCCATGCTGCCCAGCCCGATTCCGGTGACGACGACACCGATGATCGACGAGAAGGCCTGCGCCACGTGGGGGAAAGAGCCCTGGCCGCGGTAGGCGGCGACGATGTCGGTGGCCTCGCTCGGGTACATGCCGCCGCCGTTTTCGGCCTGGTAGTACAGGTCGGAGGCGACCGCGTGGTACGGCTCGCAGCGGGCGAGAACCTCGTAGTCAACCTCGTCGTCACCGGTGTCGACGCCGGCGTCGTCCAGGCATGCCTGCATCCTGGCCGCGATGCTGGGGCCTCCCGCCTGGGCGATCAGGTACGACCGCATGTCGCCACAGCCGATGCCGTTGAAGTCGGGGACGTTGTTGTAGCAGGGCAGTCCGGCTTCTTCGCTTCCGCCGCTGCCCTGGTCCATGGCGGGTTCTGCGTCGACTCGGGGGTCGGAGAACCTGGTCGCTTCGGTGGCGGTCGGGATCGGGTTTGCTCCGGCCAGCCCGAACTGTCCGATCGCCCATGGCTTGTACGCCAGGGACTCGGCGAGGATGCAGGAGGTGATCCGCTGCCCCGGCGCCACCGGGGAGACGTCGGAGCCTGCGGAGGTGGGCCGCTGGCACATGGACACCTCGTTGGTGTCGACCATCGAGAACACCGCCTCAGCGAAGGCGTTGTTGAGCCCTCCGGCCGTGGTGTCGAGGAACTCGGCCGTCATGTAGAAGCCGTTGCTGTTGGGGTTGTCCCAGCTGGCTGCCGCGACGCCCATGTAGGTGAACCCGGCCAGGACACACACCAGCAGTGATCCGGCGACGTCGCCGAGGCCTTGTCGCAGTCCCTCGTTGCCGCGGGTGGCCCTGATGCCGATGGCCAGGCCGGCGACCATGAACATGACGCCGGCCATGGGCAGGAAGAACATCGAGAACACTTCGGCGACCAGGGGGTTGGCCCGGTCGTACAGCATCTCTAGAGGGTTCGCTACCTGCGACCATTCCTTGAACGCCAGGGTGGTTTGCAGCCCGTAGACGGTGACCTTGAACAGCATGTTGCCGGTCATCACCGACACCCATTGGGGGAAGCTGCACATGGAGTCGCCCATGTTG
>Ga0194137_10002506_pt1 | contig 10818 bp, 5 predicted proteins | sample TARM_MetaG_T3_14_FD_134025 | JGI IMG/M metagenome (GOLD analysis project Ga0194137, IMG submission 134025) | Freshwater microbial communities from Pennsylvania, USA, analyzing microbe dynamics in response to fracking - TARM_MetaG_T3_14 (version 2) | ecosystem: Environmental > Aquatic >...
AGGCCAGCCAGTGCCTCACCTGATGCATAGATGTTGTCATCAGTGGAATCCAGCTTCACATTGCTGTAGGATTTTGAGGAAATCTTCTGTTTGCCGTCAACCAGTCCGGCATCCAGCTCAAGCTTTAGTGTTTTCTTTTCTGCCATAACTTCTATCGCCATTGTCTCACCTCCCTTCTACTTATTACATTGCAGAAGGGAGGAAAATGTACCTATATTATTTCAAAAAAACACAAAAAAATTAGAGGGGCTTTCGCCCCTCAGTAATTTTGCTCTTATCTATTATTGTGGTATCATTATGATCTGTCCTGGGAAGATCAGATTTGGATTTGCAAGGTTGTTGTACTCTGCAAGCACTCTCCAATCCACTCCATATGCCATTCCTATCTTGGACAACCAGTCTCCAGGTTTAACAGTATAGGCCATTGCTGCTGGCTCTGGTTCAGGCTCTGGAGTTGGCTCTGGCTCAACTGGTGGCTCAGCCATTGGAAGCGCTACGATTCTACCTTCAACCTCTGGACTCACCTCTGGATTGGCTCTTAGATAATCTTCAAGAACCTCTGAAAGAAGCCCTGAGTATGCAAGGATCTCCTTGCCTTCGAACATGGTATATCCATCTCCACCTGCTGCCAGGAAGTCATTTGTTACCAGCATATAGGTTGCTTCAAGATCAACTGGCTCGTCGCCTATCATCAGTTCGGTGATTCTTGAGCCTACCTCCATATTTGGATCGAAGGTGTAGCTCATTCCACTTACATGTGGGAAATGTCCTGCTGCTTCCGGATAATCCTTGACTCCATGCTCAAGTGCAGCCATAAGATCTGCTCCTGTTACTTCAATATTGGTCAAAACATTGGTGAATGGGAAGGATGTCAGAACCTCTCCAAGAGTTATTTCACCTGCATCTATGCTGGCTCTTATTCCACCGCCATTTGTAAGGGCAACATCAGCCCCTGATGCAACTATCATGGCATCGGTGATAAGGTTACCAAGGTTTGTTTCTCCGGTTCTTACGTTCTCCCTAACCCCATCAAGCTCAACAGTTGTATTTCCAACTACCTCCATTTGCATTTCCTCAATAGGAGCTGTAGCTTCGGCTATAATTCCTGAAATATACTCATCAGCCTCAACCTCAGCGAACTCCTCATAAGGGTGAACTGCTGCTGCAAATACAGGCTCTCCGTCCATCATTTCAACATTTACAACGCCCACATGATTCAGGTACCAGCCAGCTTGAACTATCAATGCACCATTTCTAAGTTCTCCAGCTCCCTCACCCATTATACTGTGGCTGTGACCGTCAATGATCAGGTCTATTCCATCCACTCCATCGGCAAGCTTGTATGCTGTGTCCTCTGATGATGCGTCCACTCCAAGATGTATCAATGCGATAATCATGTCAGCATCCATTTCCTCAAGTGCCTCAACTGCTTCATTACCTGTTTCAATTATGTCCGCAAACTCCACTCCCCTTGTATTGTCAGGATGTGACTTTGTCTTTGTCTCCTCAGTTGCAAGAGCGAATATTCCAACTCTCATTCCATTTTCCATCTCATATACCATGTATGGGTCAAAGTCCATTGTACCGTCTTCCTTCACCACATTGGCAGCCAGAATATCAAACTCTGACATTGCCTTCAGTTCAAGGAGTCTCTCATAACCAAAATTGAAGTCATGATTACCTGGAACCATTGCATCAAACTCCATGGCGTTCATAACCTCTACAACAACTTCCCCTTCAGTCAGGTTTGCAGGTATTGTTCCATGGAAGGAGTCTCCAGCATGCAATAGAAGCATATTGGGATTTTCTTCCTTCATTCCATCCAGGAAGGTCTTCATCTTTGGATAACCAATAGTTCCGTCAAAGTCATTCTCCTCAAGTCTTCCATGTACATCATTCACATGGACAATAGTTAGGGTTTCATGACCGTCTGCAAGTGAAACTGTGGCTGGCATTATCATCAGACCAAGTACCAGTACAAATGACATTACCATACCGATGATTCTTTTGTTTCTGAACATTGTCTCTCCTCCTTTAATATATTCATTTCAATGCGCAATAACTTTATACCCCTGATGACAACGTTTTACAACACTTTTTAAATATATGTTTTAATTATATGTTTGTTTAGCCATTTGAAACGGTGGTATATATATGTAAAGAGGGAAACATATAAAGGCAAACCTGATGAAAGTCAGGGGCGCAAAGCTTGAAGTCTACAGCCAACTGGCTATGATGGTTCAGCTGCTATGTGAAAGCATGGCAGCTTTTCGTATTCAATGAGGGAATAATTGTAAGTCTTGGGATGAATTTACCAAATTAAAAAATTATGAACATACAAGGGCAAACCCTGCGAAAGCAAGGGGCGCAAAGCTTGAAGTCTACAGCCCGAAAGGGTATGGCCGTTCAGCTGCTATGTGAAAGCATGGCAGCTTTCTGTTTATAAGCATTTAAGGGGATGAAGCCTATGGATAATAGTTGTTAGACCGATAAAGCATAGAAGTTGATGTAGTAAAACTGCATGCACAACTACATAGACTCACAGGTGTGGAGTCTAAAAATTTGAAAAGGAGTGAGAATAATGATGAGAAAGTATAGTAAGCTGCTTACATTTCTAATAGCTTTCTCGATGATACTGAGCATGCATGTATCCTTTGCAGTCCAAGGCGGAGGAAATCTCGACCTTGATGATTCTTATATTGAACTGGCAAAGTTTGATTATCCATGGAATGCAGGAGATTCAGACGGAGGAGTCACTATAACATCAGGAAGTGCTATTGAAGTAAGCTTTACCAGTGAAGAACCTGTATATGCAATAGTAATAAAAGGTTCCACAGATAATCATGTTATCTACTATAATAATGGTGTCTACTCTGGAAGCTTTGACAACAGTGAATTAGAGTTGCCAAATGATAATAATCCTGGATCACCCGGCGTATCGAATATCAAGTTCTATACAATGCATCTAGGCGATATAACAATAGAAAAAATTGTTGAGGATGAAGAAGGTGTCGTACTCGATGAAAATGACACTGTATTCAAGTTCAAGGTAGAGATGAAGGTTGAAGGTGAATGGGAGGAAATTGAAGATAGCCCAATTACCATAACAGGTAATGATACTGAAACCTTGAGTGGACTTCTGCTTGGTGAATATAGAATCACTGAAATTGATATTGACAGTGATTATACACTTGAAGGAAGCAATGGATTAGAAGTTGAGCTTGTCAATAATGAAGATAGTGAATATGTATACTTCACAAACATAATGGATACTCCAGAAGATGGATCACTTAGAATTATTAAGTCGGTTGAAACACCTGGTCAAGCTTCTGAGGTGGTTGACACTACAGAATTCTCATTTATAGTTGAGATGTTTGATGAAGATACAGAAGAGTGGGTTGAGCTTGAAGACAGTCCATTTGCTGTAGCTGGAGGTAGCTCTTTAGATTTGAATCTACCGCTTGGTAAGTACAGAGTTACTGAGGAGTCAGAATTTGGCTATAGACTAGACAGCGAAAATGAACTGGAAGTAGAACTTACAGAAAATGAACCTACGGATTCAGTTTTATTTACTAATGTCAAGATACCAGATGGTATGCTGACAATTATAAAATCAATAGTTACACCTAGTCAGGCATCTGAAATAGTTGACACTACAGAATTCTCATTTATAGTTGAGATGTTTGATGAAGATACAGAAGAGTGGGTTGAGCTTGAAGACAGTCCATTCGTTGTAGCTGGAGGTAGCTCTTTAAATTTGAATCTACCGCTTGGTAAGTACAGAGTTACTGAGGAATCAAAATTAGGCTACAGTCTTGAGAGTGAAAACGAGCTAGAGGTTACTCTAACAGAAAACGAACCCGAAGATTCCGTTCTATTTACAAACATGAAGATTCCTCAAGGATCATTAGAAATTTCCAAGTTATTGGTTGACGAGGAAGACGATGAAATCACTGATTATAATACTGACTTCACCTTTATGATTGAAATGATCGTTGAAGGAGAGGAAGTAACTAATTGGGTTGAAATTGATGAAAGCCCTGTTATGCTGGAAGGTGGAAACTCTGAAACCATTACTGGTTTGCCTTTAGGTAAATATAGGATAACCGAAGTAAACATTCCAGAGGGATATGAGCTTCATATGGACACAGAAAATCCACAAGAAGTTTCCCTTGAAACTGATGGTGATATGGAAGAAGTTATATTCACTAATGTCAGAGAAGATGATACTCCTCCACCAGAGTTTGGTGAAATCGAAGTAACCAAGATAGTTCAAAACAGCAATGGAATCAGTATAAGTAGAAGTGATACTTTCTACTTTGAACTTCAAATCTTTAATGAAGATGAAGAGTGGGAGACTATAGACGAAGGCACAATAGACGGCAACGGTTCAATTACCTTTGATGAACTGGAAGATGGTCTATACAGAGTAAGAGAGGTTGACATTGACAACGATTTTGATCTTTTCTCCAACAATAACGTTGAAGCAGAAGTAATCGATGCTTCCTTCGAAGAAGTGGAATTTATCAACAGACTCCTTCCACCAGATGACGATGATGATGATGACGAAGACGATGACAATGATAGACCACCAAGACGTGATGAGCCTGAAGAAGAGGATGAACCAGAGGTTGAATCTGAAACTATTACACCTCCACCCATACCACAGGCACCACCGGTGGTTGAGACTGAACCAGAGCAAGAAGTTGAAGTAGTGGAAGAAGAAACTCCACTAGCAACACTTCCAAGAACTGGAGCTGCCGATTCAACATTATTTGCAGGATTTGGAGCAGCTTTCATGGCACTTGGATTGTTTCTTAAGAAGAAAAGATTCTAGATTTTAACTAAAATAACGCCAAATCCATCAATTGGGATTGGCGTTATTTTTTATGTCTCTTTATATGTCGGAACAAGCTTTTTCAAATATGTCTTTGAGTCCTCGTCGGACTTTAAAAAAATAACCTCAGATAAAGAAATTAGTTCCTTGGAAAGTTCTTCATAGTTTACCTCAGTTTGTTTCGCAACAAAAATCTTCTTGTTCTTTGTGTCCAGAATACCCTCTTCATCCAGAAGGAGCTCTTCAAAGAGTTTTTCTCCAGGTCTCAAGCCAACTATTTCAATTGGAATATCAATATGTGGTTCGAAACCGGATAATCGTATCAGATCCTCCGCCAGATCCATTATCCTTACAGGCTCCCCCATATCAAGAACAAATATCTCTCCCCCATGGGCCATAGCTCCAGCCTGAAGAACAAGCTGAACAGCCTCAGGAATGGTCATGAAATATCTGATAACCTCCGGATGGGTCACGGTGACAGGTCCACCTGCGGCAATCTGTTTCTTGAAAAGTGGTATAACACTTCCATTGCTACCAAGCACATTCCCAAACCTAACTGCTACAAATTCGGTCTTGGAAAGTGGATTCATGGACTGAACAATTATCTCACACAATCTCTTGGTGGCTCCCATAACATTTGTGGGGTTCACAGCCTTATCAGTTGAAACCATTACAAACTTATCCACGCCTGATTCCATTGCAGCCCTTGCTAGGTTCCAGGTGCCAAACACATTGTTCTTGATTGCCTCCTTGGGGCTATCCTCCATAAGTGGAACGTGCTTATGAGCTGCAGCATGAAATATTATCTCAGGCATTTCACTTCTAAGAAGTTCGCTTATCCTCTGCTTGTCTCTCACTGAAGCAATATACACCTTAAGGTTCAAATCCTTAAAAGTTCTCCTTAACTCATTTTGGACATCGTATGTAGTATTTTCATATATATCAACCATAACAAGCTTCGAGGGTCTTTGTATGGCTATCTGTCTGCATAGCTCAGATCCGATTGAGCCTCCTCCACCTGTTACCATAATGGTCTTTCCTCTAAGGTGGTTCTTAACTTCATCAATATCTATCCTAACTTCCTCTCTTCCCAGAAGGTCCTCAATCTGAACCTCACGGATGGAGCTCACGCTTACGACACCATCAATCAATTCATAGATTCCAGGAAGTATTTTAAGTTTCGCGCCGGTCCTTTTACAGATCCTTACGATATCAGATACCTCCTTCTTGGAGGCAGACGGTATGGCTATGACTATCTCATTTATACTGTACTTCTTGACTAGCTCAGGAATATGCTCCCTTCCACCCTCCACAGGAACACCACTGATCCTTTGCCCCTGCTTTGCTCTATCATCATCAACCACAACCACTGGAATACTGGAAACGCTGAAATGATTCTTGTACTCCCTTATAATCATGGCACCTGCATCTCCGGCACCTATGACCATGATTCTTTTTCTATCCTGTCCCTTTTTTCTTCTTCCGAAATACATTGTGCTGATGCTCCTGACACTGAATCTGAATCCACCAATAAACATCATGTCAAACATTGTAGCTATGACATAAACAGATCTTGGCAAAACAGTCTGCTTAAGAAATAGGACACTTATCATCAAAGCACTTGCTGCAATACTCGCCGATACAATCTTAATCATTTCATTTATGCTTGCATATCTCCATATGCTGGAATACAGCTTGAAATAATAAAACACCAGAATCTTAACAACAGTTATCAATATGAAGTTATCCTTGTATACCTCAAAATACTGTAAAAACTGGTCATTGATCTGTCCCTCAAATCTCACAAACAGAGACAGGACAATAGACAGGTTAACAAGTATCACATCTATTCCAATAAGTATCAATCTATTTTTGTATCTCAACATATTACCCTCTCCTCAAGATAACAAAGTCAGACTTCTCAGTCTGACCTCTATACTAAGCTGATGCTTTTTTACTGTCTGTTCCCGATTGCTTCCAATATTCAATAAAGAATGCTGCAAACACACCTATCATTAGACCAAGTACAAGACCTATTGCCATGTTAAGGGCTTTTCTCGGCCCAACCGGATTTACCGGTGCATAGGCTCTTGATACAACCACCACACTTGCTTCACCAATCTGTGCTGATTCAGTTACACGAAGCTCTTCATACTTTCCTAGAAATGACTCATATATCCCCTTTGCTCTAGATACCTTCTGATTAACAAGGCTCTCAGTGTGGGATTTTTCCTGGTACTCAACCCGAAGTTCTTCAACCCTTTTCTCCAGCTCAGGAATCATCATATCAATACTTTTCAGCTGACTCTCAACCTCAGCAAGCTCCATCCTCAATGTGGTTTCACTGGAGTCAAGAAGTACTCTTCCCGTACTTTGATTAAGTGTAAGAGAACTGCCATCTCCTGGTCTTGAACTTGCAACATCGATTGCAGCATTTAATGCTTCCCTACTTATACTTAAGTCATTTTTCTGGGCTTTATACTTGGTAAGTTGGCTCATAAAAACATCCAGCTCCATTGACACTTCCTGGCTGCTTCTTGGCTGTGAAAGAAGCTCTTTCTGTTCTAGAAGTGCATCATCATAATTCTTCTTTTCTATCTCCATCTGGTTGGCAACATATTGAGACGATGCATTTGCTCTACTCTTTGTACTTTCAGTAACGTACTCAATAAAGTTTTCTCCCACGGAATTTACTATTGCTGCTGCCATTTCCGGATCTGAATCTTCAACCTTGATTATTATGAGCTGTGTGTCCTTTACCGTCTCAAGCTGTATCTTCCTTGCCAGGCCGCCAATTGTATATATATCTCCAAGATCCAGCTCATCTATGGTTTTTCTCAATACCTCCGGTGTGGTAATTTGCTGCCTATAGGACTCGACGTTCATTGTTGGTATATTTGTCATTGCGTCCAAGAGCTTGTCAACATCTCCATTAACTGCCATTTCAGTATTCTGTGAATTCACATTTGATGCCATTAGCATCATCCTGGATTCATAAGTAGGATCAAGTATAATGAAGCTATAGATTCCTGCAAGCAAAACTGCTACAACTGTAATGATTGCTATTAGTTTTTTTTGTCTTAAAAGGGCTTCAATAAGTTCCCTTAAGCTGATTTCATCCTGATAATATTGCTGTTCCAAATCATTTCCTCCTCTTCATAACCTTCCACAATAATCATAACCCAGACATATGGAAAAATCAACCTGTGGTGTTAATAAATCGAATTTTATTTTAAACTGAATTCAATCACAATCCAATAAATTCGAGTGTTCTGATGTAATTATTCCAAATGGCCTTTATCCTTTGTCCTTCATTCCATAAATATGGTATAATGTTTAGAGCAAATAGAGAATGAATGGAGGATACATATTGAAAAACAAAAGGAAACAGTCAAATAAAACGTATAACAATTACAATATATTAACGTCATTGCCACTGGCTCTTGTTGTGGCTGTTGTACCCCTGATAGTATTGCTGAAGGTGGTCCCCCCTCATGAAGCCACCCTTATATTTACAAATGGAGGAGAAAACTTTGATTTCTTTTCTTATTACAAGATGTACTGGCTAATGATCTTTACAGGATTTGGAGTCTTGATGTTCCTGTACAGACGCTTCCTTCAGCAGGATATTGAACTTAGAAAGAGCAACATCTACTATCCCATGATTGCTTACGGAGCTCTGGTTTTGTTGTCTACTCTTTTTGCAACCTATAGGGAAATCTCCCTTCAAGGCTTTGTTGACAGATACGAGAATATGTATGTGCTGCTTGCATATATGGTCCTGGTGTTTCTAGGATATAACCTTATCGACAATGAAAAGCAGGTTAAGCTTGTCCTTACAGCACTGGGCGGTTCGTCATTGGTGATGTTCGCCCTTGGCCTTACCCAATTCAGGGGAAATGACTTCCTCATGACAGACCTTGGGAAAAAACTGATCCTCCCAGCACAGTACGAACATATTGCAGAGAACTTGAGATTCACCTTTGCATCAAGTCAGTCTATATATGGAACTTTATATAACATTAACTATGTTGGTGTGTATATGAGCATGATCTTTGTTCTTGCAACCACCTTGTTCCTGCTATTGAAGGAGTACAGGTATAAGATTTTCTTTGGACTTGTAAGTGTCACTTCCTTCCTGGCACTCCTTGGATCGAGATCGAGAGCAGGAATGTTTTCAATGGCCCTGTTTGGAATTCTCTTAATAATATTCTTTAGACGTCTCCTTCTTAGAAACTGGAAGTCTTTTTTGGTAATTGCACTGGCCATTGGTGCTGTTTTTATCGGAGTTAACCAATCAAGGGATGGATTGATCATAGATAGGATCAAGGCTGGATTTGAATCCCTTAAGACTGTACATGAAGCAGATTTTAAGGATATTGTGATTGAGGAAGAAACTGCAGAAATAATATTCAATGACTACTCCATGAAGCTTATGTTTACTGGAGAGTCCTTTGCATTGATGGATGGAGATGATAATCTGATTGAAACAACTGCGGAGGGAAATGTCATTAAACCAACCAATGAGCCCTTTAGTGCCCATACATTTGAAATAAAGGTTCACGAAGGAAATCCAGTCCTGGATACGACAATATCCACCAACAGAGGACGAAGAAATCTAAAATTTGTGATGGATGATGGAGCGATGAAGGTCATTGGCTATGGTGGTGAATACATCGCTGATATAAGTGCTCCATATGTTGGATTTGAAGGCAGGGAAAGGCTTGCATCAAGCAGGGGTTACATCTGGTCAAGGACAATACCCATGCTTAAGGAAACTGTATTTGTCGGTCATGGAGCTGATACCTATGCACTCCACTTCCCAAACAATGATTATGTTGGAAAATTCCTTGGATTTACAGGCACGAATACCATAGTTGACAAGCCCCACAGCATGTATCTGCAAAGCGCTGTAAACACTGGAGTAGTTTCAGTGCTAGCACTTCTTGTTCTGTTTGGAATGTACCTTGTCCAAAGCTTCAGGGCATACTTCTTCAAGCGGGACTACCACGATTTTATTGATACTGCAGGACTTGGAATCTTCATGGCTGTTATGATCTACCTATTCACCGGGATTTCAAATGACAGTATCGTTTCAGTTGCTCCAGTCTTCTGGACCCTTCTTGGAATTGGCTTCATACTCAACAAGAAGACCATTGAACGTGATATGGTAAATAAAGCTGAATAAAAGTTGGAGCGCTTCAATTGAAGCGCTCCTTCTATATCTTTAGTTTCTTGGTATCATAATTTTCTGTCCTGGGAAGATCAGGTTTGGATTTGAAAGCTCGTTGTATTCAGCAAGCATTCTCCAATCAACTCCGTAGGCCGCACCAATCTTGGACAACCAATCTCCTGGCTTGACGATATATTCTATATCATCCATGGAAGGCTCTGGTGTTGGTTCAGGCTCTGGAGCAGGTGCTGGCTCCATCGGAGTGACTTCAATTCCATACTCGGCAAGAACTTCATCAGGGATCAAGCCTTGCATTATCATGTCATCCGCATTTATGGCCTTTGCATTGTAGCTTCTTCCATCCTCTGATACTGGAAGCTCAAGATTTCCAGCCTTGATCTCTTCAACCAAGTAAGGTCTTAATGGATGATCAAAATCAGCGCCTACAACCTCCCAGTTGTTATCAACCTCTGGAGCAATTGGAGTATTTTCCGCTATATAGTCGGCTATATAGCTTCTAAGTGATTTTGGATCAGACTCGAAATATGGTTCTCCGCTTATGATACCCATATTCTTAAGTCCCCCGTATCTGTAGTTGTTGATTGCAAGCTTCAGAGTGTCCTCTGGCATTACAGGCTCACCATTGAACATAAGGTCAACTATTCTCTCTCCGGCAGGCTTTGTCACATCAACCTTGTAGTCCACACCCTGGAACATGTCATAATTGTAGCCTCTGATGTTAGGATTGAAGCTTATGTTTATGTCACCAGGTGCATAGGTATTGTAGTAGCTTGCAGACCATTCCATG
>Ga0194137_10002508_pt1 | contig 10816 bp, 10 predicted proteins | sample TARM_MetaG_T3_14_FD_134025 | JGI IMG/M metagenome (GOLD analysis project Ga0194137, IMG submission 134025) | Freshwater microbial communities from Pennsylvania, USA, analyzing microbe dynamics in response to fracking - TARM_MetaG_T3_14 (version 2) | ecosystem: Environmental > Aquatic >...
TCGGCCTGCTGCTCAATCATCGCTCCAGCTATGACGAGGCCAAGGCGCAGCGTGTCTGGCTGCTGGGGTCGCTGACGCTGGCCGTCGTCGCCGCATGGGTCTTCGACGGCTGGGCCTGGCGGGTGCGGCCCGGCGTCCAGTTCGCATCCATGCTCAGCCTGCTGGCCTGGTTCTGCTGGCCCTCGGGGCCGCTGGCACTGTGGACGCTGTGGCGCTGGCGCCGCCACGGCCTGCGCCGCCACATCACGGTGCCGGCGATTGCGCTGCTGGTGCCGCTGATGGCCTGCATCACCATGGACGGGTCGGAGCGTGCCCTGCTGCTGGCCCTGCCCTCGCTGGCCATCCTGGCTGCCTTCGCGCTGCCGACGCTGAGCCGCAGCTTCTCGGCAGCCGTGGACTGGTTCTGCGTCTTCATCTTCTCGGCCGTCGCGCTGTTCGGCTGGCTCTACTACGTCTCCATGCACACCGGCTGGCCGGAGCGGCCGATCGCCAATCTGCGCCGCCTGGCCGAGGGCTTCGAGCCGCGCTTCAGCACGTTGGCCCTGGTGCTGGCCATCGCCGCGACGCTGGCCTGGTTGGCCCTGGTGCGCTGGCGCACGGCCCGCCACCGCCATGCGCTGTGGAAAAGCCTGGCCCTGCCGGCCGGGGGCGTCGCCTTGGGCTGGCTGCTGGTCATGAGCCTGATGCTGCCGCCGCTGGACTATGCGCGCAGCCTGGCGCCACTGGTGGCACGGCTGAAGGCTCACATGCCCGCCGACATCTCCTGCCTGGCCGCACCCGGCCAGAACCTCGCCACGCTGGCCGCGTTGGAATGGCATGGCGGCTGGCGGGTGCACGGCCGCGGTTCGTTGGACGCCACGGAATGCAGCCATGCCGTCATCAGCGCGGGCCAACCGACGCCGCGCGGCTGGCAGGTCATCGCCCACGTCAAGCGGCCGACCGATCGCAGCGGCGGCGCCGGCCTGGTGCTGCTAAAGCGTCAGTGATCTGACAAGGCGGCGGTGTTGAAGGCCGCCTCGTCGCCCAGGGCCGCATCGCTGGCCTGGCGCACGCGTGCGGCCGGCATCACGAGGCGGAAGCGCGAGCCCCTGCCGACCTCGCTCTGGATCATCAACTCGCCGCCATGGCGCTGCATGACGTGCTTGACGATGGACAGGCCCAGACCCGTGCCGCCGGTCTCGCGCGAACGGCTGCCGTCGACGCGGTAGAAGCGCTCGGTCAGGCGCGGGATGTGCTCGCGTGCGATACCCGGGCCCGTGTCGATGACGGTCAATTCGCCGTCGCCGCCGTCGAGCACCCGCCAGGCCACCTCGACCTCGCCGCCTTCCGGCGTGTAGCGCACCGCGTTCGTCACCAGGTTGGCAATGGCGCTGAGCAGCTCGCTCTCAATGCCGGCCAGCTCGACGTGGGTTTCGGGTTTCAGTCGCAGCTGATGGCGGCCGGCGGACAGCGCTTCGGCGTCGGCGGCGATGCGCAGCAGCAGGCTGTCCAGGTTCACCCAGCGATCGGGCGCCGGACGCGGGCTGCCCTCGAGCTGGGCCAGGGTCAGCAGGTCGGCGACCAAGGTCTGCATGCGCTGAGTCTGCTGGTTCATCAACACCAGTACGCGCTCGCGCTCGACCGTCGTCAGTGGCAGCGTATGCATGGTCTCGATGAAGCCGGACAGCACCGTCAGCGGCGTGCGGATCTCGTGCGACACATTGGCGACGAAGTCGCGCCGCATGGCCTCGGAGCGCATGCGCTCCGTCACGTCCAGCGACAGCACCAGGCGCATGCCCTCGCCGTATTCGCGCACGATGATGGACAAGGTGCCCGGGCCGCGGCCATTGCCCAGCACCAGGGGCTCGGCGAAATTGCCGGCCTGCAGATGGGCGACGAAAGCCGGCGCGCGCACGAGGTTGGTGATGCGCTGGCGCAGGTCGCGCTGGGGGTCGAGGGCGAAGTGGTCGGCGGCGACACGGTTGCACCAGACGATCTGTTCCTGCGGGTCCAGCATCAGCACGCCGTTGGGCGAGGCCTCGATGGCGGACAAGAATTGTTCCAGCTCCAGCCGATGGCGGGCGACGGCACGGTCGCGGTCGCGCACGGCCCGCTCGATGCGGTAGGCGACCTCACCCCAGAGGCCTGCGTCTCGGGGCGCGTTCTCGAGCTGGTTGCCGCGCAACCAGTTTAAGAGACGATGGCCCCGCACCGCATCGACCAGCAGCATCAGCACGACGCCGCTGAACACGCCGATGCCCAGGCCGAGGCTGTCGATGCCTGAGGCGGTACGAACCGCGACGCCGATGACAAACCCGAGCAGACTGGCCACGAGGGCCATCAGCAGTCGAGGCAACAACCAGGTCATGTAGGCGGGCGAAACTTCAGGCTGAGAGCGCGCTGCTCTGCTGGGTCAGTCGGTAGCCGGCGCCGCGGACGGTCTCGATCATGCGCGCACATTGCACGCGCTCCAGCGCCTCGCGCAGGCGCTTGACGTGGACATCGATGGTGCGCTCCTCGATGAAGACATGGTCGCCCCAGACGCGGTCCAGCAGCTGCGAGCGGCTGTGCACGCGCTCGGGATGGGTCATCAGGAAGTGCAGCAGGCGGAACTCGGTCGGACCGAGCTTGACCTCGGCGCCATCGCGGCTGACGCGGCGCGTCCCCGGATCCAGCAGCAGCGGGCCGACCTCGACCGCGCTGTCCAGCGCCTCGGGCGCCTTGCGGCGCAGCACGGCACGGATGCGGGCCAGCAGCTCGTTGGTCGAGAAGGGCTTGGTGATGTAGTCGTCGGCACCCGCGTCCAGGCCGGCGATCTTGTCGCCTTCTTCGGCGCGCGCCGTCAGCATGATGACGGGCAGCTCCTTGGTGCGGGCCGCGCTGCGCCACTGGCGGGCCAGGGCAACGCCGCTTTGGCCGGGCAGCATCCAGTCCAGCACGACGAGGTCGGGCAGCACCCGGTCCACCTCATACTGGGCCTGGGTCGCACTGCCGGCGATCGTCACTTCGAAGCCGGCATGGCGCAGATTGATGGAGATCAGTTCGGCAATCGCCGATTCGTCTTCAACGACAAGAACTCGGCTCATGTTCAGCGCACCATGGTTTCAACGGTTTCGGGAGAGTTGTGTCGGACGTCCTGGCCCTTGACCACGTAGATGACGACCTCGGCCAGGTTCTTGGCATGATCTCCGACGCGCTCGATGGCCTTGGCGACGAAGACCAGATCGATGGACGAGGAGATGGTGCGCGGGTCTTCCATCATGTAGGTGATGAGCTTGCGCAGCAGTCCGTCGAACTCCTTGTCGATCTCGTCGTCATGCTTGAGTACGTCCAGGGCGCGCTCTACATCCAGGCGGGCAAAGGCGTCCAGGGACTTGCGCAGCTGGCTGGTGGCAAGTTCGGCTTCGAAGGCAAGGTCGGACATCGGCACGCGCAGGCGGCTGGAAACGCCGCTGGACACCAGGCGCTGCACGGTGCGGGCAATGCGCGCGGCCTCGTCGCCGACGCGCTCCAGATTGGCGATGCTCTTGGAGATGGCGATCAGCAGGCGCAGGTCGCGGGCCGTCGGCTGACGGCGGGCGATGATGGAGGAGAGATCGCGGTCGATCTCGATCTCCATGGAGTTGACGCGCCCCTCGCGCGCCAGCACTTCGTCAGCCGACTCGGGGCTGAAGTCGCTCAAGGCCTGCACGGCCTGGGCCACCTGGGCTTCCACGAGACCGCCCATTTCGAGCACGCGGGTAGAGATGCCGCTGAGTTCGGCGTCGAACTGAGTCGAGAGATGTTTGTCGGTCATGCCGTCCTCCTTGATCAGCCGAAGCGGCCCGTGATGTAGTCTTCCGTGTCCTTGCGCTTGGGCTTCATGAAGAGCTCGGCCGTGGGGCCGAATTCGATGAGGTCGCCCAGGTACATATAGGCCGTGTAGTCGGAGCACCGCGCGGCCTGCTGCATGTTGTGCGTGACGATGGCGACGGTGTAATCACTCTTGAGTTCGTGGATCAGCTCTTCGATCTTGCCGGTGGAGATGGGGTCCAGGGCCGAGCAGGGCTCGTCGAGCAGCAGCACTTCGGGCTTGATGGCGATGCCACGGGCGATGCAAAGGCGCTGTTGCTGGCCGCCGGAGAGGCCGGCGCCGCTCTGGTTGAGCTTGTCCTTCACTTCCGTCCACAGGGCCGCCTTCTTCAAGGCCCATTCGATGCGCTCGTCCATTTCCACGCGCGGCAGCGTCTCGAACAGGCGCACGCCGAAGGCGATGTTGTCGTAGATGGACATCGGGAAGGGCGTGGGCTTCTGGAAAACCATGCCGACCTTGGCGCGGATCAGCGAGACATCGTCCTTGCTCTGCAGGATGTTCTCGCCGTCGAGCAGGATCTCGCCTTCGGCGCGCTGCTCGGGGTAGAGCTCGAACATGCGGTTCAGCGTGCGCAGCAGCGTCGACTTGCCGCAGCCCGACGGACCGATGAAGGCGGTGACCTTCTTCTCGGGGATGTCGAGGTTGATGTTCTTCAGCGCATGGAAACTGCCGTAGAAGAAGTTCAGGTTGCGCACTGACAGCTTGGCGCGCTCGCCCACTGGCGTTTCGATCTTGGCGTCCATGGTGAGTCCTTAGTGTTTGTTCTTGAAGAGCACGCGGGCCAGGATGTTCAGCAGCAGCACGCCCACGGTGATCAGGAAGACGCCGGCCCAGGCGAGCTTCTGCCAGTTCTCGTAGGGGCTCATCGCAAACTTGAAGATGGTGACGGGCAGGCTGGCCATGGGCGAACTGATGTCGCTGGTCCAGAACTGGTTGGATAGGGCCGTGAACAGTAGGGGCGCCGTCTCACCCGACACGCGGGCCAAGGCCAGCAGGATGCCGGTGATGACGCCGGCGCGGGCCGCCTTCAGCGTGATGGACAGGATGACCTTCCACTTCGGCGTGCCCAGGGCGTAGGCCGCTTCCCGCAGCGCATTGGGCACCAGGCTCAGCATGTTCTCGGTCGTGCGGATGACGACCGGAATGACCAGCAGCGCCAGGGCCAACGCACCGGACAGGCCGGAGAAGCTGTGCATCTTGGCGACGATGATGGCGTAGACGAACAGGCCGACGACGATGGAAGGCGCCGACAGCAGGATGTCGTTGATGAACCGCACCGCACTGCCCAGCCAGGTCTTCTGGCCGTACTCGGCCAGATAGACACCGGCCATGATGCCGACGGGCGTGCCGACCAGCGTGGCCAGGCCAACCATGACGAAGCTACCGAAGATGGCGTTGGCCAGACCGCCGCCCTCGCCTTGCGGCGGCGGCGTCATCTGCGTAAAGGTGGCCAGGTTCAGACCGCCGATGCCGAGATAGATGGTCTCGAAGAGAATCCAGATCAGCCAGAACACGCCGAAGGCCATGGCGCCCAGGGACAGGGTCAGCGCGATGGCATTGACGCGCTTGCGCTTGGCGTGCATGGCCAGGCGGCCAGCGTCTAGCTTGCTCATGAACGGGCTCCTTCGCTCTTCTTCAGGCGCAGCAGCAGCAGCTTGGAGATGGACAGCACAACGAAGGTGATCAGGAAGAGCACCAGGCCGAGATACATCAGCGATGCCTGGTGCAGGCCCTCGCCGGCTTCGGCGAATTCATTGGCCAGCGTCGACGTGATGCTGTTGGCCGCCTCGAAGACGGACAGCGAATTCAGCTGGTTCATGTTGCCGATGACGAAGGTGACGGCCATGGTCTCGCCCAGGGCGCGGCCCAGGCCCAGCATGACGCCGCCAACGACGCCGGTCTTGGTATAGGGCAGCACGACCTTGGAGACGACCTCCCAGGTGGTCGCGCCCAGCCCGTAGGCGGATTCCTTCAACATCGGCGGCGTGACCTCGAAGACGTCGCGCATCACCGAGGCGATGAAGGGGATGATCATAATGGCCAGGATGATGCCGGCCGACAGGATGCCGATACCCACCGGCGGGCCCGAGAACAGCGCGCCGACATAGGGAACGCCGGTGAAGACGGCTTGCAGGGGCTGCTGCACGAAGGTGGCCAGAATGGGGCCGAACACCAGCAGGCCCCACATGCCGTAGACGATGGAGGGCACGGCGGCCAGCAGCTCGATCGCGATACCAAGGGGGCGCTTGAGCCAGCCGGGCGACAACTCGGTCAGGAAAATGGCAATGCCGAAGCTGACCGGCACGGCGATGACCAGGGCGATGAAGGAGCTGGCCAGCGTGCCGTAGATCATCACCAGGCCGCCGAACTTTTCCTGCACCGGATCCCATTCCGCGTTGGTCAGGAAACCCAGGCCGAAGGCCTTGAGGGCCGGCGAGGCACCGACGATAAGGGAGCCGATGATGCCGACCATCAGCGCCAGCGTCAGCCAGGCAGCGCCCTGCGACAGGGCGGCGAACAGCGCGTCGGCCCAGGGGGCGACACGGCGGCGTTGGGGTTGCGGGTCCATCGGTGCGGTGCGAGGTTCGCTTTGATCAGCGCCTGCGCTTTTGGCGGGAAGGATGGCTGCCAAGGGACCTCCGAATGTCTGGTCACGAAATGAGGTGCTTCGATGTGGCGAGGCCCGGCCTGAGCCGGGCCTGCTTCAGCACCCTGGGATCACTTGTAGGCGATTGACTTGCCAGCCGTGTCCTTGATGTCTCCCCACTGCTTGCGCACCAGGTCCTTCACCGAGGCGGGCAACGGCACGTAGTCGAGGTCGTCAGCCATCTTGTCACCGTTGCCATAGGCCCACTCGAAGAACTTCAGGGCGGCGCTGGCGTTAGCGGCCTTGTCCTGGGACTTGAACATCAGGATGTAGGTCGGGTTGGTCAGCGGCCAGGCAGCCTTGCCGGGCTGGTCGGTCGTGATCTGGTAGAAGGTCTTGTTCCAGTCGGCACCGGCGGCTGCGGCCTTGAAGGCGTCGTCGTTCGGGTTGACCCAATGGCCGTCCTTGTTCTTCAGCTGGACGTAGGTCATCTTGTTCTGCTTCACATAGGCGTACTCGACGTAGCCGATGGAGTTGGGCAGACGCTGCACGAAGGCGGCGACACCTTCGTTGCCCTTGCCGGCGGTACCGGCCAGCCACTTGACCGTCGTGCCTTCGCCGACCTTGTCCTTCCACTCGGGGCTGACCTTGGACAGGTAGTTGGTGAAGATGAAGGTGGTGCCGGAGCCGTCGGCGCGGGCCACCGGGGCGATGGCGGCATCAGGCAGGGCGACACCCGGGTTCAGGCCGGTAATGGCTGCGTCGTTCCACTTGGTGACCTTGCCCAGGTAGATATCGGCCAGCACGGCGCCGGTCAGCTTAATCTGGCCCGGGGCGATACCCTTGATGTTGACGACGGGCACGACGCCGCCGATGACGGTGGGGAACTGCACCAAGCCGTCCTTGGCCAGCTCCTCGTCCTTCAGCGGCATGTCAGAAGCACCGAAGTCGACCGTCTTGGCCTTGATCTGGCGAATGCCGGCGCCGGAGCCGACGGACTGATAGTTGATGCGGGCGCCGGTGGCCTTGTTGTAGGCATCGGCCCACTTCGCATAGATGGGCGCCGGAAAAGTGGCGCCAGCGCCGGTCACGTCCTGGGCAAGGGCCACTTGGGCACCGAACAGACCCACCACGAGGGCGAGCGACTTGCTGACCTGGACAACATTCATCTGAGACACCTTCCGCACAGCGGTTTTGACGATGGCAGGCATCCTAGGGACGCAATATGACGGTTCGGTGACTGCATCGTCATAAATTTAGGCATTGGAGCGCGTCAGGAGGCTGATGGGAAGACGTCCGGAGCGCTTTGTGACATTGTCATTTGAGGTTCACGTGACGGTCATATGGCACTTCTAGAGTGCCAGCAAGCCGACTTCGAGACCCACCGGAGCCTTCGAAATGATCTGTCGCCCCCCCCTGATCGCTCTGGCCGCCAGCGCCCTGCTGGCCGCGTGCGCCACCACCCCCGCCCCGGCGCCGCTAGCCGACACCCTGGCCCGCGAGCCGCAGCTCAGCACCTTCAACCGCCTGGTGGCCCAGGCCGGTTTGGTGGATGAACTGCGCGCCGCCGGCCCGCTGACCGTCTTCGCACCCAGCGACGAGGCCTTCAAGGCCGTGCCGGCCAAGACCCTGGAAGCCCTGGCCGCCGACCCGGCCCAGCTCAAGACCGTGCTGGGCTATCACTTCATCGACGGCCGCATCGCCGCCGCCGATGTGAAGCCGGGCGCCGCCAAGACCCGCCAGGGCGCCACCCTGGCCCTCGCCAAGGCCGGCGGCTTCGTCACCGTGGACGATGCCGTCGTGCAGCAGGCCGACATCGTTGCGACCAACGGCGTAGCCCACGTCGTCGACCGCGTGCTGATGCCGCCCAAGAAGTAATCAAGCAAGAAAAAGGCCGTCCTCGGAGGCTGTGTGAAAACACCCTTTGGCGGCGAGCCAGCAAGGAGGCGACCTCTCAGATCGAGTCTGGATCGACGATCGGAGGGGCGCCAAGGGTGTTGATACCCCTGAAATCCCTTCGAGAGCACGTTTTCACACAGCCTCCTCGGGCGGCCGTTGCCATGGACGCCTGGGCTCAGGCAGATACCGCGTCCACCAGGCGTTGAGCACAACGCTGGGCTAGCCCTGCATCCGAAGCTTCGACCATCACACGCAGCAGCGGCTCGGTGCCAGAGGCGCGAATCAGGATGCGCCCCTTGTTGCCGAGTTCGGCAGCCACGGCCGACTGCTCTTCGGCCAGGCGGGTGCTGCTCTTCCAGTCCTGGCCGGCTTGCAGGCGCACATTGATCAGCGTCTGCGGGAACAGATCCACGCCCAGCAGTTGCTCCGCCAGGCTGTGGCCGCTGCGGCAGACCGACTGCAGCACCAGCAGCGCGCTGACGATGCCGTCGCCCGTCGTGTGCTTGTCCAGGGCCAGCAGATGGCCCGAGCCTTCGCCACCCAGCTGCCAGCCGCGCGCGGCCAGTTCTTCCAGCACATAGCGGTCGCCGACCTTGGCGCGCACGAATTCAACATCGCGCGAGCGCAGGGCCAGCTCGACGGCCATATTGGTCATCAGCGTGCCGACGGCACCGGGCACGCGCAGGCCCTGAGCCAGGCGGTCGGCCACCATCACATAGAGCAACTCGTCGCCGTTGTACAGCCGGCCATTGGCGTCCACCAGCTGCAGGCGGTCGGCATCGCCATCCAGGGCCACGCCGTAGTCGGCGCCGTGGGCCTTGACGGCCTCGACGAGGGCGCCGGGCGCGGTCGCGCCAAAGCCGGCATTGATGTTGAAGCCATCGGGCTTGCAGCCGATGGAGATGACCTCGGCACCCAGCTCATGGAAGACGTCCGGGGCGACGTGGTAGGCCGCGCCATGGGCTGCGTCGACAACGATCTTGAGTCCTTTGAGCGTCAGGTCGGAGCCGAAGCTGTTCTTGCAGAACTCGATATAGCGGCCGCGGGCGTCTTCCAGGCGCTTGGCGCGGCCCAGGCTGGCGGAATCCACCCACTGCGGGGCTTCTTCCAGCGCCGCCTCGACGGCCAGTTCCCAGGCGTCGGGCAGCTTCTCGCCCTTGGCGGAGAAGAACTTGATGCCGTTGTCCTGGAAGGGGTTGTGCGAGGCACTGATGACGACGCCCAGATCCAGGCGCAGGGCGCGCGCCAGATAAGCCACGCCCGGCGTCGGCAGCGGGCCGGTCAGCAACACATTGACACCGGCGGACGCAAAGCCGGCTTCCAGCGACGACTCGAGCATATAGCCCGAGATGCGGGTGTCCTTGCCGATCAGCACCGTGGGGCGCTTGGAGGTGTTGCGCAGCACGCGCCCGACGGCGTGGCCCAGGCGCAGCATGAAGTCGGGCGTGATCGGCGCCTGGCCCACCGTGCCTCGAATGCCGTCGGTTCCAAAATACTTGCGGCCCATCGAGCTCATCCTTTTATGCAGTGGCCGGGATTGTCGCCGCATCGATGGCGGCCCAGACCTTGAGCGCGTCCACCGTCGCGGCGACATCGTGCACACGCAGCACCTTGGCGCCGAGGCTGACGGCCTTCAACGCCGCAGCCAGGCTGGCCGGCAGGCGTTGGTCCACGGGGCGGCCGGTGATGTCGCCCAGCGTGCGCTTGCGCGACCAGCCCACCAGCAGCGGATAGCCCAGCTCGGCCAGGCGGCGCTGGCCAGCCAGCAGGCGCAGATTGTGCTCGCCGTTCTTCGCAAAGCCGTAGCCAGGGTCCAGGGCAATGGCTTCGGCCGGAACACCCGATTCGCGCGCCGCCTGGGCGCGCTGGACCAGGAAGGCTGCAACCTCGGCCACGACGTCGCCGTACTCGGCCAGATCCATCATCGAAGCCGGCTCGCCGCGCATATGCATCAGGCAGACGCCCGCGCCGCTGCCCGCCACGGCGGCAAGTGCGCCAGGCAGCTGCAGGGCCTGCACGTCGTTGATGATGTCGGCGCCAGCCTCCAGGGCACGGCGCATCACCTCAGGCTTGTAGGTGTCGACGGAAACGGGCACGCCCAGCGTCACGGCAGCAGCCAGCACCTTCTCGATGCGGGTCCATTCGCTGTCGGCGTCCACATGCGGCGCGCCGGGGCGGGTGGATTCGCCGCCGATGTCCAGGAGGTCGGCCCCCTCGGCCACCAGGCGCTCGCAATGCGCAATCGCCGCAAGATCGTCATCGTGCCGGCCGCCGTCCGAGAAGGAGTCGGGCGTCACGTTGACGATGCCCATCACGCGGGGGCGGCTGAGGTCGATGCGGAAACGGCGGGTCTGCCAGTGCATGAAGAACGACTCGCAATCGGGATAGGGGCGACCATTGTCGGCCGAGCCCCTCCCACACCACCCGGCATGCGGGTCCGCACCGGGCGGTTCGAGGGCTTGAGGTCATGAGAGCCGGGGAAGGCCCAGCCGGTCGAA
>Ga0194137_10002509_pt1 | contig 10814 bp, 14 predicted proteins | sample TARM_MetaG_T3_14_FD_134025 | JGI IMG/M metagenome (GOLD analysis project Ga0194137, IMG submission 134025) | Freshwater microbial communities from Pennsylvania, USA, analyzing microbe dynamics in response to fracking - TARM_MetaG_T3_14 (version 2) | ecosystem: Environmental > Aquatic >...
CCCGTCACGCAGAGGGATTTTTATGGCAGCCTTGTTGGGCTTCTTACCACCAAACTTAGCGATGCCTTCTTCAATAGCAGCATCAATGGCGGCATTCACTGCGTTAATGGTTTCTGTATCGTCCTTTGGAATGAGTACGGATACGCTGTATTTTTCAGCACCACCGTTGACGGAAACCGGCTCCCAGCCGTGGAAGTAAGAGAGTCTTGTGTTTACACCTGTAATAACCTTTGTTCTATTTGTATTGTTTTTCATAATGATCAATCCTCCATAATTTCATTAAATTCGTTTTTAGCGTTTGTTACGTTCATAGCCACTCTTTTATCTGTGCTAGGAACAAGAGTCGGCTTACCCGGTGGTTTGATTATGAGGCCACTGAGTATTTCCTCAAATTTGGTTTTACCCATCAGTTTTTGCATCTCCGTCAAAGGAATAAGGCTCTTACGGTAAATATCCTTATATCCACTTTCTACAGCTTTTTCTGCTACGGCATCTTCATCTTTGTACTTACGAACTGAGCGGCCTTCCACAACTTTAAAACCACTCCACTCTTTTCCGTGGTTAACTGCTGCATCTGTGGCATAAGCAGTTATTTCACCTGCCCACTTCGTAAGATCTGGAATAATCATTAGAATTTCCTCAATCTCACTATCTGTAAGCAGTGGTGGCATCTTAAACTCCATCTGGGCAAGCTTGAGCTTTTCTTCAGCCCTTGCACGGCATCTTGTGGACGCTCTGCAGAAAGTACACCATGGACCAGGGATATATTCACCTTCACCTTGATAGGCTTTTGCTGCCTTTGGTTTTAGTTCCTCTTCTGCCCAGGCTTTAAGCTCTTCTACCGGAATGGTCCAGGTGCTGACATTTTCTCTTCGTGGCTGGAAAATAGTCATTGATACTTCCTTGATGTCATAAAGACTGTCATAAATTTCAAGAGCCCCTAATGCATAGAGTTTCATCTGTGGATTGTTTTCTGCGTCCACAAGGACTCCAATTCCGTATTTAAAATCCACTATGTGAAGTCTGTCATCTGAAATGATTACACAATCTCCTGTACCAAATCCATCTGGCACATAACAAGAGAAGTCAAGACGTTGTTCAATTAGAACGATAGGATCTGTACAGGACTTTCTTGCAAGTTCTACCTGCTCCATGATAAAGGCAACATAGTCATCCGTACATTCTTCCATTTCATCTGAATCATACCCTGACACGGGCCTCTTACTTCTGATATGAAGTGCCTTTTTCAGTTTGTGTTCTGAGAGTTCATGTGCTGCAGTACCGGCTTTCGCTGCTTCTCCACTGGTATTTTCAAACTCTAGTTCAAGCCTTGCAGACGGCAAACAATGAAGCCATCTGTGGGATGAAGATGCAGATAATATTGCGTGATTACCCATTGCCAAGAACCTCCGCATCTTTTAAGATGTCAGCATAGTATGCCTTGTCAACAGCACTAAGCTTATCAGCACCATACTTTCCGATAATAGCTCTGACTTCTGCAGTAAAACCAAGCTGGCTTTTTTCTGCAAGGACCATGCGTACTTTTTCAAGTGGGATATCCGACTCATTTGCTGGTTCTGTTTTTGTGGCAGGCACTTCTTCAGGCGCAGCATCGCTTTCGGTCATTGCCTTACAAACCATTTCTATGCTGTCTGCAAGGCTTCGCATGTCACTTACCACATCAAGCAGTAACTTTACTTTGCTCAAGTCCATTTCCTCCTTTCGTAGTCTCACAGATAGCAAGTTCCTGGACGCTATCTCCTGGAATCAGAATCGTTACACGCTGTTTATCTCCAAGGAGGAAACGTAGAAGGCGCTCCCTTACGGTGACATTACGGCAAGTAACGATTCCGCCTGTCTGTGGCATTTTTGAAACACTGATTTTTAAGTTGTGCTTCATATCCATCACCTCTTTCTGAAGGGTCATTATTTGTTCCCCTCTATCTGGTAGCCATGAGATGAACAGAAATCTGACGGTTTTGTGAAATTACAAAAAAATAATGCCCTCAGAAGTTTTAATCCTCCAAGGGCAAAGACTCAATTATTCAATTTTGATAAAGGCATCTGTAAAGCCTGCAGCTTTTACTCTGGCCAGCATAGCGTCCGCATTAGACTTGATGCTGTATGCACCGACCTGAACCCTATAAAGCTTTTTAGTCTCTGATTCAGGAACCGTCAGTAGCTTTCTAACATCAGCTCTAAAAGTATCCATACTCTTACCATGCTTAGAGAACCAGTGCCGAGGATCTCCATGATTGCTGGCGATCTTCTTTTGATAGCCTTCATAGTGGCCAAGGATATCCTTCTCGGTTAGGTTATAGAGTTTGCAAAGATGCGCACAAAGCTCTGTGGCTTCCTTGTATACCGCATTGAAATATGAGGCGTCGGACAGGCTGTCTTCACAGATCTCAAATCCGATGTGACTATTGTTGGCGTCACCACCTGCATGCCAGCCTCTATGGTCCCAAGGCAGTGTCTGATAGGTAGCGATAGTGCCATTTTTTAGTTTCCCAATAAAGGCATGGACACAGACTTGTCTGCCACTGGGCCTATGTTGATTCCAGTGGTTGTTATACTGGTTCTCTCCCAAGATGCCATCATCTGGACCAACATACCTTCGGAGATAGGGATTGTTAGCCCCGGTGCTGTGGACCATAATGCCTCCCGGTTTGATTTTCCTGCCCACTTTATAGCATTCATTTTCTGTAAAAATTAGTTTTTTAAGGTTCATGGTTCTCCTCCTTCAAGATGGCCACGCATTACTTTGTTCCATCCTTGTCTCCACCATCTTTGAGCTGTTCAAGAATTTCTTTGAGTTTCTCAGGTACAGGAAGTCCGATTCTTGTTGAGTTTTCAATGATGCTGATTCCTTCATTGGATAGGTAGAAGAAGATAACAGCGGTTCTGATGGCGCCGCCATCTCCGATAATGTTCTGATCAATAATGTGGGCAATGCCTACAAGGGAGAAGATCACCACTTTCTTGAAAATGCCCCGAGCACCTACATCGCTGGAAAGATGCTTTTCTAAAACAGCGCACATTACTCCAAGAATATAGTCAATCACTACAAAGGCGATCAGGGCATATAAAAATCCATCGTAACCTCCGAGAAACCAGCCAAGCCAACCACCAAGGCCAGCAAAGACCATTTGAATAAAAGTCCAAATATCTCTCATGTAATTTCCTCGCTTTCATAAATATTTGTATATAAAAAGACGCCCGGTTAAGAGCGTCATAATCTGATAGAAGTCAAGCTTATATTAGTAAGGCGCGTAGTAAACGTAGCCGCTGGCCTTCGCATAGAACCCGTCTCCTGGAATGTATATGGCTCCATCGAAGGTATCGTACTGACTTGTGGTGAATCCCGGCTGCTCAACGCCCTCCCAATACAGTCCATCATTGGATACGCAGAGCATACTCTCTTTAAGAAGTGCAAACTTGCCCCAGTCCTCCATCCAGATGATGTTTCTTGGATTAGGGATGTTGTTGTTGGCCAGATCTCCTACCCAGGAAAGGTTTGTCTCTGTAATCTGAGTGGCATCATCACTCATCACGCAGAGCTTCACATAGTAAGTGTATTCGCCTCCTACGTTGGTATAGTTGAACTTCATTACAAAGAGGACGTCATTGACGGACCGGATAAACATATACCGGGTATCATTAAGATCTTCTCCAATTGTCGTGGTCCAAAGTCCAGGACTGGCTGAACTGGCTCTTGCGATGGATTTATCTCCACCAACCACGCCGACAAAGTTTCCTTTATGGGTGGTCAGGTATTTAAAGATCGGTACCGAAGTTCCATCTGACCCAACCAAGGTCCAGGCGGTTCTTTCTTCAAGAGAATCAAAGCTGTAGTAGACTGGTGACTTATAGTACCACCAGCTGACGATACCAGAGCCTATTGCCATATCATAAGCGCCACAGGTCATGGCGTTATAAGCTCCCGGGCAATAACCCGCATTATGCCAAGTGATACCATCAAAGGAAGCAATAACATTGGCAAGGCCCACGATCTTAGCAATAAAGACACCATCCGCCGCATAAAGAATCTCCGGCTGACCATAGCTCCACCAAGGAACGCTGACAACGGTCCACTGCTTTGTGGTCTTGTTCCAATAGGACATGTAGGGGGTCTTGGCGTAATAAACTGCTATTTGAGCATTGCCGTTGTCATAGACATTGATCTGCTTCTCACTTCCATATTGGGTATAGCCAAAGTTGTTATAGTACTTCTTGGACCAGCTCAGTGTTGGGATGGTGAAGAGTACTTCTCCACGTCCTCCAAAGGCTGTCCAGATGGCCAAGGTATTATTGAAAATATGATCATAACTCATGGAATCAGCCCTCCTTTATACTTTGGTGACGCTGGTGATTCGACCACCACTATCCACGGTGTAGTTATATGTCGCTGTTGTTCCGTCTGCATATTCAATATAAAAACTCATCATATCCACCGTTAAAGTGGACACTTCCTTTAAGAGTAGCTCCGAGAAAATGTTGTCGAGGGTGATGCTTGTAATCCTGCCTCCGCTGTCAGTGGTGTATTGATACTGGGCATGGTATTGATGGGTATCGCCCTTTTCAACAGTGTAAGTCACATCAATGGTGGTTTCAGTAACTACAAGATTTGAGACAATAGTATATGAAACCCCCAGGTCATTCACTTGTGTTTGAATATCATCAACTGAGCTACCCACATTAGAAAGGGAACTCTCGATCCGATAAAAGGTATCAGAAATGCTTGGTCTATACCGTCCAACTTCCACCCGAATGTTGTAACGGTAGAACGGATTGTATTCAAGTGAGATGATCCTCGTCTTAACATTAATACCTAAGGGATAGAAGATGATGTGCACATTATCGCCCACAGCCAAATCCATCAGCTTGAAAAAGGAAATGTCATAGGATGAAGCATTCTCCCGGGAATCATGGGATACCGCCACATTAGTAACATTCTTTGAACCCATCACAGGAATATAGTCAATGGTCCCCCTGTGACTTCGGATGTTGATGTTATAGCCATTGTACTCAATCTCTCCACCAAGGATGGCGATGTACTGCATAAGGGCAGCCCTTCTTGAAACCTTCTGGTTTATTTTCATGGTGATGCTTTCTGTAAAATCAACTACTCCTGCAGTAAAGGGAGTCCCAGCAAGAAGCTGAGACAATCCCATAGCCGGATCTCCCGTAAAGTCAAATTCTGTGATATTGTACATCTCGTGGTTGAGCAGATAGGAAACATGCTCACAGAGAACAGAACAGGTAGGGAGACTCCCTTGAATTGATTTCCCAATCTGCACAATTTCAAAATACTGATTATCCAGTTTAGCTATCTGCTTTGTTTTTAGAGCCAATGAAGACCTTGCCATAACATTAAATGATAGGGTGAATTCACCATCAAGTGTTTCTCTCAAATTGGAGCTGATGACTTTCTGAATGGACTGAATCAAAGTTGCACCTGAGTATATTTCAATCAAGGAAACGCCTCCTTTCTGTTAACTTCCTGCCACACCAAGATTTCTAACAGTGACGGTATTCTGGTTCCACTGAAGCTGTGCAATAACGCGAGTTAAGATATTGCCATCAATGGTAAGAGGGATGGTTACATCAAAGACAGCGCCTTCAGAACCACCAAGGCTTCCAGTGACCTGAGAGTTTAGGTCCAAATCAAAGTCTGTTGGAATTGCTCCCTCAATATCTTTTTCAACACCACTCATGGCGTCTGTAAATCCCTCGCCAATACCTTCACTCATGTTGGCACCAATGCCAGCAAAAACTTTTGAAGGAGAACGGATACCAAGAACCCCTTTAACGCCTTTAACAATGCCACTGACCATGCTGTCGACTTTTCCTTTCAGCCAGCCAATCATGGAGGAGATACCATCCCATAATCCTTTGGCCATGTTTCGTCCCACATCCATCATGGATGGAATAGCCCGGCCAAGACCAGTGACAATTGCTGTAATTATCTGTGGAAGCTGCGCAACGAGCTGAGGAACAGCACGGATAAGTCCTGCTGCCAGCTGAATGGTCAGCTGCACACCCATTTCAATAATCTTCGGTAGATTACTTGTGATGAAGGTAATGATGCTGTTAATGATTTGGGGGAGCGCCTGAATCAAGGAAGGTAGAGAGTTTAAAAGTCCTTGTGCCAGTCCACTGATGATCTGAAAAGCTGCATCAAGCACCAAATCCAGGTTATTGATTAAGGTTGTGGCAATAAGAATCACTGCTTCTACAATGGATGGGATAAGCTCCGGCAGCGCCTCTCCAAGTCCAGTAGCAAGGGTCACGATCATGACAAGAGCCGCTTCAACCAGAGCCGGTAGATTGGTGATGTTTCCGTCTACCAGGGCTAGAATCAGTTGAAGTGCACCATCTGTGATCTGAGGTAAGGCTTCAATTAAACCACCTACAAGTGTCATGATGATGTTAGTGGCTGCTTCAATCAGAGTAGGCAGGTTATTCAAAATCCCATCGACAAGAGCAAGAATAAGATCCGGAGCTACTTCAGCAATGGCAGAAATAAGCCCTGTGACCACTTCCAAGATTTGTGGCAGGATAATCGAGATCTGCTCTACAGTCTGCCTGGCTCCTTCTTTTAACTGTTCTGCGGCACCTTCTTGTCCAGTAATCAGACCTGTTAAGCCATCAAGGACCATGGTAAAACCAGGAAGGAGCTGAGAAGTGATGTTGTTTTTCACACCTGCAAAAGAGCGGGTGAGATTATCCATGGCGTCGGTGTAGTTCACCGCAGCGTCCACAGATTCGTCACTCATTACCAGTCCAAGTTCACTGGCTTTGTTCTTTAAGGCATCGGTGCTTTCAGCGGTCTGGTTTAAAAGTGCCCCCAGCTCAACTGAAGATGTTCCAAGCAAGTCATTAGCAATGGCAGCTTTTTCACCTTCATCGGAGATACCTTGAAGGCCTTTAATGGTCATCTCAAAAACTTCTTCTCGGGATTTCCCTTGTAGGTCTGCCATGGAGATTCCTAATCTATCAAACTTCTCTGTAGCGGAGGAACTACCATTGATGGCATCGTCTACGGTGTTATTAAGTTTCTTCATTCCGTTTTCTAAGGATGAAATACTGGCACCATTTTGTGAAAGGACATAATCCCATTCTTGATATCCTTGCCTTGAAAGACCCAGTCTTTGACTCGCTTTATCGACTTCATCTCCTGCAGCTGCTGCATCATTTGACATGTCATATAGCTTCTTACCAGCACTAACCGCTGCGGTTCCAATGGCAGCCATAGCTACACCAATCCCAGCAGCCACGCCTTTCATAACTGAACCTAGCTTTTCAAACTTTCCGCCGGAATCATCTGCTACTTTAGCAGAATCTTTGATTTCATCTCCAAACTTGTCTGCTTCTTTACCAGCATCATCAAACCCATCACTGGCCGCATCAAGAGCCTTATTGTTATCATCCAGCTCTTTTCCCATTTTGTTTAGATCTGCATTTGCATTATTCAGCTGAATCTGCCAGGCTTTTGTTCGCTTATCATTTTCCCCAAAGGACTCCGCAGCATTCTTCAGAGCGGATTCAAGGGTGGATACTTTGCTTTTTTGAGCATCGATCTCTTTGTTTAAGACTTCATTTCTTGCAGTGATGGCCTTAATGGATTTGTCTTGCTTGTCAAACTGTGAAGTGACCAGGTTCATTTCAGAACCTAGCACCTTAAAATTTTGATTGATATCACGAAGAGCGCTCTTAAACTCCTTTTCACCCTCAACGCCAATTTTTACGCCGAAGTCCGACATACTCTCTCACCTCCTTTGGGGCATGAAAAATGACACCGTGAAAGGTGCCACTTTAAATGGTTTTTTTTATAAGAATTCCGGGATAATGTCATCGATGTAGTGGTCTTTCTTCGGTTTAGATATCCCGGTAAATTGCTTGTGGCATTCCCAAAGGTCCATCAAATAGCCAATAGGCATAAGCCACACTTCATCTTCAGATCGTCTCAGGTGGGCCGTACCAAAATAGATCAGTCGGGTAAAGAGTTCCTCACTACTTACCCGACCACCTCGTTTTTTGAGTCATCACTCTCCACATTTCTTTTCGTGCCTTTCATCATGCTGGCCATAATGGCATTTTTGTAATTAGCCAGATCAAAGGGAGTTGTGAGAAGTTCCACTTCATCTTCTGTGAGAAGCTCTTTTTTATCGTCTTTATTTCTAATGTTATGAATCAAAATAGACTGATTGGCTAGAAGCGTAATAAGCCAGACCACCTCATCGAGGGCCATTTCAAAGTTCTCAGTTTTCATCAGCTTATCGCCTAAGTTTTCAAGACCACCATAGCGTCCAGCAATTGCCTTGGTTGCTTTGGTGGTCAGGATCATCTTAAATTCAGTGCCTCCTATATCAATGGTAGAGCTTCTGTCTTCGGAGGCTTCATCGAGTATTAATTTATCTTCTGCCATATTTATTTACCTCCCATTAGGATACCGTTACCGTGGCTACAGTTGTTGTTACATCACTGGCTCCAACAAGGCTGAGAACACAATAGTAGTAATAGGTGTCTGCCAAAAGATCTGTTGGAATATCAAAGCTTGCCGATGTCTCACCGTTAATAGCTGTACCACCAGTAGAGCTGTCGATGGTATTTTCATACCACTGATAAGTCACCGGATCGCTGGTGTTAGATTCCGCCACCACAGAAAGGCTTCCTGTAATGCTGCCGGCGGTTACTTCAGTCAATGTAGCTGGCTGAGTTGTAATTGTAATGGTTGGTGTCACTGCTGTGAAATCTGGTTCATAGACAGAAGTAAACCAGCTCGTAATCGTTGATACCGCTACACCGTTGTCGCCTTCAGTGACTTCCGCTTTCCAGGGATGCTTGTTCTCGCCATCCAGTTTGTTTCTTCTAAAGACGGTTCCTTCTATGGTGGGACTGCTAAATGTGATAGAGTCACCTTTGGTAGCAAGGCTTGTAGCGGGAACGCTGAAGATGACCCTATAGAGCCAAAAATATCTGTATTTTCCGTTGGCCTTCTTGGCGCGAAACCCAATGGCCACTGGTGATCCGCCATCTTCACTTCTTGAAACCACCACATTGTTGCTGTCAATCTTACAGCCTGTTAAATCCTGTGCCACTAAAGAACCGATATCATCGATACCTAAGCTGAGAGCCCCACTCTTAAATTCCTTAATTACCTCAGATGCACCATCATCTGCATAGAGTATCGCTTCAATAAGCTCAATACTTAGTTCTGCAGTCATGGCCTTAGCCAGTACTTTAGGGGTTGCATAGGTTTCAATGCCGTTTTGATCTTCTGTGATCTTGGCATAATATAGAGAATCCAAACCAATCGTTGCCATTTATTCTTCCTCCGTTTCATATTCTTTCATTACGTCAATGGCGTAATGATGAAATTTGGTGTTGTGTTCATAACCAACATACTGTCTATCTGTTATGGTGATCCCTCCGGATTGAAGCGCTTTTGTCAGTTCTTTCTTGCGTTTCATGTAATTCTTCTTTGTAAAAAGGGAAAGCCTAGCCTCTGAAACAATCATATATGCCTCGTTGTCCGCAAAGAGATCTAGTCTATCTGACATGGGAGTGATAACCAGATATTCATCAGGCGGCGTATCAGAAAATACTCCGGTCTCCAGAGGAATGTTTAGAGGTCCTAGTATGTTGTTTAAATCTGCAAGTAAGCTCATAGCATTTCAATCTCCTTATCCAGTTCTGATTTCATGGTTTCAATGCATGCCTTCCGAGAAGCAGACTTCGCCGGCTTCAAGAAGGGTTTAGGTGGTTGACCTGATTTACCATATTCTAAGATATTTGCGATCTTTGCATTGGCATCGCCATCACCACGAGGTTCATTGAAACCGACCTTTATATTGAAATTTCCGTTCTTATCCAGCTTTGTAGGCGAGAGGCCCAATGAAGAAACCAGTTCACCGGTAGAACGACTTTTTTCTTTGGTTTCATTACCGATAACGCCTTTAAGGTTGGCTTTCACTTTATCCAGAACAACCTCGCCGCCAGCTTCTAAAACATTAGAGATGATTTCATCGGTTTTATCACCAAGTTTTGAGAGCTTCATCAGAAAGTCATCGGGCATTTTCATGGTTGCTTTAGCCACTTGGCACCACCTCCTTGGCCAGCACTTCAATGTACATCCCGCGGCCTTTCACATCCTCAACAGATGTGATTTCAAATCTTTTATCGCCATGAATGAGCACCATAGATGTCGTTATGGTCAATCCAGGGATATATCGAAAACGAAAAAGGTCTGTTGCTTCTGAAAAGGATGCTCTATTAGACCATTTCTCATTGCCATGACGGCCTTCACGGTAGGCACTGACAGAAGCTACAATGTTATCAACTTCTGTTTTAAACCCTTCAGCGTCTTTAATAGTGGCGCTCTCAATGATGTCAATAAAGGTATTCATTTTTCCAAAACTCATGATTACACCTGCCAGTCCCGGTCAAGCCTCAAAAGGAGATTGACTGTATTCCATACTTGCTGTCCAGCTTGAACATTATCTGAAAAGAAGCCACCTGTGCTGCCGTCTCTGGATTCATAAAAGTGGGACGACAGCATAATGATGGCTTGCTGTGTGGTGGCTGGCATAACGGCTTCCACGTAGTGATTTTCAGGAAGATGCTGATAGCTTTCTGCATACCGGGTAGCGGCGGTGATGTACATCTCAAGGAGTTCATCATCAGCAGAGTGATCAAGAATAAGATTTGCTTTTACTTTTTCCAGCAGTGTCATACCGCCACCATCCTTTCATTAGTCTGAAATCATAAGCCCTGCAGCCTTAAGTTTGGTGAGAAGGGCATTAAAATCC
>Ga0194137_10002510_pt1 | contig 10810 bp, 7 predicted proteins | sample TARM_MetaG_T3_14_FD_134025 | JGI IMG/M metagenome (GOLD analysis project Ga0194137, IMG submission 134025) | Freshwater microbial communities from Pennsylvania, USA, analyzing microbe dynamics in response to fracking - TARM_MetaG_T3_14 (version 2) | ecosystem: Environmental > Aquatic >...
AGCCATGTTAAGCGGATTGACATACATGCCTTGGTGTTATGGGGAAACAATCTCTGTTGAAATACTGACCGATGAGTCCTATCCACCATACACCTATGCTGAAGATGGTGAAGCTGTGGGTATTTACCCTGACATCGTTCACGCTATAGATGAGAAGCTAGAAGATTTCGATATCTCTATTCGTCCTGTGCCTTGGAAACGAGGACTTAAACTCATTGAATCAGGGCGTAGTTTTGCTTTAATGCCTCCTTATTTTCACCCAGAAAGTCGTAGCTTCATTTCCCCCTATTCTCACCCCATGCTCGATGAAGATGTGGTGATTTTTTGCAACAATGACGTTATTAAGCAAAGCAGCCGAAAAATCTGGCCTGAAGACTTTTATGGTCTAACGATTGGCATAAACTCAGGATTCAATATTGGTGGACCTGAATTCTGGCAAGCATCAGACAATGGCAAACTCTCTATCTCAGAAGCAAAAGGAAATCAGCTCAATATTATTAAACTTAGAAGCCGCCGAATTGATTGCTATGTAAATGACTATATTTCTATTCTTTGGGAGACAAAACGCTTACTTGAAGAAGAAGTATTGGAAAAGCCTCTGACCTTTAGCCTTGCCATGCATATTAATACCGAATCGGGATATATGGCTTATACCAACGTCCATGAAGAGAGATATCCATATAAAGAGAAATTTGTCAGAGAGTTTGATGCTGCACTTATTGAGCTTCAAAACTCAGGAGAGATAGCGAAGATTGTTCAATATTACACCGGAGAATAATTCCACCTACAAAACTCTCACTTTCCTACTTGGAAACTTCCCTTTTCCACACCTTCTGTAAGAAAAACCCTATAGTAGTTCCAAGAGTTAGAACTTAACGAATTAACCGAGGGTACACAACATGACAACGAATACAAAAACTGCACTGATTATCGACAGTTTCCCAATGGTACAACAAGCAATGCAACAGATGCTTCTTACAAACAATGGCTTCGATAAAGTACTGTTAGCCAGCGATGCTTTTACTGCAGCGTCAGCATTAAGACAACATGATATTAGCTTAATTATTCTGGATATTCAGTTGGTGGGGTTTGATGGACTAGATTTCCTACGCCGCATGAGAGCAAAACAATTTGCAGGTAAAATATTGTTTGTCTCAAGCAATGAACACAGCATGTATTCCAATGCGGCTAAAAAAATGGGTGCTAACGGCTACGTTCTAAAAACGGAAAGTACAGAGATCATCCAAGATGCGATTTCTAGCGTTTTACGAGGCTACAACGTCTTCAAACACAACAGTGACAACGAGTTTTCTGCGTTATCAAAGCGTGAAACGATTGTATATAACTACCTTGTAAAAGGTTTCACCAACAAACGTATTTCTGAATTGCTATCAATCAGTACAAAGACGGTAAGTACCTACAAAAGCCGCATTTTGAACAAATGTAATGTCGATTCAATCATAGAGCTCGTACAGTTGAAAGAATCTGCTTAAGGGACAGAAAATTGTTCAATTTTCTTTTTAACAATATCTGAAAGCAACATGTGCAAGGGATTGCTTCTGTTACTCGCCTTCATCACAGCTACCAGCGAATAATTATCTATCTTTTGGTATACCTCCGGAAGAACACGGAAACAGAATCTATCATCCGTTACATCAAACAACTGACTCATCGAAAAACCACCCACTTCATCAATTGCGTCCAGCATACAAATGAAGTTATCGACATAGGCATACACGTTAAGGTCATGCCCGGCCAATGCTGTAATCTCTTGCAGAAGAATTTTGATGTCATGTCGACCACGCGCCGCCATTCCAACAAAAGGTAAGTCTAATACTTCTTCATCGCTCAAATCAGCCATTCGAGAAGGCAGAATAACACCATGTCTTAACGTTTTTATGCGTCCCTGATACATCGATTTGTTTAATGTAGGGTTAAAGTAATTAACACCCAAATCAACATTGCCATTGGCTATGTCTTGAGTGGTATGGTTGTCATAAGTCAGTAAGGATATGGATGCTAAAGGGAATGTTGCTTTCAACTCCATCAGCAACTGTGCGCCAAACTGGATGTGCATGACAGGAATGATAGCAATAGTAATTTCACCGTCATAATTGGCACAATCTATGGTGTTTTTTGCAAGTGCCGACTGAATGGTGTTAATTCCGTCGATGATACTTGGAACCACTTCTTCGGTAAAAGCAGTAGGTTCAAGACCTTGACTGTCTCGAACAAAGAGAGGATCGTCGAGCTGCTCACGCAGTTTGGACAAATGCTTACTCACCGCACTTTCCGTTACCCCAAGAGAGCGGCCAACCAACTTTAAGTTTCTGTGTTTGTACAATAAAACAAATGTTTGCAGTAAGTTGTAATCTAAATTATTTGGCATAACGAATCCGATTCTCTACCACATATTTGCAAAACAGCGACTAAATGCTTGTTTTGCTAATTCAATTTTCTTTTAGCCACCAATCTATCACTGTTAAAGAGGATTAGCGAATCCAACAAAGAACAGGATTACGCTTGTTTATCTTTATACAAATTTTCGTCAGCACGACGAATAGCAGACTCTACAGGTTCATTCTCCATCATTTCAACAACGCCTACGGAGACACCAACGCTTAGTGCATAAGGAGAGAAGGTCGTTTCGCCTACGCACTCTTTTAGACGCTCTGCCAGTCTTGTTGCATTGTCTTGTTTACAACCGGGGAGTACTGCAAGAAACTCATCGCCACCAGAACGAATTAAGTAGTCCGTATCGCGGAAAACTTCTTTCATCGCATTAGCAATTTGCTTGATCGCTTCATCGCCAACATGGTGTCCGTAGGTATCATTAATAGCTTTGAGCTTGTTACCATCAATAGCAAGAATGCTAGCACTCTTTTCCTTGATGGCATTTTTGAAGTCTTCATTCTCAAGAACATTTCGGTTCAGGAGACCCGTCATCTGATCTTGCACAATATTACTCTGCGCCTCACTGAGTTCAATTTTATTTAGATGCAGTTCTTTAAAACGGAATAAAATAAACCCACTGACTAACCAAATAATGAAGAAAAAGACAAAGGTACTATAGACAATGGATAACACTGGAACCTTGTATACATATACCGTTGAGTTGTCGGCTACAAAATCGATAGTGTAGGCAAATTTTCCATCTGTCGCATCGTTTCCATAAATAAATTCATAGAAAGTTACACCGTTGATGACTTTCTTATCTACATGGACATCCGAAGCACCGTCAAAACGCGACATGTATATATCAATATTCACATCACCAATGATGCCGTCTTTAAAATAAATAGGGCTAGATACGGTGATAAACACTTTCCCCTCTTCATTGCGATAAGGGTCTGATATTAGTATCCGGTCTAACAATCGTCTATCCGATGCTTCCAACGCGCAATTACGTTGAGCTAAGCATTGTTCAATTTCAATGTCTGCATCCTTCTTATCAACTGACGTTAGAGAACTGATGTAAGAACGGTAATACATCACGTCCTCTTCAGGTAGGATAGTCGGCATTTCATCAACCAACTGATGAAACTCACTTTCAATCACAATATCAATGTTCGATAGTTCATCTTTGTCATTTAAGTGCTGAAGACGGCTATCTTGATTGTCTAGTAACGTTTGATTTTCCTTTTCAATGGCGTCGTACTTACTCACTTCACTTTCAAGAATTTTGCTGGTGAAAAAGAGTACTTGGTTGTACTGCGCCATTGTTTTGGAAAATTTTTCAAATTCCAATTCACGTTCATTAATATGCGAATCCACATAAAAAACCATAGAGATCACGTAAAGGATCAAACTGAGCATAAAACTGGTCAGCACAATTTCTTTGATGTTTTTGTTTGTTTTCATCGCCATATTCTGTGAGGTGAATTTAGATAATGTTTTTGTTAATGCTCATTAACTCAACAATCGATTTAACGTTGTACTTCTCCAGTATACGAGATTTATACGTACTGATTGTTTTAGGACTAAGAGAAAGAATGCTCGCTATCTCTTTGTTACATTTGCCATCTACAAGATAAGTAAAGACCACAAGTTCTTGTTTAGACAACTGTACGTCATTCGAACCACTATCTTTCATCAGTTTGTAAAAACTATAGCCGTTTAGAATACATTCCACAGCATCGTTAAGAATATTTAAATCTTCGGATTTACATACATAACCATCTGCCCCCAGCTTGTACGCTGTTTCTGAATAGAGTCGGCTATCGTTTGCTGATATAAACAAAGATTTTCCTGTAAAACCATGAGATTTGATACGGCGAAGCAACTCAAAACCGTCCGACTTCACTAAGTTGACGTCTAAGATAAGAAAGTCAATATGCTCTTTTTGAATCAGTTTTTGTGCCTTAATTGGATCTTGTTCAACGATGATAGTTTCGAATCGTCCACCTTTATCCAAAAGTTGTTTAATTGCAGCACATACTAGTGGGTGATCGTCGACAACAAGACAAGTTAAAGAAGTATTTGTTTGAATCATTACAGTTAGCCTCGTTAAGCCATTAATTTATATTCAATTGGTTGGGGTCTGCCAGTGAAGTAACCTTGACAAAGATCTATCCCCATACTCTGTAAATGCGCCCAAGTTTCATTGTCTTCGACTCCCTCAGCGACAAGACGCATATCTAGCTGCTTCGCCATTGAAACAACCAGAGAAAGAATCGCGTTTTTCCTTTTATCGCGATGGCAGGACGTAATAAGCGCCCTGTCGATTTTCATTTCGGTGAAAGGCAAATCCGCTAGTTTTATTAGCGAAGAGTATCCCGCGCCGAAATCGTCAATAGCCAGCTCAACATCGTTAAGACGTAAGCGAGCAAAATTTTCAAACATGGTTGGATTGTGTTTGTACACTTCCATTTCCGTCATTTCGATAATCAGGTTTTGAGGCGAAAAGTCATAACGTTCACAGCACTCCAGTACCTGAAAAGCAAAGTTTGAGTCCCCGAAATTAGCCAAGGCCGCATTCACTGAAATAGATCCTGACAGCTTTCCACTGCGGTGGTCTTCCAACGCTTGTTCCAATACGTAGAAAAACAAACGTACATGCCATTGCTCTTTATCGATGATCGGCAAAAAAGCCATTGGACTGATATAACCATACTGAGGATGGTCCCAACGAATCAGAACTTCATTTCCGCTTTGAGTGTCATTAGCAAAACGACACTGTGGTTGATAAAAATTAACCAGTCTATGTGAGTCAAAAGCTGAATCCAGATCTGAACGTAAGAACTCAATGACTTTGTCACTCACCTTAGGGCTTGGTACCGCTTCAATGGCTGAATGAAGTACGGAGGCTAAATCTGTGTTCGATATTGGTTTCATCTGTGATGAAACCATGACAAACCCAAGTTGGCGACACATCATTTCAGCCAATGCGATGATGCTTTTGTCATGGCCGCTCAGTAAACATAATTTACCCTGGAAGTTTTGCTTTTTAAGCGCATTTAAAAACGTTAAACCATCTTCTCCGGGCATAGACAAATCACAGAACACAAGGTCAATTTCTTGTTGTTCACAGATAGCTAAACCCTGCTTACTACTTTGCGCGACACGTACATTGTCAATGCCAAATGTCTGCAACTGAATTTTCAACGTAATACACTGAATAGGGTCATCGTCAACGATGAGAACACGCTGAATGTTATACGACATGATTGTTTATCCACGCTTTCGTTTGTTCAATACTGGTAGTGATATCCGCTACCAAATACTCAAATAATGGGTCAATGTTACCTTCAGAGTTCTGCATCCCATTTTCCAAATCCATTGCACGTTGCTGAACTGCGGTTTCACCGACTGTTCCAGAGCCCCCCTTAATACGGTGAGCAATTTCCTTGATCAACTTGCGGTCACCTTTGCTTTCAATCAGCAAAGCCAAGTCTTTCTCCATTGTCTCTACATACACTTGTGACAAAATTTGAGCATCTTCAGCATCGTATTTCGCCAACCAAATCTCAGCGACTGGTTCATCAGAAGAAAGATATTGTGCAAGCAATTTATAAAGTCGACTAATGCCATAAGGCTTGTACAACATAGTATCGAAGCCCGAGTTCAGAGCTTTCTCATTCGCGACTCGAGAATCTTCAGCGGTACAGCCAATCAAAGTGATATGACTAAGTTCCGGTTGCATGCGTACACGATTTACTAACTCATATCCGTCCATCACTGGCATATGACAATCTGTGATCAGGAGGTCATACTCCATCGGCTTAGCTTGTAACAGCTCCAGTGCAATCAAACCGTTGTCGACAATATCCACATCGACACCAAGCTCAGCTAACTGCTGCTTGAATACCAATTGGTTGATTGGATTATCTTCTGCAACCAGAACTTTGCCTTTCAATGGAGAACGCATATTTTCTTCATCAGAAGCAGTCATTTTTTCATTCCCTACAACGGCATCAAACAATAGGTCTGGGAAGAAAGGCGTAGAGTTCAAGTACACACAACGCCCATTTCGACTACGAAAAACATCTAGGTCTTTCTTAATCACGATATTGTGTTGATGTTCGCAACAGCTATCATCGAAATTTTCTTCGTCATAAATGTCGATATTTTTTAATGAACACGAACTGTTCTTGTTGCTCGTCCATATGTCTATCCAGCTCGAAATCAAAGGATCAGTACCGTGATAAGTAGCACAAACAACTTTTTGAGATTTTTCATACGTACGAACCAACTCGTGAGGAATAGTAAACGATACGGTTGTTCCCATATTGGGTTCACTATCAATGTTGATTTTTCCGCCCATCACTGTGACCAAATTATGGACAATCGCCATACCTAAGCCTGTACCACCAAATCGACGAGCAATTGTTGAATCCGCCTGATAGAACGGATTGAATACGCCTTTGATGACATCTTTACTCATGCCAACGCCAGTATCGGTTACTGAAAGAGACACACATTTCTCATCCAGTGTGATATCAACAGTGATTCTGCCCGAGTCAGTAAACTTTATTGCATTCGACAATAAGTTGTTGATAATTTGGCTAAAACGCAAAGCATCCATCTGAACTACTTTGACTGTTGTCGGCGCCCAGTTCACTTCAAACTGCAGTCCTTTCTTTTGAGCAGAGGCACAGTGGACACGCAGCAATTCGCCCGTTTCTCTCAGCAAATGGCATTCACCTAAATCAAGCTCAAGCTGTTGTGCTTCAAGCTTTGAGAAGTCCAAAATGTCATTCACCAATAAATGCAGATGGCGAGTTGAAGTAATGATGTTATTAATCATCATCAGTGTATCTTCATCATCAGTGCGAATTTTCAGCATTTCTAACAAACCAGCCATACCCGCAATTGGCGTGCGAAGTTCATGGCTCATACTCGCCAAGAAACGTTCTCGTGCTTGTACGGCCTGCTGAGCAGTTTCATTCGCGGCACGTAGCGCTCGCTCTTGCTCTTTCTGAGCCGAGACATCATGTACAACGGTTAATACAAACTCTTCAGCATCGGCAGGCCCGTTGATGCGAGTTCTGAAATAATCAATTGTCTGTAAACCCGCATTGCAAGTTTGAACATCAACGTCACGTTGAATGGTTTCACCCACTTTTAACACGCGTGACAGTTCTTCATTGTTTTCAATCACCTTGTACTCTGGGCGATCTTTCTGAGCAAGGCTGCAACTTTTACATTTACCGCTTTCTACGCCACTACAATTACTTAGCAGCAACTTGTGGTTAGAATCGTGAATAAAAACCTGGTTAGGTAAACTGTTAATAATGTTCTGTAGGAAACGTAAGCTATTTTGCGTTCTTTGCGCTTCTTTTTCATTCAGCGAGACTTTTAACTGAAAGTTTTTCTTCCACAGATAGAAGATAAAGACCAGCAATAGAATAATGCTGGCAAGAATCGACAGGCCAACGATGACGAAATTTTTGTCATAGCCATACACAATATTGAACTGGGTATACCCATTCTGCAGACGATGCAATTCTTTAGGGTTGATAGTCGAAGCTACCCCATCAATTAGGTCACTGATCTGACGGTCGTCTCCCCTTACAGTGATTGCTACATCAATCTCTTTGTAAGAGTGACGTTTAATAACCAACTTATCGTCATCATCATTCGCAACTAGGTAATCGAGTATATCCTCACGTACATAGGCTTGGCGCAACTTGCCATTTTTCAGGTCTTCAATAAGCTGCTTAATACCAATGTAAGTTATGGTATTTTCGCCAAATATTCGATTCTTAATGCTTTGGTAAGCTGGCGTATCTGCAAACAAAACACCTTCTTTCGCATTGTCCTTATATGTCAGTCCTTTATAGCTCACTGCATAGTATTTAATGGATGCTAGGGGGTTAGATACCGCTGTCCAGTCAAGGGCATGTGAATCCATCAATACTGCCGGAACAAAATCTATCTCTTTTTGTTCCAGCAACCCTAATGGCGTTTCACCATCATGCAGAGGCACATACTGGAATCGCATTGATGTACGGATTTCAATTAACTTAAGTAGATCTGGAAGAAACCCAGCGATCTCGCCACTGGTGTCCCGATAAAATAGAGGATAGGAGTCATCCCAAACTGTATATCGAATCGTTGGATTGCCTTTATTCGATACCGCATTGCGAGCAACATCTATTTGATGGTAGATATTGTCCGAATGGATACCCGAAAATTTTGCTTCTTGGTTCAACACTAAGTTGATATTTTGCAGCAACAACTGGCTGTTCTTATGCGCCGCAATACGGATATTCTCAGTATCAAACCAATCCGGTATTTCTATACGACCAATGGTTTGGGTAGACGAATTCACACAAGCTAACAGTGACACATAGCTATCAAGTACCGCATCCGCCTGACCAGAATTAACCAGATTGATGGCATCAGCAAAACTCTCAGCTTCATAAATATTTGGTAGACCGCGTAAATCAAGCTTTTTGCAATAAATAGAACCTTTAACACATACCCATTTCATTGAACTAGGAGAAACATGCATTAGGCTTTTATTTCGGTACCAAATAGCAATCGAACTCTGATATAAAGTTTGACTATAGATATAATTGGAATCACTCGTATCAGAAAGTCCTACCGCTAAGTCTGCTTCTTTTTTATCAATTGCTTGATGCAATGAAGAAACTGTTGGATAGACAATATATTCGATATCGAGATTAAGACTTTTAGCCAAGCTATCAACAAAATCTGTCTCAATATCATAAGTAGGGTCATGATATGCAAGATTATCAAGCGTACGTGAAAGCAATGCCACTTTAATTTTATTTGGCATTGTATTCGATTTGTCACTTGTCGCTGACAAAGTGTAGGTACTAAAAACCACACACATAGCAGAAATAAATAATAGAAATAAACGGTTCACAATTTACTCATGCACATCAAAAATAGGATGTAAGAATAAGAAAAATGGGATGAAAGTCAAATAGCAAACAAATTCAGTTATATCATAACCTTATGTTTAATAAGAATATTTTTGTTTTTTGTAAGCACTATCCGACAATATTATCAGATATAATCCAACAGATTGGGATGTGATTTATAGGTAGGGGGTATGAATATTCTTATGAATAATTACAGTAAGGTCGAAAGAGAGCGTTATCTAGGACTTAGCCTCCCTTTCATTATTCCGAACACATATTACTCAGTTTCATTCGGTTAAAAGAAAATAATTAGGAGGCTAATATTAATTACTTATGAAACTTATTGAAAAGCTGGACGTTGAGATAATTCATTAAACCAACGAGCAATATTTGGATACTGATTTAAAACGTCAATTTGTAGGGCTTTTTCCGCAAATCCTACAAATATATAACCGGTAATATCTGCAATAGTGAGTGCTTCAGTAACAATAAATGGCTTATCTGTTAGCTGTTGTTCCAATTGAGGAAGGAAGCTTTCAACACGACGTTTACTTTCAATACCCCACTCTTCCACACACGTTTCGCGATCTTTATAAATACCTGAGATATTTCGGAATGCTTGGAAACCAGAATATAGACCTTGGAACTCCACCACACGGTTCCACATTTCAACTTGAGCGGTTTCTAAGTGTGTTTCACCAAAAAGGTTTTTCCTATTGGGAGTCGCTTCATGGAAGTAGCGGCAAATGGCAACACTCTCACAAATAGTGACACCGCAATCTAGCTCCAGCATTGGAACTTTGCCGTTTACCCTTTTTTGCTTGAAATCATCCGCTAGGTTCTCACCTTCACGCACATTGACTTGAACTCGTTCAACATCAACACCTAGCTCTTTGAGGAAAATGGAAACTCGGCGACAACTTGGAGTCGGGGCAAATTCGTATAGTTTCATTGTTGTTCCTTGTATTTTGGCTTTAACTAACCGATCGTTTAGGTTAGACTTTATTCGTTTTCTAAACGATCAGTCAAGAATTAATTATTTCAGATGAGACCAGCGATATGGCGAGAAAAAGTAACTTTGATAGAGACGAAAAGCTTGTTCAAGCGATGGAGCTATTCTGGCAGAAAGGCTATGCCAATACTGCGATCTCTGACCTGATTGATTCATTACAAATCAACCGTTTTAGCCTTTATAACTCTTTCGGTGATAAGCAAAATTTGTATTACGAAGCATTGGAGAAATACCTATCAAGCGTTTCTATTCCTACGCTGTCGTCATTGGAAAATCAGGATGCTTCGCTTGAAGAACTGGAACAGTTTCTTAAGCAATTTGCACACATGCAAAGGCTGAACAACCGTGGTTGTTTTATGCAAAACGCCCTTGTGGAACATGCAGGAACCGATGACACCGTATTACAGAAAGGCCATTTTCTGTTTGACCACTTGATAGAGATAATTTCGAGAGCGATTAGCAACGC
>Ga0194137_10002511_pt1 | contig 10808 bp, 13 predicted proteins | sample TARM_MetaG_T3_14_FD_134025 | JGI IMG/M metagenome (GOLD analysis project Ga0194137, IMG submission 134025) | Freshwater microbial communities from Pennsylvania, USA, analyzing microbe dynamics in response to fracking - TARM_MetaG_T3_14 (version 2) | ecosystem: Environmental > Aquatic >...
AATTCCATATTAAAATCTCGTTTTTTGACACCTGTCAAAAGGCTTATTAAGATTACCCTTTTTTAGTGTAGCAATGATATCAAATATTTTTTATTTCACTATTGACATTTCTTAGCTGGACTTTTGATATAGTATACCCGATATCAAACTATATGTTACTTTAAATACCATTTGCGGTTAAAAAATTATAAAATATTATGCACATACTATTATATGTTACTTAAAGTAACATTACAACGATTACTTATCATGCTATACAAAAAAATACACCCTAGTCAATAAATAGATAATCGAGATTGCCAAGCTTACAAGGTTGCTTAAAGGTACATGTATTATGCAATCTTAATATTATTCTAAATCTTATAGGAAGAATTATTTCCCAAAGCCTGTTTTGCACAAAGAAGCATATTAGCTAATATCCTAATTTAATACTCTAAATAATCTTCTGATAAGATAGATATGGTTTTGCAAAAGACCGCCTTAAAATTATTTATACTGTCACATAACAGAAGAGCATTGTCAATTCTATTATCGTTGGAGGCCTTGCTTTTGTGCGTTTCCAACGATAATTGATTCAGTAAATATGCTATTGATTATTCTTATAATAATGGTCTACCAAGGGAGTGTTAAATAAATACTAATTGGTCTATGTATATATTTCTTTTCGAGAACTGTCGTTGAAAACAAAAAACTATTATTCATAATTAGTAGTATTTACTGGAGCTAAAAAAAAGATATTTTTTTGATTTTGTAAATTAATATCTTATTATAATTTTTTGTGGACAAATAATGTTATATGGTGAAAAGAGGAACAAGCCTTAATATTTTGTAGGAATTAGAATAATTTTTTGAATTATCTAATAAACATAAATAACATTACAATAAGCATTCTGTAAGTTTAAGGGACGTAGGAATAGCTTAATTATAGTCTTATATGTAGGAGAGTATTTATATGAGAAATATAATGCTTAAGAAAATTATTCTAGTTTTCTTTTTAATCGGCCTACTAGCCATCACGCTAATAGAGGTTAATACGAATATTCAACAGATAAGACTACATTCCATAGAGAATCAACCAAAGGAGATAAATGTCAGTGGGAAGCATACATTAGCAACAGTTAAGAGTGATATTTCGACAGATGAATATACGAGAAATAAAATGATGGAGAGGTATAGTAGTGAACAATATAGGAGTCCATGGAGTGCCATTGAAAGAAGGATTAGTTATAATAACGAGTTGCAGTTATATAGTAAAGATAATGTAGTAATCAAAGGAGATATGATCGAGATCATATCTAAAAAGGAACAGAAGGAAGATAAGGGTTACACCTCCGGCCTTGTGGAGAGTAACAGGGCATATATGTATGGTTATTATGAATTTACAATAGAAGTAGGCGAGGGAAGAGGTATTTTCCCAGCCATATGGTTTCTGCCTTCAGAGGGTAAGAATGTGCTTCCTGAAATAGATGTGTTTGAGATGATAGGAAGTGAGCCCCTATTATTTTATGGAGTAATTCATTATTTAGAGGGAGGGATAAGGAAAAAGGAATACTTTGAAAATAAGGTATTAAAGCAAGATCAGTATAAAGTCGCCCTGGACTGGACCCCCGAAACCCTATCCTGGTTTATAGATGATGAAAAGGTATATTCAACCTATGTAGGGGTGCCACAGGAATATATGTATATAACAGTGAACCAGGCTATTGGTGGGGATTGGCCAGGAAATCCGGATGATAGTATTTTCCCAGTGGAATTTAAAATTGTCTCATCAAAAATAGACCCTGTATATTCGAAAGGTAGGTAATGGGATGTTATTCTACTTGCTCCTCTTCTCAAGTACATTTTTTGCCATATATCATCTAATAAGTTCTCAAAAATTTATTAATATGATACCTTCCTATGACATGGAGCAAAAAGGTATATCAGTTTTAATACCCTGCTACAACGAAGCACTTATACTAAGATATACAATAAAGGGCTTATTAAATCTAAACTATAATAATTTAGAGGTAATCTTTATTAATGATGGGTCAGTAGATAGTACCTTTGATGTTCTATATGAACTTCTAGAACTAAAAAAAGTGAATAGAAAAAATGGAAACAAAAAATTGAAGAAAATTAAAGGCATATATGTGTCACAAAAGTACCCGTATATGTATGTAATCGATAAATATAATGATGGTAAGGGAAATAGTTTACGGGTGGCTACTTATTATGCAAAGCAAGAATTGATAGTAACTATGGATGGGGACTGCATTCTAGAAAAAAATGCACTAATTAATATAAATTCCTCCTTTGTTGATGAGGACGTCATTGCTTCCGGCGGAGTAGTACATATTATGCAGATGTTTAAATTAGAAAGTGGTCAGAGAAGGATTATATTGATGCAGTCATTGGACTACTTGAAGGGATTTTATATATATAAAACTTCCTTAGCCTATAATAATGCCTTGAGTATAATATCAGGAGCGTTTGGGGTCTTTAACAAAGAAATTCTTATTAAAGTTGGTGGTTTTAGAACTGGCTTAGGGGAGGATATAGATGTGACCCTTCGTTTTCAGGAGTATGCAAAAAAGAATAACAAAAAAGTAGTGTTTAATCGAGATGCAATTTGTTACACTGAGTGTCCTGAAAATATAAGAGAGTTAGCGAGACAACGTATTCGCTGGCAAAAAGGGTTTATAGATGCCATATTAAGTAATAGTAGTTTTTTAATTTCTAACCTTTTTAAAAGCTCTGTATCCTTTTTTATAATTATAGATGCCCTCCTAAGTAACACCTTTGGTACTATAGTATTCATAACTAACCTGATTTTACTAGCTTTAAAAGTAATATATAGCTATCCCATCGAAACTATAATATATTTCATAACTACAATTCTCTTTAATATCATTTCTTCAATGATAGCAATTAATCAGGCAAAAAAAACCGTGCCACATCTAAAAACAAAACTACTATACAAGACAATTATATATGATATTCTTATCTTCCAATTTCTAAGAATATACTTTTTTATAGAGGGTACAGTAACGTACTTTATTGACGATAAGCGTTGGAACAAGGTTAATAGAACTAACAATACCTACAATCTTTAGACGGATTAATGCTAGGGGTGATTTTAATTAAGAAAAATATAAGGGTCATATTATTATCATTTCTAATTGCACTATTTCTATATCCTAGAACTATAACTGTAGTTACTTCCTTTGTAAAGGAGGCTCATGTATTTCTAAAGCTTAGATATACTAATGAGTATTTAAATAAAGAGCCTGTAGATTATAGTAAAACTAGAATTGTATTCATGTTTGATGACGGTTGGGAGAGTACATATTTAAAAGCCTATCCAATTATGAAAAAGTATAACTATAGAGGTAGTGTACCCATAATCCCCTCCTTTGTTGGAGCATATGAATATATGTCTTTTTTACAGCTTGGAAATCTTATTATTAATGGGTGGGATGTCCAAAACCACTCCTATTCCCATAAGGAGGGAATGTATAATAACAATAGGGAACTACTTTCAGATATAAATAAGGCAAGACAATGGATGAGGAGCAGGAGTTTAGCAACCTATGGTAATATGGTCGTAATGCCCTACGGTGATATAAGCCCAGAATTAGTACCCCTACTGATGGAAGAGGGATACGATAGTATTAGGAAATACAATAAGGTTATTATGATTAATAGGGAAGGAATGGAAGAATTTCAACCGACAACCTTTATTAATTTATTAACGGATGTTACAGTAAAAGAGGTTGAGAATATTTTTCTAAGTTCAATAGAAGAAAAGGGAACAATCATACTAATATTACACAAGATTAGTGATATTTCCGATGGTTTTGGAATGACGTATAGTGAAGAAAAGTTTGAGGAAATCGTAAAGTTTATTAAAGAACATGAAGATAAATTTCAGGTAGTTACTTATTCTCAACTACTCAATTTGGAGTAGTATAGTGTAAGGTAATTAGCAAATGGATAAGTATATGTAGATAAACACTTGTTGTTTTGGGTTATCTATTAATTGTCCTCATATCTGTATTAGTACATGATTTGTATGGCAAAGTTAATATAAGGAAAGTCGGTTTTGTATATAGTCCCCCGAGTCAATCCAATTAGTCCCTCGTAATCTAACCCACTTAAATCTGCCCCATCTATTGCAGTAACAACTGTCCTTACTGCATTTGCTCTAGTAAGTGTACTTGAACCCGAACCTTGGAGTAATATCTCCATATCAGTTATATAATCATAATGTTTTGATAAAAATAACTACCACTCTGGTTTCTATCATTTCCAGTTTCGGGAAAGTAATATAAATCTAATACAGTAGCAAACTACCCTATTGTAAGTGAGCCATCTGGTCGAAATGTTCCATCTGGGTAGCCATTTACTGCCCCTTCTTCGTGTATTGCATTAATATATTCCTCTGCCCAATGTCCTGCAATATCAGTGAAATATGAGGCGTATACTTTTTCCAGTGGTATGATAGGTAGTAATATAGTAAAAATTAAAAAAAGTGCTATTATTCTTCTTTTAAGTCCCAATTCTGACCTTCCTTATTACTTGAGAATAAGCAGGATACTATATATAATATCCTGCTTATTTTAAGTTGTATCCTTTATCCTTATGATATAGTTGACTATCTTTTATAAGGATTTTCAAACACATATAAAACTATATTCCCTTTTCCATGATTATACTTGCTTGAATTAGTGAATGTATCTTCTGAAAATCGAGAAAAAGCAATGTAATCTGCTTTGTAAATGAACTCGTTGCCTTGAACTCCTAAAGAGTAATATGGTCTAGTCCTAGTTCTTTCGCTAAAAACTCCTATTCTTGGCATTTGCCATAAGACCTCGCCATCTTTAATTAGTAGTCCTGTACTAAATCCTTGTTTAATTAATTCATCAGCATGTAGAGTTTGGTAAATTTCCCCATTGAAATTCAAAGTAGATAACTCTGTCTTTGTACTTGGGAACTCCATTCTTATTGCACCAATTACTCCATTTGTAAATGATTCATATGAATTGGTGTTGCTAATGAATTGGCTTACTGCTATTAATTCCCAATCATTTTTTGGGCTAGTTGAAAACGGATATACTCTTAAAGTTTCTATATTTTCAATTAGTTCCTCATAAGTTTCTGGATTTGGATTTTTCGCAACTGACTCTGTTCCATTTGGCAGTTTAACTTCAAAATCCCTTTCTTTAAGGGTGTCGTTTATTCTTTCAACTGTATTACCTGTTTTGTTTCCACCATCTAAGTTTGAAATAGCATCTAACATATTGACTATCATTTGTGATGCCTCGGCTCTTGTTGCCTGTCCGTTTGGCTTGAATGTTTTATCTGGATATCCACTAATGATGTTGTTATCTGATGCAATGATTATGTAGCCTTTATCCAAACTTGGTATTAGATTATCGTCTGCAAATTGTGTTTTAACTCCTGCTTTTGCTTTAGCCTGTTCTGTTAACCCTAGTGATCTTACTATGATTTTTGCCATTTCTAAACGAGTAATGTTTTTGTTTGGGTCAAATTCTACTCCGTACTCATTCTTGTCTATACCTCCATTTACTACTAACGTATGGATTTCTTGTTTAGCCCAATGGTTAGTAGTGTCTTGGAACGAATTTCCTTCGGCTTTTTCAAGGTCTAGTGATTTTCTCACTATTGTTGTAAATTCTGCTCTTGTAATGGTGTCGTTAGGTTTGAATGTTCCATCAGTATAACCACTAATAACTCCTAGTTCTACTAGCTTTCCTACTGTGATATCAGACCAATGCGTACCCATATCGCTGAATTTTTTTATCTTTTGTTTAAAGTAATATTCGCCTTTGTCTAGTTCGGTTTTTACTTTGTCTATCAAGCTCTCTCTATCATTGTTATTGTTGTTAGTTAGATAGTTGAATGTATTCCTAATAGAGTAATTTGTGTCATTTGCAAAGCTCGTCACAGGCATTACGCCCATCATTAATGTAAAAACTAATATATACACTATAATCTTTTTCATGTTGTATCCTCTCCCTTATCCCTTTTCTTCAATTGTACGTCCCCCGATAATTCGAGCAGCTTTTCATTTATTATTTTCATACTATCATATCTAGAATACATCTTTTATTATTCTTCAGATTAATCTAATGTAATTTTTAATACATCAGTTTCAGTAAGGCCTTGTTCGTGTCCTTTGTAATAGAGTAACACTGTTTTTACTCTATCAGCTTCCTCGGAACTTAGAGCAAACATAAGGTCTACTTTTCCAGAACTTTTCCGTGTTCCTATTTGATATTGAGATACAGGTAAGTTTGGGTAGTTTTCTAAAGCTTTTATTTCCATAGGTTCGTGTGCTCTATAACCATCTATATAGTATGTTGGCTTTTTCTTAATCATATTATTGTTCTCATCAAGAAATGTTACTTCGTATGCTGAAACTGAGATTTCTTTAATCACTTCTGCCTCAACCATGAATAAATCTATTGGTCTACCTATACCCCAATAATAGGAGTTTGTTCCATATACGAAAGTATCTTCATATTCTTCCATTCTGTAACTTGTAATTTTTAAGCCTTCATATTCTATTGGAAATAAATCGATTCTAGCATCTACAATTTCTTTAGGTTTAAAACGATATCTGTTTATATCAACTGAAATACGAGGAATTACCTGTGCGTCAATACCCTCTTCCTCAAAGGACTTTTTAGGTAAATCCTCGGCTTTTATCACCTCGCCTTTTGGTATTTCTTCTTCATTAATATTTTGCAGATATTCCAATGCCCTTACCGTCATAGCTGATGCCTCTGCCCTTGTTGCCTGCCCATTTGGTTTAAAGGTTTTATCAGGATACCCACTAATGATATCGCTGTCACTTGCGATGATAATATATCCTCTATCATTAGATGGGATATTACTGTTATCGCTAAACTTTGTTTTATCCCCTGCTTTTTTCTTTGCCTGTTCATCAAGTCCTAAAGCCCGTACAATCATTTTTGCCATTTCTAGCCTAGTGATGTTCTTGTTTGGTTGGTAGGTTTGTCCATACTCTAATTTATTAATAACGTTATTTTGAACTAGAGTGTGTATTTCATTCTTTGCCCAATGATTTTTTGTATCTGTAAAAGAGTTTCCATTAATTTCATCAAGCATAAATGATTTCCTAGTTATTGTTGCAAATTCTGCCCTTGTAATGGTGTCATTAGGCTTAAATGTTCCATCAGTATAACCACTAATAACTCCTAGTTCTACTAGCTTTCCTACTGTTATATCAGACCAATGGGTACCCATATCGCTGAATTTTCTTATTTTTTGTTTAAAGTAATCCTCTCCCTTGTCTAGTACATTTTTTACTTTGCCATTTAAATTATCTCTACCCTCATTTATAAAATCTAACGTATTCTGAATAGAGTAATTTTTGTTATCTGCGTAACTCTCCACAGGCATCACGCCCATAATCAAATTAAAAACTAATATTAATACTAATATTTTTTTCATGTTATAAACATCTCCTTTATAATTCTATTAAATTATACAGCTACTCGAAAACGAGTAGCTTTTTGTTTTAACTATTTCTCGTATAGGTTTTCAAAAACAATACCTACAATTTCACATCCATGTTCATATAACTTGAATTAGCAAAAACATCTTTATATCTTTCAAATATAATATAATCTGCTTTATATATGTGTTCATTACTAACTAAGCCTAATGTAAAATAGGGTCTCGATGGTTTCCTTACATTTGAACCTATTTTAATCATTTTTTCAATTATCACTCCGTCTTGAATTAGAAATCCATTTAAGAAGCCATTTTCAATTAGTTCATCCGCAAACATCTGTTGGTAAAGTTTTGCGTCAAATTCAATCGAGGATATTTCTATTTGACTTTTAGGCAACTCTATTTTTAGTGCACCATTGCATTTCTATAAACATTACATCACCATAAGAAGTTTCACCACTTTCCTTTTATTTTTATAGATTCTTATGTGTACCAAGTATGTAACTATATGAATTATGTAGTATTTTACAATATAAATTCTCTTTCAGAAGGCATTCTTCCTTTAAATGGATAATAAAAAACTTATTTTATAAGACAATGATTGATTAGTTAATACTCTAATGTAAAATCACCAGTTTATAGAACGTTAAACTAAAGGGAGGGCTTCCCTAATTGAGGAGGATTACCGTATGATGTCAGGATTAGCGGGTCACAAAAGATAGACGTTAAAAACGATTATTTAACTACTGCTGATAAATAAAATAGATAGATAAGTATAGGTTATTGGCCTTGGCCAATAACCTATATTTAATTTTTAGCTTTTATATTATCTTCTCATATCCCTTTATATCTTACTGCTATACTTACTTAATATCAGTAAATTTCCCTTCTATTAATTTTTTAATAAGTTCCTGCTGATACAGCAGCATCTCTTCTCGTAGTTTTTCTAAATCACCCCTAGTGGCAGGGCGTAAATGTGAATAATCCATATATTTATTTGAGACGTCCATAAGCTTATGGCATATCTGTCCCTGGTTATATCGTTTTTTAAGGGTATCTAAGGAATTTAAACACTTTATTTTTACGCCATTACTTAAATAGACTATTGGGTTATACTTATCTATCTCTTTAATCGAATAGTAGTTAATATAGCTTAAGGACGGGTCCTTTGGCACTAGGGGAACTTTAGTTTTAATAGGAATTAATAATAGATTTTTAGATAGGGGTAAAGGAACATAGTACTTACTATGGGTATATATTTGTTGCTTTTTTCTAAGAATTTTTAAGTCTAATGCATAAAACTCTGCAATTTCCTTTAAAACGGATGAAATAGACTTATGGATAATTATAGTTTGGCCATTATTAAGGATCAATTTAGTAGAGTTCCCTATATTATTGATGGACTCGGTTAATAAACAGGCTATAGTTTCGTTTGCTTCTAATAACTTTTTTACTTTACTCAAAATCTCACCTCACATAGTTGTTTTAGGAGTTATATGAATTCAGAATACATATAAAATTAGAAGGAGAGTCCTAATTTTCAAAATATAGGGCTCTTTTTTTAGTTCCTACCTTTATTGTAATTAGGAAAATTACTTGTTGAATAACTTGGCTGTAGTTTTGATTTAGGCTTAATCCAAATTATGATAGAGTTAATATTTTCGCTACACTATTGTTGCCGGTAGTATTGAAGATGCATCTTCTTAAGGATGTGCACCTATTGAATATTGAAGAGATTATAGAGAGGGCCCTAGGGGGTGAGGAGTCTGCTATTGAGAGTTTATTAGTGCAGCTTAAACCTCTGATCTTATATTCAATCAAAAGATATGGACGTATAGTAGGCTATGATGAGGATGCATATAGTGACGGAGTAGTTGTTGTACTTGAGTCCCTGAGGGAATTTGACAGGGGGAAGGGAGTATATTTTTTAGGTTTTGTTAAGGTAAGGTTAATGCACTATTACCAAAATAGGAAAAGAAAAGAAAAAGTTATATATTCCTTAGATGAACCTGTGGATAATGAGGCTGAAATAAGCAAATTAGACACAATTGTTGATAAACATGTGGATATACCTGGGGATTTCATTGAAAAAGAGGAAGTTATCCACATCAAAGATGCAATAAGTTCCCTTACCAAAATACAAAGGGAGATAGTTATAGATTATTACTATAACCATATGAGTTTGGTGGATATAGCAATCAAGAGAGGGGTTCATAGGATTACAATTGCAAAGATAAAAGGCACAGCCTTAAAGAAGTTAAGAAAAAAATTAGAAAATATATACTAATGTTTAATTGCTTAAGACATTTATTAAGTAGAAAGGGGGTGACGGGATGCCAGTATCAGTAATAAATGAAACATCTAAAGTAAGAGTACGTTTAGTAGAGTCGATAGATGGTAATGGAGATGAGAAACTTTCAACGAGAACCTTTAACAATGTAAGACCAGATGCAGAGAATGAAGCGGTGTATAATATAATGCAAGATATTTTAGCACTTCAGGAAAAACCAGTTAGCTCAATTATTAGAGTTAACGAGGAGGAATTAAGGGGTTAGCCTATAAACAAATTGCTTTAAGGGGGTGAAGAAGTGACTAAAACCTTAGAGATGGTATTTAAAAGTAGTGATGATAAAAGTGTAAGAATAAGCATAGATAATGCAAGGGGAGACTTAACCCCTGCGGAGGTTAAGGCAGTAATGGATAAGATTATAGCCGAGAGTATATTTAACCCTGGAAATGCACAGTTAGTGATTGCAGATTCTGCTGCGGTTGTTACTGTAAGTACTGAAGAACTGGAGTTGGTATAATCTAAATTAAGATAAATAATTAGGTAACAGAAAAACGGGAAGACTATTAATATAATAGAAGAAAAATAAGTAGGAGAAAATATTAAATTGTCTCCTACTTATTTTTATGTTAAGGATGTTATTTTAAATCGGTTTTTTTGGAGTTTAAAAGAAAATTACAGATGAACTATCTGCATAGTAAAATTGTTTTCTGCACAAAATGATGATATAATTTATGCAGAAAACAAAGAATAAGGCAGGTGAAAACCATGAGAGAATTTAACTATTTTGAAATTAACCAAGAGCTTTATACACCAGACATTGTTAATCTTCTTTCAGCTATACATGAGTATAAAGGAAAACAAGAACTTTTTATGGAGGTACAAGCAGATGTTTTAGAGGCTATGCTAAGGGTTGCTAGAATTCAAAGTACTGGGGCTTCCAACCGGATAGAAGGGATATTTACTTCAGAAGCACGCCTAAATGAATTAGTAATGGAAAAGGCAGAGCCAAAGAATCGTGATGAACAGGAAATTG
>Ga0194137_10002515_pt1 | contig 10804 bp, 9 predicted proteins | sample TARM_MetaG_T3_14_FD_134025 | JGI IMG/M metagenome (GOLD analysis project Ga0194137, IMG submission 134025) | Freshwater microbial communities from Pennsylvania, USA, analyzing microbe dynamics in response to fracking - TARM_MetaG_T3_14 (version 2) | ecosystem: Environmental > Aquatic >...
CAACCACCAACTGCCACAGTCAGCGTTGAAGAGCAAAACGCCGATGCAAGCCATGAAAGAATGGTACGCCTCTCGCCCTGATCTGTTCCATAAACGCCCATATGATCGTCGGGGATGTGACACGTAGCCCGAGACGCGCCCTGACAAGTCGGCCGCCTTGTGCAGAAAGGCCATGAAAACATCTTCAACAGCAATCTCCGGCAACTCTCCATGAGAAACAGTGGCATCGACCATCTCAATCAGTACGACGTCGCTGGTCGCCCCGCATACCAGACACCCAATGGCGTCCATCCATGCATGCGTATCATCTCCAAGAGCTTCGCTCGGCATGCGGAGTAGCGCCGAAAGAATCTCGCCCGCCAACGGCGACGTCATCAGCGACGGGGCGGCTTTGGCAATTGCATCCACCCCACCAAGGTCTTCTACGCGCGGCGTTTTGCCTTGTACCAACAATGTCTGCAGAGCTCTCTCCAGCGGGTGGAACAGAGCTCCTGCAAGGTTGCTCACCACAGATAGCCTCCATCAGAGGCTTCTTTGCGGCGATTGGGAGGGATGAATTCGCCCATCGCCGCGGAAGTAATTCCTGCGACGAAGATCTGAAGGTGTGGGAGTTCTTCTCGCACCACCGTCAGGCCTGAAAGTAGACCGCGGAGATCTTCTGGAGCAACTTCCTGGGCTGCGGGTGAATCAATCATGATCAGACCGGGATGTCTTCCAATACTGCGGCGCTCACCCACCTGAATCATGGCAAGCACAGTAGCGACCTTGAGACGTAGACGTTCACCCTTCGTCACCTTGCTGAAAGAAGTGTCGGCGCCTCCTTTTACGAGCAAGAGATTCGCATTTCCACGAAGCTGCGCCTTCGACAGGCTGTGCATTCCAAAGCTCTGGGCATAGTGCAGGAGGCTGGTTGACACCTCTTCAAGGAATTCGTCGCGAACTGCTTTGGATCTCGACTCAGTCTCACTGACGATTGCCTTCAGTACTGTTGGCTCATCATCCACCACTTCACTGATGCCAGGATCGAACCTGGCTTCTTCCAGACGCCCTTCAAGCATTGCAATTTCGTTCAACAGCAGCTTCCGTGAATCGAACGTCCCCAACTGCTCCGTCAACTCTTGAGTCTTGGATTGGATGCCTTCCAAGTCCGTCTGCAATGTCAAAAGGCTCTCCTCAGCCAGCTTTCTATTCTTCTCAGCCTTGTCGAAGGCCGCCTTCGATGCCTTAACGCTTGACTCAAGCCCCGCTTTCAGAAGGTCGGCGTCTTCGCTACTCCCGATGCTCTCACCACACACTGAACACGAATGGCTCAGTGCCTCCTTCTTCTTTCTCTCCTTGTCGATTTCATGATCGCAACGCGGACAACATGTCGGGTCAAGCATGCGGAAGATTGATCCAGCAGCTGCGGAGTCCTTGTGTGCCTGAAGCTCCCTGCGATCCTGCAGATAGGCTGCATTTGCTTGCTGCTCTGCAGCCGCTTCCCGATCGGCCCGTTCCTGCATCGCCTTTTCACGGCGCTTTGTTTCCGCATACTTGCCACTGAGTAGCGAGAGTTCGGCTTGAATAGCCTCGTCAGAAGGAAGCGCAGCCAGGCTTGCTCGCTTCTCGGCGAGCTGTGTCTCAATCTCTCCGACACGCGCCTGTTTCGCGCGCGCTGACTGACCTCGCCGACGTGCCTCCAGGTCATTGCCAGACTCGACCAATTTCTGTGCGGCAAGTGCCGAAGCGTGGGTGGACACCCAAGGCACGCCGAGATACATCTGCATGAGCCGCGCCTGCGTTCCCGTGGTGAAGGGAAGATCGCCCAGCACGACGTCATAGTTGGTACCGATGAACATCGCGCCGGACAGAGCTGGCCAGCCGTGAACGACGGTTTGGCCGCTTTTGTCTTCCGAGTCACTTTCTCGCCAGGTTGCGATGCTCTCCATAGAGAACGCTCGCAGAAAAAAGTCGGACATCACCATCTCGAACTGCTTCTCGCTGCTGAACGTGGCGATAACCGTGGTGTTGGCTGTTGCCGATGTTCGTCGGCTCAGCGTTCCCTTGGCCCCGTCCCGACAATCCACCTGAATCTCATACTCAAGACCATCTAGATCGAGGCGCAGACAGGCGGTATGTATCCAGGCCCTCACGTCATCCTGCAGATTCGGCGAAGGTCTTCCTCTGATTAGCCAGCGCACGACCTCGATGATTGACGACTTTCCGCGCAGATTGCGATCAGTCATCATCCCCCACAACCCTTCGCTGAGATCGTTCCATTCGAACGTATAAGGGCCTTCGTCCACTACCTCGCGTTTCACGCCACCGAAGGAAATGCTCAGGAGCTTCAGCCTTCGCGGAGCCGGTAGTACCGGCGTTGGCACTATATGTCGCGCTGTCAAGACCTGCTCAACCCGAGCTACGTCGACATTTGCCTTGTTTGCGATGGCCTCCAGCCATTCCATGCTCTCTTTTGCCATGTCCCCTCCTTTAGGCAGCTTGCTTGAGCTGAGCAAGTCTCTTCTGCACCTGCGGTCCGATTGGTGGAATGATTCCGCCAAGTTGAGTCTCGGCGTAAGTCGCTTGCTCGTATTGCTTTTCCTTGAGGGCACCACCACCACGGGTGCCCGCAATGTCAGCGACCAATGCTGCCCGATCTGCATACCACCCGAGAACAGGCTCCTGAACCACGGCCTTCGAACACACTCCAGCGCCCTGGACCGTGAGGATGAAGTCTGTTTCGTGAACCTTTACTTTTCCCTTGGTCCCCGTGATCCGCACGAGGTCGCGCGACCGTAGTAATGACAGCGCATCATCGAGTCGTTCATACGCCCCAAACAGGTAGCGAATCATCGGGATGCGCCGTAGATCCGGCTCGTCGCTTTCGAATATCGCCTCAGCCGCGAGACGGTGATCAGCATTGCCGGTTGCTACAAAAGAGTCCAACAACTCACTTGCCAGGTAGTCTGGATTGCGCATCCAAAAATCGAAAGCATGCAATCGCGCTTCGCCTCTAAAGATTTTGGCGACCGTCGCATCGTCTGGATCGCTCAGCGGCACGCCGCCCGCGTTCAAAATGAAGAGTATGCGCATCGCATCACGGTGTGGACTACGACCACTCATGCTCGCTCCTTTTTCCTCAGCATCAACTGGATCATCGCGAACAGACGATGAAAGAGGTAATCGATATGGTCCACATCGATAACAGGCACTTGTGAAACCTCTGAGTGGCGAATCAGATAGCTGTTGCCGATGGAGGTCAGCTCCAGTGCTTCCGTTTCCAACCTAGTCCGCAAAGTCGATTCCGATGCTGCAGCGTCCAGAATGATCTGGACCGACCGCTTCTTGTCGCCAGGATCGGCAACAGATTTGAGCCGTTCCCACGCATCCCACAAACGCTCCAGCGCCTCGCGTCGAACGAGAGGATTCCGATCTGAAAATTTCACGCGGCACTCGTCCAGCATGTTGTCGAGAGTACTGTCTCCGGTGTCGAACGCTGTTCGTCTAAGTTCGTCACCCAGAACCAGTGGCAGAACTCGAACAATGCTTCCTGTCCCAAGCATCTCAAAGGCCAGGCCGTTGCGCGCGAAAATGCGATTGATGGTCGCCCGAAACTCGTCTTGTCCGGCTTGCTGGTCGAAAGTCAGGTGATGGTGACTGAAGAAATCGTGGTACTTGCCGGGAATTGGCTTCGCCAAGGCTGCATAAACGAACTCAATGAAGTCAAGAACCAACAACGTGTCCGGCGCAAAGGGCTCTCGTTGAGAGAAAAATCCCTCGGCCACGTCACGAGTGGTTTCCAGCGGCCATGCCAGGCCTGGCATCTCCGCGACCACAGCCGCAGCCAGTGAGTCGGAATCGCACCCGCAAATAGCTTGCCCATCTGGGCACCGTTCGGGGAACCGAAATCCGAAGGCACCGCTGTTGATCAACCCCTGCACCGAGGCGACCAAGCCGGCCCAAACCGCGGGTGAGATCGACTGCTCGTTTCGAGCCTTTGGACCGTTCTCCCGGTCGCTAAAGTAGTCCACCATCAGCGCACCGCCTTGTGATCGATTGACCCGGCTATTGCCGGGCCGTTGAAGAACCATTCGCGATCGGTTGGCAGCGCATGGGAAGTTCCTGGCAACCCGCACATCTAGTTCGCCTCCCGAATGGACGTAATCAGCGGTGACTCGTCGGCGTCGTATGTCAGATGGATCTGAGTTTTTGCGCGCGTCACGCCGACGTAGAAAAGTCGAGCTGCTTCTTCCAACTGCTCATCGGTCTTGTCGTAGCCGCTGGGGAATACACCGTTCTCCAGCCCAACCATGATGACGGCCTGGAACTCCAGCCCCTTCGAGCTGTGCAGTGTCATCAGATTGATCTGGTCCGGACTTTTGCCCTGATTCCCGAAGATCTCTACCGTGAATGTTTGCAAGAGTCCGCCAGCAGCAGCCTCCATCAGGTCGTTCAGATTGTCTCCCTCATCGGCGAGACCAGGCTCCTCTCGAAGCAGTTCATCCAACGCTTCGCGACGCAATACCGAGAGCCATCGATGCAGAGGCTGCGCACCGTCCCGCAGTGAGAACAAGGCCGAGATCAACTGCTTGCGTGCGGCCAGCAGTTCGGATTCACGCGTGACAGAGCGGCGCAACCGTCGCCAGGCTTTGAGCAGCTGCGAAAGAGGCACTGACCCTGTCTGCCAGCCACCGGCACACCACCGCGCAGCATCGGTGAGCCACTCGGTCAGGCGGGTACGCTTTATCGGCGATCCATTGTCAAGCCGGAAGTACCGCAAGCCGAGGGCATCCGCTGCCTGAGCAATCGGTGTCCCCTCGTTGAGCGTGCGGTACAGCAGCGCTATGTCCCCGTGAGTCCAAGACGGATTTGCCGCGAGGAGCGCCGGCACCAGTGTCCCCAGAGCATAGTCCGCCTGTTCGCGGATATTGCATTCCAAACGGTGGATAAGGATTTCGCCCGTCCGCCCATCATGAGAACGAAACTCAGCGGGTTCCGGCAAAAGCGCCATGGAAGCAGCGATGATGCGGTCGGCGCACCGATAATTCAACTTGAGTCTGATGGGCTCCATCTGTGGGAGGCGGGCCAATGCTCGCAACAGGCTCGGCTTGGCGCCAGTGAACCCATAGATGGACTGGTCTGGGTCCCCCACGGCAACGATCCGGGTGCCCGCCCGAAGCAATGCCAACACGATGCGATGCAGTGGAAGGCCAAGATCCTGATATTCATCGATCACGATCACCGGATACTTGGCCTGAATGGCACGTCTAACCCACTCATGCTTCTCGACAAGTTGTAGTCCGGCAAGGACCAGGCCGTCGAAGTCGATCAGGCCATTTTTTAGAAGCAATGTTTCGTAGGCCTCCACCACCGCTGTCTCACGGGCGGACCATGCACGCCACTCGTCACTACTCTTGTCCGGGACGGTACGCCGCAGCTTGTCGCAAGCCATGCGAAACCAACTCGGCGCATTGCCCCCCAACTGCTCGCGATAGGCATCGACAAAGAGCTTTCGCGCTTGCGCCGGTGAAGCCACGACGAGCGGATCCGGCACGTCGAGACCTGCCATTGCGGCGTAGGGCAACACCAGCTCTGTCAGGCAAAAGGAGTGCACAGTGGAGAGCAAGAGACGATCGCCGTCGTACACCCCGAGCTTGCTTAGCCTTGATCGCAGTTCGCCAACGCATGCATTGCTGTAAGTGATGCACGCCAGTCGCCGTGGACGGTGTACATCCTCAGCAAGCAGCCGGGCAATCTTGACGGTGATCGTCTTGGTCTTGCCGCTGCCGGGCCCGGCCAAGATCACGCAGTTCCCTGTTGATTGGTACGCGCGCCATTGATCGTCGTTCCCGCGCAAATCTTCTGCGGCTTTGAGATGCGGGGGCGCAGTGGAGGTCATCCCAGCTTGGCCTTCAGATAGTCCAGCGCAGATTCGATGTACTCAGGACATACATCCACCCGCTCCTTTATCAGTACGGACGCCAGCCTTTGCGCCACTCGACCCTTGCCGATGGAGTCGATGTCCTTGAGAAATTGCGAGGGATCGAGCGAATCAGGATCGGTCGCGAGGCGGGCGAAGCGCGCATGCATCTTCTTGTTGGTGGTGAGGTCCTTGATGGCTGTCAGGAAATGATCCTCTGCCCCTGACCGGAAAACGTCGATCTCAAACGTGAATTCGTTCAAGAACACACCGTGCTTTGGAGCGAGCACCATCACCTGCGCAAAGTCGCTTTTCTCCCAAACGTCCTCATCCAATATGTGTTCCATGATCTGATTGACGACGCGATTCTTGCCATAGCTATCTGTCACACCTCCGTCATCCGGATCGGCATCCTCCTGACTTACTTCTTCCTTCTTCGGATCGAAATCGGTCAGCACCACAAATGGGATATCGAGCCCCTTCGGCCCCAACAATTTGACATATGGAGCGAAGTTGGTGCCAGCGATGGAGCAGACGGTGATACCCATCGCATCGAAATCCAGGGTCTCGTCATACAGCTTGGCCAGCGTCGGCAGAAGAAACTTCTCCGCGTCGCCCTCCACGAGAATGACGCCCTTTGAGAAAAACAGCTCTCCACGTGTCACATCAATGTAGCGCTCTAGATCTTCGCGGTCGGTGGCATCGAGTTTGATGCCCTTTAGAGAGCGCCCGACGGTATGCCCTTCGCCAGTAACCTGACGCAGGACAACAACATTGGCAAGCGGAGCCACACTGGCCACATTCGGCGAATGCGTGGTGAGGAAAATGCTGCGCGGCCCGGGTCCAGCTTGCGCGTCGTCACGCGTTTGCAAGTAGTTTCGATAGATAAGCCGCTGCAGATGAGGATGCAGGTGGGCCTCGGGCTCCTCTATCGCCAGAAATGTGTGTTGACGCTCCCCCTCGTCCACCAGGTATTGATGCTCCAGATGCTTCAGTGCGAGGTAAAGCACATTGGCAGATCCGAGGCTGGCCTCTGCCACACCGCGCTTGCCGCCATCGATCATCATTTGAAGCGCGCGGAGCAAACGGTCCGGCTCTGTAGGCGCGAAACCTAGTGCCGTTTCGACAGCATGCTTATCCCCCACCATGGCCGTGAGTTGATTGTTGACTTGGTCCACAACCCCTGCGAGTTCCGGTAGTGCAGCAATTTTGGAGGTAGTCTTGTGAACTTCGCCGGCGATCGTGCTGAGCGCTTTCACATCCACCGTCTTTGCAGCACGGTCCAGCAGAGGACGCAGCGGAGAGCGCGCCCAGCGCGCGAGGTCCGATTCGGCATCGCGCAACGCCGGAAATAGATCCAGCGGCATCCAACGCCTCAGGTCGTAGCCAACCGCGTTGTCGGGGCGATCTCCGCCGAACAGAATGAATTCGTAGTCTGCCTCGCTACGCGGGGCACTTTCAATTCCAGGTACGGGTTGATAACGATACGTGATTCGCGCCACCATCGGGTCCGGCCGTACAAGGTGATCCGCCAGCACCGCCAACAGATTTTCATCGTCATCGAAATCTCGAAACTCGACCGACACCTCAATCACGTCCTCCGCCTTCAGTGGCCGCACCAGCCCATCCCAAAAGTCATCAAGGCGCAGCTTACGCAACGAGTCGGGAAGTGAGGGATCGAGGATCAGTCGCAGCGCAAACAGCAGGTTGGTCTTGCCGACTTTGTTCTCTCCGAGGACGACGGCATGTTCGCCTAAGCGAACATCCAACAACTTGAAGTTGCGGAAATTCTTGATAACGATCCGGCTAAGTCGCATAGGCATCTCTCGTTGTTCATGGGTTTAGATCTTCTTCTCCGCACCGGAGATGGGGTGCACGTAGATGAGCCCCTTCGTTTGCGCTGCCTTCACTTTGCGGTCGATCATCTCGCGAAAGTTCAGGTGCCCCTCAAGCACGAGGATCAGGTCTTCACCGTCAACGAAAAGCGTCTGAATATCCTTGCCCATAACCAGGCTGCGGACCACATCGGCGCTGAAGCTGTTGACCGAGATGAATAGGCCGCGTCCGTGGAGCTTGCCCGCAACCTTGCCCGCGAACTGGTAGACAGGTTCATTGCTTGCCGACTTTTCCTGCCATTTCGCCTCAATCAGGTAGTGCTCTCCATCGAACTTCACAGCACCATCGATTTGCTCGCCTTGAACGCGAAATGCTTCCGTCGTCTCTAGGCGCGAGAGCCTGGCAAGTTCAGCCAAGATGCGTTCCAAAGCGTAGCCGCGTTGCTGTCTTGGTGTCTTGTTGGCCAATAGGTCCAGGTACTCGGCGCGCAGGACTTCCAAGGTCACCGTCGGCTGCTGCCGCGCGGCTTCGTGGATGACTCGCCGCTCGCGATCCGACTTAATCTTGGCATCGCGGATTTCCTGAAGCTGCTTCAGATGCTCGAGATTTCTGGTCGCTACTGCGCGATCCAGCTTGCGCAACTTGTCGAAGTAGTACGGATCGAAGTGGGACCACGCCAACAGCGACTGCAGCATGGCGCGCAGCGGGCCAAGCCCGCTGTCATGTCGCGCGTCCAGCTTGCCAAAGAGCACATCGATGATCTCGTGTCGCTTGAGGCCACCCTCGCCTTCGATCTGCAAGCCACTCAATTCGGCCTTCGTACATCCGTGCTTCTCAAAGAAACCAACGATGTCCTTGCGCGGCCAGAACAACGACAAGATGCAGTCCTTCATGCACCCTTTGATATCGGCGGGAAAGCTCATGTAGTGCTCTCCTTCGGGTTTTCAACTCGCCCAAGGAGCTGCTCGATTACATCGCTGGCTTGGCGCTGGCGCAACGCCCTCGCCTCGCGCTGCGAGGGTTCGTCGCTCTCGCCAAGTTCGAACTTGGCGACCGACACCGGGCCATCCTTGCGATACCCCTCCGTCTTTTCGTCCTGGGCGAATCGGTTGCGCAAGATTGCCAGCGAGGCTTGGATCACTGCGCCGTGCTTGCCAGCCAGCTCCTTGCGGAACGCGTCGGCGACGCCAGTCGATCCCTCGGGGGCGTGCTCGATGCAGTAGATCAGGTCGTGCGCATCCTTGCGCTCGAAACGCTGATCGAAAGCAAACGCCTTCAGGCATGTGAAACTCACAAGGTTGGCGTGCTTGACCTTCTCGGTCGCGACGCCGTTGCCGCCCAGCAGTTCGGACTGGATCTCGGTGACCTGATGGAGGTCAAAAACCATGGACGAGTGCGGGATATTCAGCGCGGAGATCGTGCCCTCGGTCGGCAACGGCTGCACCTTGCCACCGGCCATATCAGGCGCATCTGCGAGCAACTCCAACACCATCAGCGCACCGTGTTCGGTGCGAGCTTGCCAACGCCATGAGAGCTTCTTTCCGGCCTCGTTTTCGGCGCGCTCGAAGCCCATTTTTTTGAGGTTGTCCTCCAGCGTGTGATACGCCTCGGTGTCGGCCAGGATCTGCAGGTCGATCACGATGTCGACATCGAGGGTGCCCGCATGCGCTGGGACCGCGGGCGGTCGGGCGGCGACCAGATACCTCGGGGTCAGGCCGCCGACCAGATAGACCGAATCCTTCCATGGCCCCAACCCGCGCAGCAGCGTCACGAGGACGCGTTCGCAATCGAGCGTGTACTCGTCGCTGTAGCCGTCGAGCGTTGCGGGTTTTGCCATCAGAAGCCGATCCTTTCTTTGCGGAAGTGCTCGGCCATCTCTTTCGAACGGCCTTCGCCCCACAGTAGGTCGAGGTAGATCTGGATCGGGCTGGCCAGCCACAATCCTTCCACACGCTCGCGGAACAGCAGTTCACCTGCCGACTTGGTCTCGATCACGGCAAGATTGGCCCCTTCGGTAACCAAGCGCGCTCCCAGGTCGCTCAGGGCGGAGTCAATGGCCTGCCCGGGCAACAGCCGCAGGCGCACCTGGGACACGCTGGACAGGAAAGGGGCGAGCCGCTGGGCCGCAGCCTCGTGGCTGATCGCGTACTCGACGCCTCGCCCTTCCAAGGCTTCTACAACACGCAGCGGCAATGCGTCCGGCTTGGTCGCAGGCACGTAGTACCTGCTCAGCGAATGCGCTTGATCGCCCTTCACCTGCTTGGCCCAGGCATCAAGCAAAGCCGCAGGTTCGCGAAGGTGGCGCTCCTTACTGGGGCCCTGCCCTCTCGCTTCGAGCCAATCGAAGCGCTCCAACTCAGTCAGCACTTGCGATGTAGTGGCTGGCGACACCTGCGCCAACTGTGCCAGCTCGGTGACGCCGAACCACCTCTGGCGATGAACGAGCAGCGCATGCAACACCTGGGCGCGTCGGCCAGAAAACAGAGAGCGGATCGACTTGACCAGCGTCTTGGGTGGAGGCTTGTCGATGTAGAGGTAGATGCCGGGCGCGGGCAGGTAGAGGCTTCCACCACTGTCGTAGTAGCCCATGCCCTCGCTCCTGAGCAGTTCCTTTGCACCGGGCGAGATCGACTCCGCCGCGATCAGCGAGACGACCTCGCCTGGATGGTGGCCCGCCCACGCGCGGCCTGCATCCCGGATCTGCCAGATCACTTGACGCACATCACGGGGGTAGACCGCCTTCTTGGCTTCGACCAGCACGGCCAGCGACTTCCCAGCCACGTGCAGATCGACCGCAGCATCCAGGCCCCGTTCAGATCGTCCGCCTGAAAGCGCCCCACGCACCACATCCGCACGGACGTCGGGAAGCTCGCGCAACGCATCCACGAGGCGCGAGACCAACTGGTGTTCGGTCAAGGTCAGCTCAAGCATGCTTTTAGGCGGTTTACTGCACAGTGAATTTCTGCACTTTATCGAATTTTATAAAAAATAGCAATATTTACTGTTCAGAAAAGATGCAAGTTCACACTTACGTTTCGGCGTCCAAAACCGCCCCGCGCCGCCGCGCCC
>Ga0194137_10002516_pt1 | contig 10804 bp, 11 predicted proteins | sample TARM_MetaG_T3_14_FD_134025 | JGI IMG/M metagenome (GOLD analysis project Ga0194137, IMG submission 134025) | Freshwater microbial communities from Pennsylvania, USA, analyzing microbe dynamics in response to fracking - TARM_MetaG_T3_14 (version 2) | ecosystem: Environmental > Aquatic >...
ACTTCGATGCCGAGGGCCGGCAACAGCAGCGCCTGGAGAATTTGCGGCCGTAGGCCTGCCGCTTATTCGATCTCAAACAAACCATGACGAATCTGCGCACCGGCCAGACGCTGGCGGATGTCGGCGTCGATGCGCGGGTCGTCTGGGTTGTAGAGCATCACTTGGCGGTAGGCGTTGACCCGGTTGATCTCGGTGCCTAGGTATTCCCAGACCACACGGGTGCACGCCGGGGTGCGCAGGTCGCCGCTGGACACACCGGTCTTCAAGCCGTTCAAGCGGGTGATGCGACTCTTGTAGCTGGGAATCAGGATGGTTTGGCTCATCTCGTTGCCGGTCAGCGACTCGTAGTCGATGAGAAACAGCCGGTCTTGCAGGTAGAACGCCGCGCCGAGGTAGCGGCAGCGCACCCAGTCTTCGGCCTTGCCACTGTCGGCGCGCGACGGTTCCTGACGCTCCTGGCGTTCAAAAAGAAAGCTGCCACGCTCCTCGCGCAGCTGCACCAGCGACAGCAGAATCTGCCCCGGCACCGACATGCAGTTGGCGTATTCGAAGTAATAACCGCAGTAGCGCGACAGGCTACTGGAGTGTTCGCCCAGCGGTTGAAACAACTCCAACAGCGGATCGCTTGGCAGGCGGGTGTCGTGGCTGCCGATGCGTGCACCAATCAGGTCGGCAAACTGCTCGGCCGGCAGGCTCAGCTCATACATCTCCACACCAAAAAAATCGCAAATGCGCTTGAGGTTGAAGGCCGTTGGTCGGCTCTGCCCGCTGAGGTATTTATTGAACTGGGCGCGATTGATGGTGAGTTTGCGGCAAACCTCGGCGATTGACCGGTAATGGCTGCACAACAGCTTTAGATTGGGCCCTAGATGGTCAGGCATGGCAGATTCCTGGTGATGCGAGCGACGCAATTTTAGCATCAACTCGCGCCAAGTCGACGCCACCCGCGAAATTGCATGGACAGCGCGTCTGCTCAACCATTCGGGTCCCACGCATATTCCCTTCTCAAAACAACAAGAGAGACCTCACTGCCATGCTCGATATTCTTAACGACCTGCTCTGGAGCAAGGTCCTCATCGTTGCCCTCGTCGGCCTCGGGCTGTACTTCTCGATTCGCTCGCGTTTTGTCCAATTCCGTTACTTCGGCGACATGTTCCGCATCTTCGCTGAAGCATTCGAGCGTCAACCCGGCCAGCTCAGTTCGTTCCAGGCACTGATGCTCTCAGTAGCCGGGCGTGTGGGTGCAGGTAATATCGCCGGTGTGGCGGTCGCCATCATGCTCGGTGGCCCCGGTGCGATCTTTTGGATGTGGGTTGTGGCGCTGCTGGGTATGGCTACCAGCTATTTCGAATGCTCCCTGGCGCAGCTGTACAAGCGCCGCCAGGCAGATGGCACTTACCGGGGCGGCCCCGCTTTTTACATCTTGCACGGCCTGGGTCAGCGCTGGATGGCGGTTACCTTCTCGATCCTGCTGTTGGTGACTTTCGGTTTTGGCTTCAACGCTGTTCAGTCCTACACCGTCGCCACCTCATTGCATGACACCTTCTTATGTCAGTGGTTTGGCACTGGTGGCCATAATCGGCTTGATCATTTTTGGCGGCATCAAGCGCATTGCCAGCATGGCTGACGTACTGGTACCGATCATGGCGTTCTCCTACATCGGCATGGCGCTGGTTGTGCTGGGCATGAACATTACCGAAGTGCCGGAAACCCTGTCCCTGATCGTACGCAGTGCCTTTGGTCTTGAGCCAGCGTTCGCCGGCGGTATCGGTGCGGCCATTATGATGGGCGTGAAGCGCGGCCTGTTCTCCAACGAAGCGGGCCTGGGCAGTGCGCCCAACGTCGCGGCAGTGGCTGAAGTCAAACACCCGGCCGCACAAGGTATCGTGCAGTCGCTGAGCGTGTTCATCGACACCATTTTGGTGTGCACCAGCACCGCACTGATCATCCTGCTCTCGGGCGTTTACCAGCCGGGTAGTGAAATGGCAGGTGTTGTCCTGACCCAAACAGCCCTGGCCGCCGAAGTGGGTGAATGGGGTCGGGTGTTCGTCAGCATGGCGCTGCTGCTCTTCGTCTTCACCACGCTGGTGTACAACTACTACCTGGGTGAGAACGCCCTGAGCTTCTTCAGCAAGAAGAACTGGTTGTTACAAGCGTACCGTGTGATGGTGATTGCATTGGTGCTGTGGGGTTCTATGCAGGACCTGTCGACTGTATTCGGCTTTGCCGATGTGACCATGGGCTTGCTGGCCTTGGTCAACCTGACGGCGATGTTCCTGCTGTTCAAAACGGGCTTGCGCCTGATGCGTGACTATGACGAGCAGCGTAAGGCCGGCATAGAGTCGCCCGTATTTGACGCGAAAAACTTCGCTGACCTGGACCTCGACCTCGCTGCATGGCCGAGCAAAGGCAACGCTGCGACGGTTGATGCTGCCGAGGCAAGCAACGTGGCACACCAGCGCTAAGCGTTTGAAAAGATGTTAAAAAACAGGGGGCTTGGCCCCCTGTTTGCTTATAAGAACAATAGAAATCACGGAGACCCCACGATGGGTTGCAGACAACTTCTGGTGCTCTACACCGGTGGCACCATCGGCATGCAGATGAGTACAGCTGGCCTAGCCCCGGCGTCCGGTTTTGAAGCGCGTATGCGCACGCAACAAGCCCTGCAAGACCAACCCCTGCCACAGTGGCAATTTCGCGAGCTGTTGCCGCCGATTGATAGCGCCAATATGCAGCAGAGCAACTGGCTGGCGATGGTCGCGGCGATTCGCGCCGGCGTCGAACAAGACGGCTGCGATGGCGTGCTGCTGTTGCATGGCACCGACACCCTGGCCTACAGCGCCGCCGCGTTGAGCTTTTTGCTGTTGGGCTTGCCGGTGCCGGTTGTGCTCAGCGGCTCGATGCTGCCCGCCGGTGCTGAAGGCAGCGATGCCTGGGGCAACCTATTCGGCGCGATGAGCGCATTGCATGACGGCATCGCGCCGGGCGTGCACCTGTATTTCAACGGTGCGCTGCTACACGGTGCGCGGGTCAGCAAGCTGCGCAGCGATGCCTTTGATGCCTTCCACGTGCTGCCGCGCCTGCGTCAAAGCCCGCGTGCCGAGCACATCCCGGCCAGCATCGACTTTCGCCAGCCGCGTCAGCCGGTCAACCTGGCGGTGCTGCCGTTCTACCCCGGCATTCAGGCGAGCCACCTACGCGCGCTGCTCAACAGCGGCGTGCAGGGCTTGGTGCTGGAATGCTACGGCAGCGGCACTGGCCCGGCCGATGACGCCGAACTACTCGGCGAGCTCAAGGCCGCTCATGAGCGCGGTGTGGTCCTGGCAGCCATCAGCCAATGCCCGCACGGCCATGTGGAATTTGGTGTGTATGCCGCCGGCAGCCAACTGGCCAGCGCCGGGCTGATCTCCGCTGGCGGCATGACCCGTGAAGCGGCGCTGGGCAAACTGTTCGCCCTGCTCGGTGCGGGCCTGTCGCCCACCGACGTGGCACACTGGTTTGCCATTGATCTGTGTGGTGAGCGCGCGGATTGAAGGATGCGGGCTTGCAGCTAGGCTGCAAGAGCCGCTGTCCGATCTAAAGGCTTTGCCCCAGCAAGGAGTGACCCGCATGACCGTTCGCATTCCCGTTGAAATCCACCCGGTGAGCAGTGCCGACCATGCCGCCTGGTTGCCGCTGTGGCAGGGCTACCAGCGCTTCTACATGACCGAGATTGCCGCTACGACCAGCGACCTAACTTGGCAGCGCTTCCTTGACCCGGCCGAACCAATGCACGCCGCGCTCGCCTGGCATGAAGGCCAAGCCATCGGCCTGGTGCACTGGATTTACCACCGCTCGACCTGGACGCCCGGCGACTACTGCTACCTGCAAGACTTGTTCATCGCCAAAAACATCCGCAGCAGCGGCGCAGGTCGCCAACTCATCGAGCATGTGTATCAGCAGGCCAAAGCCCAGGGCTGCTCACGCACCTACTGGCTGACCCACGAGAGCAACAGCCGCGCCATGCTGCTGTATGAGCGCATCGCCGAGCGCTCGGGGTTCATTCAGTACCGTAAAGTCTTCTAAGCCCGACCACCTTGCTGCCACCGCCTCAGGCGGTTATCGTCACGTCCATGCCCGGCCACTTGCGCCGGTGCACACCTGGATCAGCAGACAGGGTGAACACTGAGCTGGCTAACCTGAACCCAACTTCAGAGGAGCCAACTCAATGGCTGCTACGCGTATCTGGATACAAAACCCCCTCGCCATCTTCACTGCAAACAACCTCGACGCCGCCGGCGGATTGGTGATTGAGGGCGGTGTGATCGTCGAACTGCTCAAGGCCGGCCAACAGCCGTCGCAACCCTGCGAGCGGCGCTTTGATGCGCGCGAGCATGTGGTGTTGCCAGGGCTGATCAACACCCACCATCACTTCTACCAAACGCTCACCCGCGCCTGGGCCCCGGTGGTCAACCAGCCGTTGTTCCCCTGGCTGCAAACGCTCTACCCGGTGTGGGCGCGCCTGACTCCCGATAAGCTCGCCCTGGCCAGCAAGGTGGCCCTGGCCGAACTACTGCTGTCCGGCTGCAGCACGGCGGCGGATCATCACTACCTGTTCCCCGGCGGGCTGGAAAACGCCATCGATGTGCAGGTTGAAGCCGTGCGCGAGCTGGGCATGCGCGCCATGCTCACGCGCGGCTCCATGAGCCTGGGCCAAGCCGAGGGCGGCCTACCGCCGCAGCACACCGTGCAGCAAGGCGAGGTGATTCTGGCTGACAGCCAGCGGCTGATCCAGACCTATCACCAGCGCGGCGATGGCGCGCAAATCCAGATCGCTTTAGCGCCCTGCTCACCCTTCTCGGTGACCCAGGAGATCATGCGTCAAAGCGCCGAACTGGCCGAGGAACTGGACGTGCGCCTGCACACCCACCTGGCGGAAACCCTCGACGAAGAAGCCTTCTGCCTGCAACGTTTTGGCTTGCGCACCGTGGACTATCTGGACAGCGTCGGCTGGCTCGGCCCGCGCACCTGGCTGGCCCACGGCATCCACTTCAACCCGGATGAAATCGAACGCCTCGGCGCGGCTGGCACCGGCATCTGCCACTGCCCCAGCTCGAACATGCGCTTGGCCTCCGGTATTTGCCCAACGCTTGATTTAGCCGCAGCCGGCGCGCCGATCGGCCTCGGAGTGGATGGTTCGGCCTCCAATGACGGCTCCAACATGATCCTCGAAGCGCGTCAGGCGCTGTACTTGCAGCGCCTACGCTACGGTGCCGAGCACATCACCCCGGAATTGGTATTGGGTTGGGCCAGCAAGGGTTCCGCCGCGCTGCTGGGCCGCACCGACATTGGCGAGTTGGCGGTGGGCAAGCAGGCTGATTTGGCGATGTTCAAGCTCGATGAGCTGCGCTTCTCCGGCAGTCACGATCCGATCTCAGCCTTACTGCTGTGCGGTGCCGACAAAGCAGACCGCATGATGATCGGTGGCCAATGGCGGGTGATCGACGGGCAAATCGAAGGCCTCGACGTGGCCCAGCTGATCGCCGATCACCGCCAAGCGGCCAAGGAACTGATCGCCGGGTAACGCATTCACCCTGTAGGTGCGGGCAGTTAAAACACCGACCAGCCGATCCGCTCGCTCAGCAACTCCAGCGCCTTGATTCCGGCCAGGGAGTTGCCAGCGGCGTTGAGTTCCGGCGACCACACGCACACGCTGAACTGCCCCGGCACCACGGCAATAATCCCGCCGCCTACACCGCTTTTACCCGGCAGGCCGACGCGGTAGGCGAAGTTGCCCGCCTCGTCGTACAGGCCGCTGGTGGCCATGATCGCGTTGACTTGCTTGCTCTGCCGCGCGCTCAAGATCTGCTGGCCGCTGTGCTTGCAGAAGCCGTCGTTGGCCAGAAAGCAGAACGCCCGCGCCAAATCGGTGCAACTCATGCGCAACGCGCAGTAGCTGAAGTAGCTGCGCAGCACCGCTTCCACATCGTTATGAAAATTGCCGAACGACTGCATCAGGTAAGCCGCCGCCGCGTTGCGCGCGCGGTGCTGGTATTCAGATTCGGCCACGCGCCGGTCCACCACGATCTCGGGGTTGCCGGCCAAACGGCGCACAAAGTCACGCATCGACAACACCGGCGCGGCAAAACGTGACTGGTTGATGTCGCAGATCACCAGTGCGCCAGCATTGATAAACGGATTACGCGGTTTGCCGCGCTCGAACTCCAACTGCACCAACGAGTTGAATGGCTGGCCAGACGGCTCATGCCCGAGGCGCTGCCAGATATCTTCACCGGAATGCTCGATGGCCTGTACCAGGCTGAACACCTTGGAAATGCTCTGCACGGAGAACGGTGTCTGCGCATCACCGGCGCAGTAAAGCTCGCCATCGTTGCTGTACACAGCAATGCCCAGCTGGTTGGCCGATACATCGGCCAACGCGGGGATGTAATCGGCCACCTTGCCCTGACCGATCAGCGGGCGGACTTCATCGAGGATTTCATTCAACAACGCTTGCATGTTCAGGCTCACCCCAAGGCCCGAGCGCGCCTCGGACAGTGGCAAATAGACGCTTGCCCGGCGGTGCTGATCACACCTCAGCAGCGGAGAATGAACCGCCGCAACCTAGGGTGGATGACGCTCTTTCACCCAACGGGATTCAACCACGCACGGTGGACGGGTGAAGCGACGTCCACCCTACCGAACTCACGCCATACAACCTGCGCAATGCACAGCAGCGTAGGGTGGATGACGCTCTTTTCATCCACCGTGATCGAACGCCGGTCAGAACTTCTCTGGCCGCAACACTTCGACCTGCGACAGGTAGCAGACCATGGCGAAGTTGGCGTAGTAGCGCGCTTGCAGGTGATTGGCGATGCGGTCGGCAATGTCGCGGGTGCAGATGATCTCGACACGGATGTTGCCTTCGGTATCCCAACCGGCGCTGCGTACGCCGCGCCCACCACGGCCTCGGGCGTCAGAGATGGTCCAGCCCGGCGCGCCGAGTTGTTGCAAGTCGACCACCAGTTTCTTCTCCAGCGCGGCCTCGCAGATCACCGTCAGCAGAGTGCGGATATGTGCATCCATTTCAGAGTCCCCAGGCGATCAGTTGCTCGGCCAGCAGCAGGTAGAGTGGTATGCCGATTAAGATGTTGAAGGGGAAGGTGATCCCCAGTGACGCTGTCAGTGACAGCGACGGGTTGGCCTGCGGCAAGGCCAAACGCATGGCTGCCGGCACCGCGATGTAGGACGCCGATGCTGCCAGTGTGGCCAATACCGCTGTGCCGCCCAGGCTCAGGTCCATCATGCGGCCCAGCAAGGCACCAACAAGGCCACCAAACAGCGGCATCAGCAGGGCGAAGGCCAGCAGGCGCAAGCCAAACTGTTTCAGCGCGCCCAGCTGACCGGAAGCGATCAGACCCATTTCCAGCAGGAACAGCGCCAGCACCGGTTTGAACATGCTGGTGTACAGCGGCTCCAGCGGCTTGATGCCTTCCTTGCCGGCAATCGCGCCGATCACCAGACCGCCGAGCAGCAGCATGATGCTTTTACCGAGGAAAATTTCCCGGCCCAGTTCGCCCCAATTGGTATCGCGGGCGATGCCCTTGGCCAGCAGAATGCCGACCAGAATTGCCGGGATTTCCAGAATGGCGACAAACAGCGGCATGTAGCTTTCAAACTCAATGCCCTTGGCCATCATGTAGGCCACGACCACGGCAAAGGTACCGGCGCTCACCGAACCATAATGCGCCGCCACCGCTGCGGCGTTGACACGATCAAAGCGCAGGGCGCGCAGCACGGCAAAGGCGATCAGAGGCATGGTGATGCCAAGCGCCAGCACCCACGCCGACTGCCCCAGCAGTTGCCAGCTGACCTGCTCAGCCAACTCCACGCCGCCATGCAGACCGATGGCCAACAGCAGGATGATCGACAAGGTTTCGTAAAGTGCTGGCGGCAGTTTCAGTTCGCTTTTGAGCAAACCGGCTGCCAAGCCAAACACAAAAAACAGCACTACCGGATCCAGGCTCACCGCATATCCCTCAGGTTAATAATGTCTGCACCTATAGACGCTCAGCGCGTCACATCGAGCCAATAAAAGGCCACGCCCCAAACCCGGCTGTGCTGAAACCCGGTTTCTACCGTCCGCTTGGCCAAATGGCCACTCGAACGGCGCGGGGCATGACCATAAACCAGAGCCTTGCGGCTCGCCAGGGTAATTCCCCAGGTTTTGCCAGCCATCAACTGCACTTTGAGAAAGCGACGTTGATCGCTGCACTGAATAAAACGCCCCGGAAGCGGATCGAATGCCTGTTCAACCGTCCGGGGCAAAACATCCTCAACGCACGCCGCGCTGAAGAGGTATTTCGTTAACCTTCGATTTCCACCAGTACGTCACCCGGATTGACCCGGTCACCCTTCGCCACATGCACCGCTTTAACGGTGCCGGCAATCGGCGCCTGCACTTCGGTTTCCATCTTCATCGCTTCGCTGATCAACACGGCTTGGCCGGCCTTGACCGCATCACCCACCTTGACCAGCACATCAACGATGTTGCCCGGCATGCTGGTGCTGACATCGCCCGGCGCACTGGCTTGTTTGCGCTTGCCTGTGGCACCCGCAACAAAATCATTCAGCGGTTCGAACACCACTTCTTCCGGCATGCCATCGATGGACAGGTAGAAGTGGCGCTTGCCGTCGCTCTTCACGCCCACACCGGTGATGTCGACGCGGTAGCTTTCGCCGTGCACGTCCACGACAAACTCAGTGGGCACGCCTTCACCACCGGCCGGGGCCACAGCGCCAGCCTCGGGGATGGCCAACAACGCTTCAGGCTTCAAGGTGCCGGTCGCACGCTCTTCAAGGAACTTACGGCCGATGTCGGGGAACATGGCGTAGGTCAGCACGTCTTCTTCGCTGTGCGCCAGGCTGCCAATTTCTTCGCGCAGCTTGGCCATTTCCGGCTTGAGCAAATCGGCCGGGCGTACCTCGATGACTTCTTCACTGCCAATCGCCTGCTTGCGCAGTTGCTCGTTGATCTTGCCCGGAGCCAAGCCGTAGCGCCCCTGCAGGTAGAGCTTCACTTCGTTGGTGATGGTTTTGTAGCGCTCACCGGCAAGCACGTTGAACACCGCCTGAGTGCCAACAATCTGCGAGGTGGGCGTGACCAGCGGCGGAAAGCCCAGGTCTTCACGCACGCGTGGGATCTCGGCAAACACTTCGTTGATGCGGTTCAGTGCGCCCTGCTCTTTGAGCTGGTTGGCCAGGTTAGACATCATCCCGCCCGGCACCTGATTGACCTGCACACGGGTGTCGACGGCGGTGAATTCGCTTTCGAACTGGTGATACTTCTTGCGCACCGCATGGAAGTACATGCCGATCTCTTGCAGCAGCGACAAGTCGAGGCCGGTGTCGTAGGGGCTGCCTTTTAACGCGGCAACCATGGACTCGGTGCCAGGATGGCTGGTGCCCCAGGCAAAGCTGGAAATGGCCGTGTCGATATGGTCCGCCCCGGCCTCAATCGCCTTGAGCTGGCACATCGCACCCATGCCGGCGGTGTCGTGACTGTGGATAAACACCGGCAGATCCACTTCCGCCTTTAGCGCGCCCACCAAGTTGGCCGTGTCGAATGGCGTCAGCAGCCCGGCCATGTCTTTGATGGCGATGGAGTCGATGCCCATGGCCTGCATGGCCTTGGCCTGCTGCACAAAGGCGTCGACGGTATGCACGGGGCTGGTGGTGTAGGCGATGGTGCCCTGAGCATGTTTGCCCGCCGCTTTCACCGCTTCGATAGACACACGCAGGTTGCGCACATCGTTCATCGCATCAAAGATGCGGAATACGTCGATGCCGTTGACCGCCGCCTTGGCCACAAAAGCACGCACCACGTCATCGCTGTAGTGCCGATAGCCGAGCAAGTTCTGCCCGCGCAGCAGCATCTGCAAACGGGTGTTGGGCAGGCCGGCCTTGAGTGCGCGCAGTCGCTCCCACGGGTCTTCTTTCAAGAAGCGCACGCAGGCATCAAACGTCGCCCCGCCCCACACTTCCAGCGACCAGTAACCGACCTGATCGAGCTTGGCGCAGATCGGCAGCATGTCGTCCAAGCGCATGCGCGTGGCGATGATCGACTGGTGTGCATCACGCAGAATGGTGTCGGTGACGGTGATTTTTTTCTGCAAAACGGGCTTGCTCATGTTCTCAACTCTCCTGTAGCCCGGATGCACTCCGGGACCGCAGATATATCCCGGATTATCTCCGGGCTACGATTCGTTAAAGCCCTGCGTGAGCGGCAATGGCGGTGGCGATGGCGATAGCCAAGTGCGACGGGTTGCGCTTGATCGAGTACTCGGTCAACTCCGGGTGCGCCTCGACAAAACTGGTGTTGAACTGGCCGCTGCGAAACTCTGCATTACGCAAAATCTCTTGGTAGTAAGGCGCCGTGGTCTTGACCCCTTGCAAGCGCATGTCGTCCAAAGCGCGCAGGCCACGATCCAACGCCTCTTCCCAAGTCAACGCCCACACCACCAGCTTCAGGCACATCGAGTCGTAATACGGCGGGATGGTGTAGCCGGTGTAAATCGCCGTGTCGGTACGCACGCCAGGGCCGCCGGGGGCGTAGTAGCGGGTGATCTTGCCGAAGCTGGGCAGGAAGTTGTTCTTCGGGTCTTCGGCATTGATACGGAACTGCAGGGCAAAACCCCGGTGGATGATGTCTTCCTGCTTAACCGACAGTTCCAGGCCCGAGGCGATGCGAATCTGCTCGCGAACAATGTCGATGCCGGTGATTTCTTCGGTGATGGTGTGCTCCACCTGCACGCGGGTGTTCATC
>Ga0194137_10002520_pt1 | contig 10794 bp, 10 predicted proteins | sample TARM_MetaG_T3_14_FD_134025 | JGI IMG/M metagenome (GOLD analysis project Ga0194137, IMG submission 134025) | Freshwater microbial communities from Pennsylvania, USA, analyzing microbe dynamics in response to fracking - TARM_MetaG_T3_14 (version 2) | ecosystem: Environmental > Aquatic >...
ATCCCTTACGGTTGTCATACTAACCATTTTCAATCAACACCATGTGGGGTTCTTCGAGAGGTCTGGTCTTCTTTTCCGCAGTAGCCGTACTGTGTACGAACTCCCGCCAAGGACCAAAATACAACTCACTTCCCGGGACGACTGCTATAGCACAGCACCCCTTGAGAACTTCCCAGTCGATGGTGAAATAATGATCGCCAATGCACCACCCTTCAGGACTGCGATACATGCGACGATCGTAGAAGTACGCAGATAGATAGCGGAACAGATCCATCACGTGCGCGGCCCGAACAAACTCTGTCAGAGGAATGGTTATTCCGAATCTAAGATACTTTTCATCACTGTCATTTTCAGAACTGTGATGTAACACCATCTTGTACTGAGGAAATTCGTTGACCAAGCTCTGAACGAACTCCTTCATGAACTCCATGTATGCCTGAGACATAACTTAACTCCTTGCGGATTGTATGGACTTGTGGGTGGGACCCAATGGATTCCATAATTGTATTCACATAGGGAAGAAGTCCAGTCTGGACTTCTTCTCTATAAAACGCAGGTTATCCTCCATCAGGAAACGGTAACGCATGGGAAACAAAATACGAAGAAGACGGTTACGGGAACTCCACTGGTCGTATGCCGTAAAGTACTTCTTCGAACCAGGGATGATCACGATCATCAGATACCCGTTGACGATCCTGGAATCGTAAGAGAACTTCTTGTTGACTAGATCAGGGGCATTGAATTCAAAATAGCGTTCTGTGAATTTGCTGAAATCTTCCGTGGTGTACTCACGCGGGATGTGGTGCAGAGGGATGTACATCACCATCCCTGTGATAGGCCCATCCTGACGATCACGTATTTCTGAAGTGAAATGCCACAGACGAAATTCTGCATCGAATGCGTTCTGAAAAGCTTCGATCACGGTAGCAAGCTTAGTAGACATGACAAACTCCTTGTATAGAGTAAAAGTTATGAACATTTGACAGACTATCAAAATAGTAATATAGTCGTCAATTTAATTGAGTTACATAATTTTGACTCGGTGTACACGTGATAATTTTACTCTCTGAGACACCATTTAAGGTGTCCCAGGGAGGTACTTCACAGAAGCTATTTTTAGAGATCTTTAGTCAAGAATTGGTACCGTTCTTTAATCACAGGATACACCTTTTTCATGGTGTTAATTAGAAGCGTAGCAAAGTACTCCGGATAGTGATATCTGGATGCAAATGTTTTCACATTAGATTCAATTGACTGAGGATTGTTTTCTCTGAGCATCGCTGCACACCAGTCCGAAGCTAATTCGATCAACACGATAAAATCCATTCCCAGTAATCCGTCAGCATAGAACTCAGGATGATGATCATTCTTAGTTTTATGGTGATCCCATGCTCTATCGAATGCACATTGAATATCTGCAGGAAGAGTTTCGTGTTGTCTCAGATATGGAATAGCTTTGTAATATCCCTCAGCTTCTTCGTCTTCGAATTTAGTTAAGTCGTGATCTTCTGCACGTTGTTTCAATTCTACGATAGCGTGATTGATTCCAGTAGTGACACAGTCACGATGAATTACTGTATCTTGAATCCAATCATCTTTGGTATAACTCATAACGTTTTACTCCTCGGTGGGTAAATTTGCAAATTTGTATCTATGAATTGGCATAGAATTGTATTTCACATTCAAAATCTGATGTTCTACGGCAAATTCGGTTCCACTAGTATCGGAATACATTTCGGTGACATAGATTTCCTTTAACCCTAATTCTAAAAGAAGTCTTGTACAAATCGGACAGGGTGATGTAGTACAATAAAGAATGGCACCTTTAAGAGAGATACCCTCACGGGCGGCTTGGACTATGATATCCTGTTCAGCATGAAGTGCAACACATATGTCCAAATTTTTCCCAGAAGGAATTTTATTTACAGTGCGAAGACATGTCGCTTTAGTACAGTTAGGAATACCGTGAGGAGCACGATTACATCCCATCAAGAACTGAGGCTGTTCTTTCTTATTGTTTACTAACTGTACAACTGCACCAACCTTGCGTCTAGTACAGGTACTATTTTCAGCTTGTTTATACGCCATATCGAAATATTTGTGTATTTCCAGCTCGGATAAAGTTATTCCGAGTTGATGCTGCAGATGGTTTATCCACCATATAAAGCTTAATACAGGCGCAGGATCTGAGGATTCATTTAATTTATCGGGAAATGAATTTTGTTCAGAATTGTTCGTCAGTATAAGAAGGTCAGATGTACTAATTACCTGGGACGGAAGAGATACCCATTCTAGACTACCGTCACCTACACGTACTGTCCCAGACTCAGCGTGGATAACATAAGTTCCTTTTTCAGGAACATAGCCCATTAAGTCTATCCCGGCGAGAATAAGACACTTAACTTTAGTTAAATCTGGATTATTCATACACGTATCCTCCAATGTTAATATAAGTATAATGTATATCGAGATACTTAAAATCTACATATATTTGTGGTACCATCATGCTATGCTCTAAACACGGAGGAGACTTATAATGTTACATGGTCAATTTTTAGGATGGCACAATGTTTCAACTCATTCAAATGCTACTGTGAATGGTGTTACAGTTGAAGACATTTTGAGCATTCTTAAATCTATTTTTGAAGTTACAGATCCGTGGCAGATAAAAGTACTAGATCTCTACAATCATGTAGTAAATCAATATAACCCCCACCAGTTAACTATCGATCAGATACCGACTAAAATCATTGAGGTGTTATATAACCGATGGAGATCTGTCGGATACGATGGGGAGATCAACGAGTTTATTGAAATTCTGTTCAATTATCTTGAATATGCAACACTTGAAGAAGCGTTGGAAGGAACTCTTGAAGATAAGATTCTTACTGTAGCGTTATTGAAAGCTGTAGTAGACCAGCATGACACTGATCCCGACGCACACACTGAGATCTTTAGTAACTTATTTGTAGGAGATCCTACAAATATTCCTACTCCTATTTTTTCGATAAATCAAGTGGTAGGAGCACCGGAGAAAGATCAAATCATACACGACGCAGTGCATCGGTTATACAAATACTCAATGTTTAAAGAATCTTCTCCGAACACGTACACGGTACTTATTCGGGATATTCCTGATAGAGAAAAAATCTATCAATGTATTGATCGGTATGGTACGGGTTGGATAGTTAATATTTCCCCCACTAGTGTAGAGGTCGAATATCGGTTAGGGTTAGATCTAGTTCGTCCTACTTTGGCCAGAATGGTAAATAATCTTTTGAGATCATCAAAAGTAATTCACACGTGGGATATTCCATTTGTACGAGATACAACTACTCGTATGGTCTTGCGTATGGACAAAGATCAATTCTCTATTATCTTTGATGACGGTGCACGTGGAGTAATCGATATTGATCTTATTTATACCTTGTTAGAAATAGAAGGAGAATCATATTCTTTACAAAAATATGATCTCTCTCCAAATACCCCGACATTGGTAATACCAGAGCCAGTGTCCAGAAGCAATTTTATCTGGTATAATAAAGCCTTAACTGATCAGCAGATTCAACATCTGTTACACAGTGTGGAGGGTTAGAGCTATGAGTGGTACACATCGAAAACTTGGGGTTATTACAGGATTCTCTCAAGTAACAGCTGAATCCCCTGAAGAAGGGGCAATTCCGATTCAGGATAATGAATATACACTTGCGGATCTGTATGTTGAACTCAGTAAGTTACGTGGGTTATTTGATCCGGAAAAACTTAAGTATATTGAAAAGCTCATAGTTGAACACGTGAATGACTATGACAACCCTCACGAAACTGATCTTAACAAGATGAACACCTCGGTAGAACAAGAGTTGTACAACCTGTGGTTAGAACAGGGTCATACCGGTACTCGTGAGGACTTCTTAAAAGTAATCTTCCAGTATGTAAAAATTGCAAGTTTATCAGTCACGTTACTTGGACAATCCCTTGACCAAGTACCTTCGGTATATGGTACAGCACAAGTCATCAAAAAGCACAACGAAGATCTTAATGCTCACGCAGTAATCTTCGAAAATCTGTTCCCTGGACAGGAGATGATTGATGCTCCGACGCTCAGTATGGATGCATCAGTTGGGTTATCTGCATTTGCAGAAGTTAAAAGAGCTTCCACTCTTTCATATATCGATGAACATGGATTTCTCCAGGAAGCTCTAGAGGATGTTCTTCCTATGGATTATCTTCATGGTGATCCAATGTTTCCCATCTTTGGTCAGATAACTAACTTATTCAAACACAGTGAAGAATTTACTCAGCCCTACTGGGCAGTAGAAAATGCTTCGATTTCTGAACATCCCAATTTGTACGGACCTAGACGTCCAGGTATGGTACAAGAATTAGTGGAAACTGGTTCACAGGATCAACGGGAACATTTACTGTATCCTACAGAACCTATTACTGTGCACACTGGTGAAGTAGTTACTCTAAGTTTATTTGTTAAGCCCAATGGACGTCATTGTTTTGGTATACGTATACCTGATACTTACTTTGGACCGTATGCGTATGTTCACTTTGATTTAGATCGTCAAAAGATCTTTATTAACCAGGGTGCGAATACTTCTAAGATACATGGTGCAATGCATCAGTTAGGATGTGGTTACTTTAAAATAGTAGCTAGTTTTGAAGTTCGTGCAGATGGTGAACTTACTCCCGAAATGTATCTCCTAGATATCTACGACGGTGATGCTAACTACCGTGGTATAGATGGTCTCGGGATGTTTATCTTTGGTGCCATGTGTCACATCGGAGAAAGTGAAGCTCCTTATATACACAGTACTGATACCCAGGGAATACTTGCACCCACATCTATCAAAATTCCTACTGGATCTTGGTATGAACCTTTGCGGGGCACATTCACCATCGAGTGTTTGAATATACCTAAGTTTAAGTTAGCTGAATCCAGAAATCTGTTTGTTATCAGTAGAGATAGTAGTGTCGGTCCTATGGTAGTTAGAATACCTCCTACCCACAATAGTAGGTTCTATTCTGTATTCCAGGATAGTTCAAACGTGGGTATTGGATACATGTGGTCCACTGCACATACTGACGATATGGTCGAATTAGTTCTGAGCTATTCAGAAGCCCATATTCAACTTAATGATTCAACCGGCACTTATCAAGAGAAAGACCTTTCGGGGATCATTAACCCTGATGTCGATACTTTGAATCTGGGTCATGACAGATATAGTGCTGCACACTTCAATAGCTGGATAAAGAAGTTGACGTATTACCCGGTTCAATGTACCCAGCGTAATACCGAATACTTTTTAGGAGATTAATTCATGATTACTGTAAATTTGAATGATACTTGGGTATTACTTAATCCTGAAGGTAATGCAGTTACTGTTAAGAATAAATCAGGTATCACGGTTAGTGTGGTTCTTCGTACTACAATTGATCCTATCACTGATCAGACACTGATTGATGAAAATATCAATCCTGATGAGATTGGAGGATTCAACAATGAAATATCCTGTAAAGATTTACAGTATATGTTCGCAAGAACCTTCTATGGTGAAGCAAGTATCGACGTTCGAGAGTTTGGTGAAGTCGATCCGTCTACAGATATCACCTCATTAGCAAATGCACTCTCTAATCTTAACGCTATTTATAATGAGCATGTTCGTGCAGATAATCCTCACGAACTGACTAAGAATGACATTGGGCTTGGAAATATTCCTAATGCCGTTACTGATGACCCTGATCTGAACAGACCTGATAGTCTCGTCTCGTCGGTGGCAACTACCGTTTTAGCTGCTCGACATGAAGCACATGTACTTGATCACAATAACCCTCACGATACCAATAAGACTCAAGTAGGACTGGATAAAGTAGAAAACTATCCTCCCGCAGATTTGACGAACTGTAAAGACTCCAGTAGAAATAACCTGTACATGACTCCCGCTACTACTAATGCCGCAGTCAAGGCATGGGTACAGATAGCTTCGACCATCGGGGTACAAACCGTGATGGCAGGTATGCTCGGAGATATCCCTGTAGGGTGGAGTAATAAGGACATGTACACTCCATCTCGACTCTTAACCAAGTTAACTGATACAACTTTCAAAATTAACTCTGGTTTACAAGTTGCCTTTGCAGACGACGGTAAAACCCGAGAAAGTTTTGTGTGTCAGGACGAATTTGAACTCTCTCTGGGAGTACTCCCTGCAAACGGTTTACACTATGTCTATGTGAATGTAGACAGTCAAGCGACCATCACTGGTGGTGGTACCAATATGACTGGATATACTGAAGCTGTAGAGAGAGGTTCGCATGTAGGGGATTATCTTGCCATACAGCGTAATGTAGTATTCAACGAAAGTGATGTTGTTATCCGTCGGGTATACATCGGAAAGATCTATGTTGAAAACAACATTATCGTTGAAGTAGTATCTGCCCCCATTGGAACAGAATCTATCATTCCTGTTACTGAATCACTTACCCTTGGAGACAGACTTCTGCTGATCAATCCGTTTGTAGCTCCAGTGAATGTACATGCAGAAGTTTTTTACAATAATGTGTGGGGGAATTCTCACTGGAACGATCAGTCTGGCGTAAGTGCAGATGTTCATCCACCTACACCTATAGATCATCTCATTGTACAAACTGGTCTTATGGGCTACTTATCCAGTGGCCGAGAATCAGGTTGTGCATTTGGTGAGATCTTCGATACTGTAACTGTAGCTCCACGTATTCGTGTAGTTGTCTCTAAGAAATACTAAGGATCACCTCAATGAATAATCTGAATATGTCCGATGCAATTGCGCAGTTGGAAGAAGTTGTACATGATCTTAATACCTACAACTATGAAACGTACGGTAGAGAATCTATAGATCTTTCTCTCGGTCGTTCACTTGGGATAGTTGTAAATGTTTTCATGAACATCATAAACAACCTTAAGTCAGGTGCACTTCATCCGTTTCGTACATTGAAAAGAACTGAACTTGAAGCATGGAAAGATGCTCGTACCGCCACTGCTAGGTCTATTGTTAAGAGCAGTAAGACTCTTCTCACTGGGGCTATACCTTATCCTGACGGTATGACTTGTACATACCTAGAGGGTACTGCTCAGATCGTGAATTTGTTAGAGACTATGAACATGAACGTAAAATCTAAACTTATACGTTCTGAAGTAGATACTCTCAAAACTGCGTTACTCACTGGTACAGAATACACCATGTCATCTTTGACTGCTAAGCTGGATGATTTTCCGTTTATCTCCGCTAAGTTTACCCAGATGGATAAACTGTTTCGAGGATCGAAGATTCTCGCTAAAGCCAAAGATAAACCTAAAACATTTACGCAGTTGTTTAAGACCGATATGGAATTTGAAACTGTGTACAACGAGTTGTTAGCATCTGCTAAACACCAGTATGGTGTATCTTCATCATTGTCAAACCTTGAAAGTATTAACTCCGCTATGGAAAATATTTACAATGCTTTCAAGTCTGAACGTCTTGCATTGAACAAACCTGTTGTCACAGCCCTCGCTGTAGTGGCATTGTCGTTTGCTAAGTTGTTTGATATGTACGGGATTCTTATGCAAGATCTCCATCGGGTTGAACACAACTTCGTAATCATCTTGGACCGGATTGAAAAAGATCTCGAATAGCCCTAACAGTAGACTACCTCACACGTGTGAGGTAGTCTACGTTATAATCAATATTACTCTGATGGATAGGGATGACTATTTCGAATATTCTGATATTCCTGTAAAAGTTTCTGTAACTTTTCAGGACGACCCAACTTATCTTCCATCAAGGCTTCAAGCTGGACTTCTATCGGCATCTTATCAAGATACTGTAGTTGTCTAGCTATTCTAATTTCTTCATGTCGATGGTACTCATAATCTACCGAAGGTAATTCCCATGACCCATCCTGAGAAATAACGTGAGGACCCTTATTATCCTGAGGAGGTGGTCCAGAAATTTCTATATCTGTGGAAGGATTACAGTTTACAGAAGACTTATACCAGGTTTTAGTTCCAACCTGGCCATAGTACTTAATTGTACGAATAGACATAATGTTTATTCTCCATATGCGTATGCAAATAACATTTGATTGGGTTCTGGGATCTGAACGTATCTTGCTTTAATATACTCATTTTCTACCGACGTGGCCGCAGTTTTAGGTACTCTAAAAGTGGAAATATAGTCTCCCGAGGAGTACCTATCTGTGAATCCATTTGCAAGTACTTCTGCCTGCCATGCTGCATCATCTATCACTAAATTTGCAGCAGTTGCTAATGCAAATAATTCAGGGTACATTGCCCGGGATAACTCACTACCATCTTTAAGAACCCACCCGGGAGGAGGAGTTGTTCCGATACGTTTGACTACGACACCCACCGGAGTAGCATCGATAACAAGTGCAGGTTCCTGTGTAAATTCCATATGTTCATATAACGATACTGACACATCGGTTAACGATCCATCGCTAGTGTATACCACCAACCCAATGATTTCATCAATAACAGACTCAGGAGTTAAAATCGCACACAGTATAACAGGAAGACTTCCTGGTGATAACTGAATACCATTTTCTACAGTTCGACTCACGCTACTACCGGTTAACAACATATCTTTGGTACTTAGTGTAAATAGACCAGTACCACTATTTAAACCATTGCCCGTAGGAATCAACTGTATTCTGTCAATAAACTCATTGGACCAAACTGTACCAATAAAATCTGAACTAGGTATCTGGTAGATATTCTGGTAGAGGACATTGGGATTGTTCTTTGTATTGAGTGCCAAACAAACCTTATTCAATCCTTCAGACTCTAAACCTGAAATTTCTAACGTATATCTTCGATTGGGGGCAAGTGGTAAAGTTATCTCAGATTCAAAGTTCAAATTAGCTGTACCTACTGGTACGGGAATTTGACGAGTTGTTGTAAACTCAGGGCTATTTGTAACTGCAGTTAATGCACTATGCGTAGTGGCAGGAGTCATTATTCTATCAGTCAAAACTCCATCAATAGCTTCTTGAGGAGTAGCCGGAGGATAGTTTTCAACATTACCTAATCCGACATCTTCACTGGTTACACTATGGGGGTTTCCGGTCTGGGTATTAATGTGTTCGGATATACTCTGAATTATCTGTGCGATTTGATTGTTAATCTCAGTAATCTCTGTCGTGGGGTCCAATTGGTCTAAGATACCTTGAAGATCTGTGATGTCCACAACTTTATGGTTATGTACTGCAGGTGCTGCACCGATGTCACCAGGGGTAGTATCATGTACATTGCCTGTAGCGGAGGTGTGTGTATCGAGTGTGTTGGTTATAGTTGCAATAGAATTGGTGACGTCCAGTATAATCTGATCAAACCCGGTTAGATCAGTAAGATCCGTCCATTTATGTTCATGGACTTTATGTGCAGCACGGATAATATCGGGATTGATACCGTGAGGGTTACTGGATCTATCCGCAATATGCTGACGAAATTCATCCATCGAAAGATTCAGTTGTTGGTTGGTATAGGTTTGAGAATTAGACAAACATGTTGCAAATGCTTGTGCTAAATCATCAAGAGATGCAAACCCAGAACCACCTGAAAGAATCCGTTCAGACAGATACTCCATATACACAGTAAATGGCGTTTTGATGTAATGTACGTTGATGTGATCTATGATACACGATTCACTCTGATTGACATTAGAAAGAACTGTGTCAAGTAGAGCAATAGTAGGTTGAACTACATCAAATTCAAATCTATACGTTCCGGGTGAGGTGATAGTTTGTAAAACTATCCCTCGTTCATTTTTAATCTCAAGCGTACCCGAGGTTAAAGTAAGTACTTGAATATAACAGAAATATTTTCCAGGGTATACAAATGCGGGAGAAGTAACTCTAGCTGTAGCTTGCACTCCAACTATCCCACCATCGTTAGTATACTGCAATTTTCCATTACGAAGAATGAAATCTAAAAATGTCCAATTCTCATCCAAAAAGAATGGTTGTATAATTGGATCTGACAATACTGGTGAAAAAAATACTGTCTCAACAAATGTCTTTAGATTTGCAAATTCTCCATTAATGAGATTACGAAACTGAGTTAAAACAAATGAGGATGGTACAGATGATGGACTATTGTCTAAAACATCCTGAGAAACAGTATCAATAGTCTGACCACCAATCTCTACTTCTGCAGTGGCGACTTTCTTAGAACTAACTAACGGGCTAGATACCGCTGTAGTAGTCATTGTAGATTTCATAGTAGAATTCTGCATGTTTTTCTCCAACAAGAAAAAATTATAGCTCAGGTGAGGTCATACTATTGACGAACTAGGGGTTCACGAAGAACCCCTAGTTCTAGCAGCATTTTCGAATTTAGTTCGGACGAATGGTTACTTCGTCAATGTCGAGGATTTCGGCACTGTCGTCATTTCCACATTCTTGGATATACGTGATCAAGTTGATTCCTGAAATCGGTTCGTTCCAATGAATCCGCAGATCAATTTCTCGATTTTCTCCCAATGGGAAAATTTTCGAGATGTCATTACCATTCTTAAGGTCATTCACCTTCAGCGTGATAATGGGATCTCCGGATGGATCTGCCAGAAGATACGGAGCAGTCTTTACTTTCATGATGGAAACAGTATCGCACTCATTAAGCTGGAACTTGGAAGTGGGATGAGTTTCACCAATGAAGCCTACCGTAACTTCATCTTCAGGAAGGTCTGCAGATATTTTCATGGCCGAAAATACCAGCTCGGTTACAGGGTCAGGTTCGGTGATGGAAGTAAC
>Ga0194137_10002522_pt1 | contig 10782 bp, 7 predicted proteins | sample TARM_MetaG_T3_14_FD_134025 | JGI IMG/M metagenome (GOLD analysis project Ga0194137, IMG submission 134025) | Freshwater microbial communities from Pennsylvania, USA, analyzing microbe dynamics in response to fracking - TARM_MetaG_T3_14 (version 2) | ecosystem: Environmental > Aquatic >...
GAACAGCTGCGCCAGTCCGGCAAGGTCACGCGCGGGCGCATCGGCGTGCAGCTGCAGGAGCTGACGATGGATCTGGCGTCGACGCTGGGCATGAAGGACACTCAGGGCGCGCTGGTGGCGGCGGTGCAGCGCGGCGGCCCGGCCGACCGCGCCGGCATCCGTCCCGGCGACGTCATCCTCGCGCTCAATGAACAGCCGGTGCAGAGCACCGCGGACCTCGCGAGGCTGATCGGCGGCACGCGGCCGGGCACCACAGTCAATGCGCAGATCTGGAGGTCCGGCAATACCGGCAGCGTCAAGCTCACGGTGGAGGCGCTCGAGTAAAAAAACCGGGCGGCGCAGCTGCCGTTCCTGTTCGAGCAACATCAGATAGCGAAGCTTCAGTCCAGCGCAATGATCCTGTCGGACTGAAGCGATCGAAAGCGGCGCTATCCAAACCTCGAAAGTGAGCACCGCGGGCCGGTGATCGATTCAGGCCGAAACGGTCAGGCCCGTCGGCCTTCCTACTGTTTGTGGCGACCTTGCATCAGGAACCGATTCCTGAGCCGGAAGGCGCTGCCTGTTGGTGTTCCATGGCAAGGTAACTGGAAAGAGGATTCATGTGTTCGTAGTCATTGAGGCTTGGCTCCCACTCGTTCAATGCAGTGTGAATGATTTCAAAAACCTCTTTTTGCCTCGCGGTCAACGCTGCATTGAACTGCTCGGCTTTGCGTTTTTTCGTGCGTTTGACATTTGTTGCGGCAAGAAGGTAACTCTTGGCATCTTTCCATTCCCTTAATGCAAAGATCATTTCGTCTTCTGAAATGGCGTTCATAAACGCAATCTCGGCCAACGTGGTTACAACTTTCATGCCCGGGGTTTCGTATCTGGAGCGTTTAGGCTCAGTCAGGCTGGCTCGAGCACGGTTCAATATCCCGTGAAGCGCGTCGTCCAAGGGCAGGCTGTACAATGCCTTTCGGAGGATGTGTAAAACTTTAGCCACGTTAGTATCGGAGGTGATCTCCTTCTTATCCATCAGCTGAGTAAGTTGATGCTTTACCGTCAGGAAGCGCTCGCGTGCATGTTCTCCTTCATACAGGGAGCCCTCAATAGGTAGCTCCGCCACCAGTAGTTCATCGAGTCTTCCGGCTGCATCTGTGAGCGTTTTCAGATTGGACCGGTTATTGACCGAAGTGCCGGGACCGATTTGCGGTGCTATTTTTTCTATTTGTGCTTGCGAGGGAAGGCGAAATATATCGTTACGCACTCGTCTTAAAACTGTAATGTCCTGCGTGAAATTCCTGGCGAGGTCGGTTTTCAAATAGTCGTTTACCCGCGATTGGAAGTAATGAAAATTGCTTAAAGCCATTGTATTTGATATCCCCTCCGACCGTAGATGATCTTCAAGACGGCTCAGTACCGAGCGAGCGTTCGGGTTTGATACCTCCGCCACTCCATTCCAGATCTCTAACAGAGATTTCTCATCGGTCAGCTGTGCGGCCACTTGCGATAGTGGCCTAATTTCCATGTAGGGATGATGTTGGCCAGACGGAGTTGCCGCTGCCGCCGCTGCTGTTTCCTGAGCGGCGATCGGCGTGGAACCACGATTGATTCGCTTCTCTGGCGGCATTCCCTCGGACGGGCTAGAAGGAAGCTGGCGCTTGTCGCCGGTTGTATAGGATCCGGCAGGCGTGCCGGGGTCGCGCGCCTTCCCCTTTCCTTTGCCAACCGCGGCGGCCTCGTCTGATGTCGCACCGCCTGCATGCCCGGCCTGGCTGGTTTGGGACTGCTGATAGAGATGGATGGACAATCCGGAGCCGCTGGAAGAAGATCGCCTGGGAGAGGTTGCGCGTTGGGAACCGCTGGCAGTCTGCGTTCTGCCACCGTGCGGCACTTCCGCCTTTTCGCTGCTTAACAGCGCGTCGATAGCCAGCCTGCGGCCACGCTGGGTGCTTGTGTTGGAAGCGGATGGATCGGCGAAGCTGGCGTCACCGATACTGCTTCCTGAATGAAGGGAATGAATCTTTTCGTGACCGGATTCGTTTTCCGCGAGCCCCAGTAGCAGATTCCTCTGGGTACTCCTGCCTGCAGCAATGGCAGGGCTGAAAGCAGCCATACCTGAAGAGGTGGAGGCAGGCGCCTCGTTCAAAGAAGAAGCTTGACCAACCTGCTCCCTTCTGGGCGCTGACGTTCTCAGAGCCAGCAACGTTTCGGCAGCGTCGATATCGGCTGGCTGCGCGGAGGAAGAAGGCGGCATGCCTGACAGGCTACCGGCTGGACGGATGTTACTCATTATCTTTCCTTTTCAAGGGCATTGTCATCATGAAGTCGGTCCTCTTTAATCAAGAGAGGCTCATGAGTGGCATCAAAGCTGTTCCGGTTCCATGGCCCCCGAAAGACTTGGGCAAGTGCGATGACAGTCGCAAGAATTACGACGTGCTTCAACAGCATGAACCCGGCTGGCTTCTATAGCGCCCGGGGTCCACACGAGGCGACGGGCATGAAAACGCCTGCCAGACTTGATCTGGATTCGATAGCTTATGACATTTCTACCGAACTCACCTCATCCTCCGATGATGTTTCGCCGGGTACGCCAAGCGGTGCCTCCGGAGCGGCATGCGTGATGACCGGCCGCAGCAGCGTCGCATCGGCGTTGATCAAAAAATTAATCGCCATCATCTCGCGTATTTGATTTTTACTCGGGTTCGTTGATCTGAAATTGGTTAAGGAAAACACGCTAAACCCTCTTTTTCTCATGGCATCGCCAATTTCCGTATCCAGCTGGTTAAACACCATCACATGGACTTTCTGCTGTTCCCATGCTGGCATGACATACTGGTCCAAATTCTTCAAAAAGCCGTGCTTTGTGGTTTCATAGGCACTGCCTGCCGTGTATTTCAGAGGCTTTTCTCGAGAAGATTTAAGGTCCCAATAGGGCGGATCGATAACCGCAAGGGTGCCTTCACGTAAGCCGCGAAGCAACGCCCATCCATCGCCCTGCTGAATTGCAACTCCTGTCAATGCATCACTGACGTGGTCAATATGAAATGGCAAATTCTGGAAAAACCTCCGTTGATCGCCAGACTTCCCTGCAGCATTCAACTCCATCTTCAAGCGCGAGCTTGAACTCTTTCTATCCATGCGTTTCTGCTCGGTGTTGCTAATCGCAAGAGCGTTGTCGAGCAGTTTGTTTGCAATCCGTCTGTTTCCGCCTAACATCAGGCCGTCTTTACGCATGTTGGGGCGTTTAACGTTCGAGCGGGTAAAGTTGATCGGGGCTGATGCAACGCGGCCATTATGTTGAGCCAATAGATAAATAGCGGCATTGCTTGCACGTAGTTCGATATCCTTTTCACTCGGATTTTGCGGTTCGGGCGGCAAAGGAAAGTCAATGCTGTCCAGTAGATAATCCTTGAGTTCCGTGCTGAGCTTGAGATTCATCGGCTGGCTAATCTCCGCAGTCCTTACCCATGTGTCGACAGCGTGGTTCAAAAAGCGCAACAATTCCTCGCTCGACATTGATGGATCGGATTTTCCGGCGTGCGAGGCAATCCGACGGGCCAGCTCCAGGTCCGTTTCCCGACGTTTCTTGCCATTGATTTTTTTATAAACAGGATAATCGTTAAAAACGCGATAGTACAAATATTTGAGTCGCTGCAGATGTGCATTCAATGCCTGCTTGACCCGCTCGGGATGCTGTTGAACAGTCTTCAATGTGTTGTGCCGGTATTGATCCCATTCATTCATGACAAGTCGTAAGGATTTGACATGTCCTCTGCGCTGCTGTGCCGTTAACCACAGGGTGAGATAGCCGGTACCGGCAAAGGCATCGACAAAACTGCTGACCTTCGGGGCATTCAGTGCCGCATAGAGTGCCTCAAGTACGGTTCCCGATGGATCTTCCTCCAATACGCTTATCTTGTTGCCCATCAGCGGATAGAGCGTCAAGACCGGATCGAACATGCGCTGGCGAACGATGTATTCGGTATTGAAGTCAATGACTTCTTCGGAGCGTCCAGCTTGTCCGGTTTTCTTGGAACGTTGACTTATCGTACTGACGAAATCCGCTACCGCCACCTTGCCGACGATCGGAATGCCGATATCCAATACGTTGTGATCGATATCCAGTCTTCGATAAACTCTTTTCGCTGGTTGGCCTTCCTTCAGCCTCACGCCATCATGTATGAAGACTCCTGCGCCAATATGTTTGCCGGGCACAGCATCGCAAGCGCGCGATATGGCCCGCACATCCGCGAGGCTCGTGTCGTAGCCGTGATGTACGAACTCCTGGGTCCGCAATCGGGTGTTCGTGATAATTTTCCTGAGTTCGCCACTGACATGACCTGAGACGGAATAGGTGGCTCCTGTTTTCCAGGGAAGATGAACATCGCCAACCTGTCTGCGCAAGCTTGCATCGTTATCGGCTTGCATCTCCTCCTGTCCTGCAAAATCGATGGCATCCCTTGCGCCCGCATGCATAGGCGAATGGGCTGATGGCCATTGCGATGGCCAGTGTTCCAGCCAAACCGCGCCCAAGCTTCGCCTTTGCAGGGAGATTTCTTGCTGACGTTCAGGATTGCGCGTCTGCGCATGCATGTCTTCGTATTCTCTTTGCTGCCGGTCCAGTATCAATTGCAGCCGCCTGGTTTCCATGCCGTCACCCTCGGCATTGAGCACGCGTCCCTGCCAGCCTCCCTGCTCCTCGCTGAAAAACGCCGGAATAAGATAGGGATGGCTATGCGTCATCAGCAGCACGCGCTTGTGCCCGTTCGCGGCCGCGTTGAGCGTGGCGTCAATGGTGCAAAGCGCTGCAGCATCATCGAATACCCATTCATTGGTGCGCGCAGCAACGTGTTTGGACAGGAAGTAGCCGGCCAGTTGTTCGGCAGTCGCCGCCGTCATCTCCTGTGAACGGAAATACTCCTCCAGTTCTTTGATCGGCTGAATGCCGTACACGTCGCCCAGTCCGCGTGCGATATCCTGCCTGACATGATGGCTCAGGAAATCCACATAGCGTTCCAGCACCGGGGAGCCTTGGGGTGGCATGGCGCCAACCAGCTTGCCCGGGCTTTTCAGAAGTTCGTTGAAGTAAAGCGCAGGCTGGGGCATCCATTCGGGAGCGCTCTTGAGGGAGTCGAGCAGAAACACTTCGCCGTTGATCTTGCGCAGGGCCTGGTAATGGCCCTCTCCGTTCTCGAGATTTCCCCGAAATACGATCAATCCCGACATATGGTCCGCGAGCTCGGGAATCAGGGCGCGCAGCTGCTGCCGATCGAGCACCAGGCTCGTCAAGGGCTGGCGCGTGCCCCTCATCTGACTGCAGACCAGGTCGATGTCGGTCCCCAGCGTTGCCATTTCTTCGGGGAGTTCGAACAGCCGAGCGCCCATCAGATTGTTGTAGGCGTGCTGCAGGCAGCGCATTTGCGATTGTCTTTCGAAGTAGCCCAGCGAAAGTGCTGCAGCGCGTGCCTCCGCTCGCCAATGCGCCGGAATCGAGCGATGGAAGTCCTCTATGCAATTGGGCGATCTGCTTGCAGCCGACGCGCCGCGATCGTCCCCGATACAAATTTTTTTGTTTGGCTGAGCCGGAGATGTCGGTGACGGCCGAGGCCTGGCTTTACCTCGGCTATCCGTCGACACACCAAGTGAGCATGTCCAGGCAGGTGCGCGGCCTGCTGCCTTCGCGCCGCCGTCCGGGAATGAAGGCAGGGGAGCGTTAATGCTGCCGCTTTCAACGAGCATGGGAGCTTCAACCTGTGTCAGGCGCCTGTGTTCGTCGAGGTATAGCTTGATACGACAGTGATTCCGGTCTTCATACATCGGCAGCGGTATGCACGTCAGGATACTTCCGTGATTGTGCCAAGGCATTGGCTCGATACTGAAGCGGTCGGGATGTTTTGCTAATTGCCGAAGTGCGGATTGGATGACGTTGTCGTCGCTGTCGTCGCTGTCGATCCTGGAAGGCACGAAAATGGACATTGGTCCGAGCTTCCGTTCATGAAGTTCATTCGCAGAGCCCGGGAAATCGGGCGTTGCATCGGCTTGTGGCGAACTGGGACGGGTGCCTGAAGCGGGTTGCGCGGGAATGCCGGGATTTCGGGAAGAGGGCGAATCCGTGCGTGAGGCTGCGGCATGGTGGTTGCTGGATTGAGCGATCGAAAGACGTGGGATCATGATGATGTCTGGAATGACTAGCGACGTATGTGGAACCAGCACATGAATTGGTTCCATTGATACCGGTGAGCCTCCCCGGAAATTTCATCTTCCATGGGCTACGTAAACCAGCGTTGCATTTGAAGAGCGAGAAAAGGCATACGGCAGTCCGCAAGCGATCCAAGGTCAGTCCGGTCTAATGGAAGCGGGCAAAGCGACTCAAAGCCTGTCAAGGGGCGGCCCATGCGCTTGATAATCTTTGAGGTTTGAGGCTGAGGCCCGCAGAGCAAGCGGAACTCCAATCCAAGTCAAGGAAAAGCGGGCTGTATGGGCAGGTCAGGAAGTCAAACCCTGCGATCGATATACATTGAGGTAGCCTGACTTCTGTGGACACTCTCGTTTGATTAACTCATCGAATGGGAGAATGCATGAAGAGAACAAATTTGAGAACCTATACGCCCGAATTTCACGCGGAGGGGTGAAGCTGGTGTTGGATCGGGGGCTGTCGCTGGAGGAAGCGGCGCAGCGGCTATCCATTCCTAAAGGGACGTTGTCGAACTGGGTAATGGCAGCCAAACGCGGACCAACAGCGGCATCGGTACCGGGGGGCGGGAACGTGGCAGAACTGGAAGCAGAAGTGGCCAGGTTGCGTAAGGAGCTTGCCACTGAGCGCTTGGAGAAGGAAGTGCTAAAAAAAGCGGCAGCGTACTTTGCTCGGGAGTCGCTGCCCGGTACGCGCAATTGAAAGCAATGCGACTCGAGTATCCGGTTGCGCTGCCGTGCCGTGTCTTTGGCGTGTCGCGTGGAGGCTTCTATGCCTGGCTTAAACGTAAGCCGTCAGGGCGCGCGCAAACCGATGAGCGACTCAAGGTAGCCATCAAGGCAGTACATCGCCAGAGCCGTGAAACCTATGGTGTTCGGCGTGTTCAGCCTGAGCTGATGGCACAAGGATTCTCTGCCGGGCGGGATCGTATTGCTCGCCTGCGGCGTGAATTGGGGTTGCGCTGTCGGCAAAAACGCAAATTCAAGGCCACCACGAATTCAAACCATGACTTGCCGGTAGCACCGGACCTGCTGGAGCAGCGATTTGAATCTACAGCACCAAACCAAACCTGGGTCACTGACATTACGCATTTGTCGACCCAGGAGGGGTGGCTTTATCTGGCTGGTGTCAAAGACGTGTTCACCTGTGAAATTGCGGGATATGCCATGGGTGAGCGCATGACGCAAACGTTGACGGCAAAGGCGCTATGGCATGCAGTACGCAACAAGCGGCCACCTGCTGGCGCGATCCATCATCCGGACAGGGGCAGCCAATATTGTGCGTATGACTGCCGCGAGCTGCTCAAGCAGTTTGGCGTGAAGGCCTCGATGCCACGTAAAGGCAATGGTTATGACAATGCCCCAATGGAAAGCTTCTGGAGCAGCTTGAAAAATGAGCTGACGCATCACCATCAGTTCGAAACCCGGGAGCATCCGAAGGCTGCAATCCAGGAGTACATTGAAATCTTTTACAACCGCCAGCGACGCCACTCACGCCTTGGCTATGTATCGCCTGCGGTGTTTGCCGAAACCTTCAAGCACTTACAGGCCGCTTGAGACGCGAGTGTCCATCATTGACAGTACAGGTCACATCTCTATTCCGCTTGGCAAGAACATAAGAAAAAGCCGGTTCACTTGTGTTCCGGCAAGGCCAAGGCTTGAATCTGGTCGATTGTTCCCGCGCTTTCATGGCTGCTTGACCTTGCTCAAATTGACGTTAAAGCAAGAATCCAAACCGCTTTGATTCGGATACCATGCGTTCAAAGCGGTTTGGATGACAGCGGAGGATGCAGTGCTGATGCGCCAGGGAAAGTTTTATCTTGTGTTCGATATCGGAGGCACAAGCATTCGAACGGGGCTCTATAGCGAGGAGCACCGACGCCTGGAGTGCTTTCGCAAGACTTGCACGCCGAATTTTCTGAGTCAGGAAAGCGCTTCGGCCGACGCCATCGTCGAGCGCATGCTTGAAGTGCTGAAGGAGGAGGCAGACGCCTTGTGCTCGGAGTGCCAGCTTGCCGGCGTTTGCGCTGCGCTGCCGTCGCCGATGGCCCCGGACGGCACGCTGTGGCGAATGCCTACCGTGCTCGGCCCGGGCGATAAAGGCGGCTTCCGTCTCCAGGACAGGCTGCAGGCGCTGTGGCCGGATGTGCCGGTCGCCATGATCAATGATGTCAGCGCAGCCGGTTACTACCGGGTGGCGCAGGGCGGACGGGACTTTGCCATCGTCACCATCGGATCGGGCATCGGACTCAAGGTCTTTCTCGATGCCAAACCCCGCACCGGCCCGAACGGGCGGGGCGGCGAAATCGGTCACTTCAGCATCGACGAGCCACTCGCCGGCGATCTCGCCTGCGATTGCGGCGGCAGCCTCCATCTCGGCGCGGTGGCTTCCGGTCGCGGCACTTTGCGCGTCGCGCGCCAGATCGCAGCGGCCGATCCTGCCGCCTATGGCAATTCGCTTGCGTCCAGGCTGGCCCGGGATACCTGCGGCTGCCTGAGCAATGACGTGCTCGTCGCGGCATTCCGCGACAACGATCCCTGGACCATGCAGGTCATGACGGTATCGGCATCGCATCTGGCCAAAGCGCTCGCCTTTCTCCATCTTTCGCTGGGACTGGAAGAGATCGTCCTGGTGGGCGGCTTCGCGGCCGCCTGCGGAGAGAAGTACCGCGCGCTGATCGCCCGTCTTGCAGGGCAGTACGCGTGGAATACGGGGCAGGACTGGAACGCCATCATCCGCATCGAAACCCAGCCCGATACCGTCGCCCTGGAGGGCGCGGGTCATTTCATGGCGACAAGGCCGGTACAGCGCCGCCGGGAGGTGCAGCATGCTTGAGCGGCTACACCGTTTCGCCGACGCAGCGTTCAAGCGCGAGTGCGCGCATGGCGGCATCGAAACCATCGCATTTGCGCGCGTTCTGGGCAGCGCCGCCATCAACTGGGTGGACCTGGTGCGCATACCGCCGGGGCACAGCATCGGCTGCCATACCCATGGCCATGAAGACGAGGAGGTTTATATCGTCATCGACGGCAAGGGGATTCTCACCATCGAAGACCGCCAGATCGAAGTGGGCGCCGGCGATGTCGCGCACAATCCGCCCGGCGGCACACATGGTCTCCACAACCACGGCGAACGGGAGTTGCGTCTCGTCGTCATCGGCGTGCCGGCGCGTTCCGTCTCTTCATGCGGCCTCGCGCGCGACACGGCCGAGGCATGTTGACCCAATCAGCCGAGGAGCAGCTATCGTGTTCGAAGTTCATCATCAACATCGCGGCGTGATCCGCCGCCAGCAGTCGGCGCCGGCGCCGCAGTACAGCATCCGGATGGAATGCCGCAAGCGGCAGGACTACGGCGTGCATCTCACGGCTGATATCCTGTCGCCGCAGGACTCCATCCTGCCGGCGCTGCTGGGTAACCGCAAGGCGCTGGCGGTTACCACCTCCACGGTCTACAAGTACTACGGCAGGCAGCTTAAACAGCTGATACTGCAACGCGGCCTCGACATGTCGGTGTATGTGCTCGAAGGCGGCGAGAGCAACAAGACCATTGCCTCGGTCGAACGCATCTGCAACGAGGCGCTTGCCGCGAAGATGGATCGCAAGTCCGTGCTGGTCGGCATCGGCGGCGGCGTCTGCACCGACGTCGTGGCGATGGCGGCCTCGGCGATACGGCGCGGCATCGATCACATGCGCATACCCACCACGCTGATCGGCCTGGTCGACGCCGGCATCGGCCTCAAGGGCGGCGTCAACCTCGGCAGCAAGAAGAACTACTTCGGCTGCTTCAACCCTCCCAGCCAGGCCCTGCTCGATCCGGCCTTCCTGAACACGCTGCCGGAAGCTTGCGTGCGCTACGGCATGGCAGAGATTCTGAAGATGGCGCTGGTGACCGATCGCGAACTGTTCCGGCTGTGCGAAGCGCATCAGCAGGCATTGATCGAGAGCCGGTTTTCCGATCCATGGGAAATCGGCCGCGAGATCATCTGGCGTTCCACCCGCTCGATGCTCGACGAGCTGCAGAAAAATCCGTATGAAGACCAGACCTACCAGCGCCTGGTCGATATGGGCCATTGCTTCAGCCCCGCGCTTGAAGCCGCGACCGGCTACCGCATGCATCATGGCGAAGCGGTTGCCGTCGACATGGCCCTCACCGTCACGCTCGCCGAAGGGCTCGGCATGATGGACCCGACCGAGCGCAACCGCTTCGTCGAGGTGCTGCTGCAGGCCGGGCTTCCCATCCATGCGCCGGAGCTGACCCCGGCCTTGTGCGAGGCGGCGCTGGACGAGGCGGAACAGCATCGAGGCGGTGCCGTGCATTTCCCGGTTCCGATCGAAATCGGCCGCTGCCTGTTCATCGAAGACCGGGCGAAACTGCCTGGCCGGCTCATCGCGACGGCGCTGCGGCGCCTCGCCGGGGAAGCGCGCGACATGCATCTTCACGCGCACTGAAGCCGCCGGCCTCGAACAGGTATTGCTTAAAGGTGCGCCGCCATCCAATACGAAAACAAAAGGGGGTCTTGTCATCATGGAGGTTCTCATCATCGGTGCCGGTTTCGTGGGCCGCTGCCTTGCCGCCAGGCTGGCCGGCGCCGGCCAGCCTGGCGGCAA
>Ga0194137_10002523_pt1 | contig 10781 bp, 5 predicted proteins | sample TARM_MetaG_T3_14_FD_134025 | JGI IMG/M metagenome (GOLD analysis project Ga0194137, IMG submission 134025) | Freshwater microbial communities from Pennsylvania, USA, analyzing microbe dynamics in response to fracking - TARM_MetaG_T3_14 (version 2) | ecosystem: Environmental > Aquatic >...
AATTTGTCTCATGAGAGAGCGCCTCTTTTCTAATGTGTATTGGTGTATACATTGATATTACGGCACTCTCTCTATTTTTGTCCACTAAAACAGGAACCCTCGAGAACTATTTTACACTTACACTAAATCGTAGGACAGCGTCCACAAGCAACTGCCACATCTAAAGGGGCTAACTTACTGCTAGTCTTCAAAAACATGTCGGATTAAGGGTTTCAAAAACTTGATAGTTCAAAACCAAGGATTTTCAAAATATACTTGTCTAAAAATAAGAGTTCTTGAAAACCCGGCTACTGTCTATTGTATTGGGTATATTTTAGAATCATAATATGACATGTTATGAATAAACATATTTACAAATAGTAGATTTTGAGGTTCAAAACGGAAATTTTAATAGTAAAATGAATTCAAAACTTGAATGATATATATATAGGAAAATGACAGAACCAGTTTTTTGACAGTGTTCTGTTATTTTTTTATGTTAATTATAATTAAGTAAAGTCTTTTAGCTAATACTAAAAATTTAAAATGGATTATAACCAGTAGCTATTACTTGAGTCTGATAATTTTTATAGATAAATGCAACATTACCATACTCATCTACTTGATACTGTAACCCACAATTGTCATTACAATTAATTATGCGAGGTTTAATTTTTTTATTATTTGAAATTCTAAACTGATCATCAATTGAAAAAATATAGGTTGAAGTATTACATTTACTTGATAGAAAGTACGTTTCACAACAATTATGACAACTACCATTATAAATTTTTAAATACTTACTATTGGCTGTAATAACATTACTGAAATAATGGTAGTCCACGTGACCATAGGATTTGCCAAATATATTATTGCGTTTTTCGCAATTTGAACATGATTCATTGAAATAATTGTAATCGTGATATAAATATTCTTCTAATTCATTAAGTTTTAGTATTTCTAAAGAAAGTCCTCTTGTAGATAAGGCATATTTTAGAGCTGTTTCTGAATAACCTAATGTAGTGAAAATAATACCACCGTTGGCCCTCACATCATCTAATTTACTGATAAAAGACTCTAAAATTGGAACATCTATTTTCTTATTATAATGTTTGCACTCAACTACAGTTAGAGATTCTCCATATTTGGTTTTACTGTATATTGCTACATCAATTTGTCTAGGAGTATAAGATTTACAACCAATAATATTTGTATCTTTTAGTACACGGTATCGCTCAATTTCATTATAATCTTCATCGTGATATCTTGAATTACTTCTTAATCTATTAAAAATTAGTTCTTCATATAATTTTCCGTCACTGCTCATATAGTATTCACCTCGCTAAATTTTTCCCCTATCTTTATCAATAAAATACCCCTCAAACTCACAATCCAGAGCTTTTGCAATCTCTTCTAATTCCTTGGTTGAAAAGTTATCTCTTTTCAGCTTATTTGCCATGTTCTGATTCGTTGTCCCAAGTCTATTGCTGAGTTCAACAATTGTTATGTTTTTTCTTTTAAGGATAATTCTTATTTTTTCACCCATTGTTAATTTCATTAATAATCACCTACCTCAGTTAAATAATACACCTAATAGTGAATAGTTTCAATGCATTTGGAACGAATTGTAGTCTTTTAAAAATAAAATGGACGAAACATTGCTTTGATTAATTTAAAAGTGTATTATCACATTAAATAATGAATATTAGAAAGGAGCAAAAATAATATGAGTAAAGTTATAGCTGTTGCATCTCAAAAAGGTGGGGTGTCAAAAAGTACTACGTGTAGGAATGTTGCTACCATATTAGCTAAGGAAGGGTTTAAAGTTTTGGCCATTGACTGTGACAATCAGGCATCTATGACAGATTGTTTTGGGATTGAGAAACCTGAAAAACTTGAAACAACGCTTTATCATTTAATGATGGATGTCATGAATGAAAATGACTTACCGCCAAAAGAAAGATACATCATTGAAAGTGATGGCGTAGATATCATTCCAAGTAGTATTGAACTTTCTGCCATAGAGATGAATTTGGTGAGCACCATGAGCAGAGAATATGTTCTCAAAACAATTATTGAAGACATTCGTGGGGGTTATGATTTTATCATCTTGGACTCTGCACCATCATTAGGATTGATGACGTTAAATGTTCTAGCAGCTTGCGATAGTGTGCTTATCCCTGCAACACCGGAGTACCTTTCTGTTAAGGGACTTGAGCTACTATTACAAACCATCATGAAGCTAAAACGGAGGATCAATCCCAAAATCACATTTGAAGGCATTTTGCTGACAATGTTTGATGAAAGAACCAATCTATCTAAAAACATGATTGATATGGTAGCTGAGGCTTATGGTGAGCATATCAAAGTCTTTGATATTAAAATCCCTAAGTCAGTTAAAGTAGGTGAAGCCAATCTGCAAAGTAAAAGCATTGTGGACTATATGCCGGCCAATAAAGCGGCAATCGCTTATCAGGAATTAACAAAGGAGCTGATTGAAAATGGACAAAACTAAAATGAAAAAAGTTGAAACCTTTGCTTCTATCTTTGGCGATGATGACGAAATCATTGATCAAAAGCAAACCGAAGGCACTACGGCGCTGAAATTAGAGTCTTTGGTGCCATTTAAAAACCATCCCTTTAAGCTTTATGAAGGGGATCGCCTAAATGACATGGTGGAGAGCATTAAAAGCCATGGTGTTATTGTTCCAATCGTCGTTAGAAAAATTGAAGATCATTATGAAATTTTAAGTGGCCATAACAGGGTCAATGCAGCGAAAATAGCTGGACTTACGGATGTACCTGTTGTAATTAAAGAGGGATTAACTGAAGAAGAAGCCATCTTGATAGTCACTGAAACCAATTTAATGCAAAGGTCATTTACGGATTTGGAACATTCAGAAAGGGCTACCGTTATTGCTACAAGGCATCATGCGATGAAGAGTCAGGGTGTAAGAACGGATCTTTTAAGCGAAATTGAAAAGTTGTCGAAAGCCCCAGATTTAAACGTTGATCTAACTTCGTGCCCAATGGGCACGAAGTTAGACACGAAAAAAGAAATCGGTGAAGATTATAATCTGTCTTCAAGATCAGTTGCCCGCTACCTCAGAATTGACAAACTCAGCGAAGAACTCAAAGCACTTGTAGACGAAGGGAAAATCGCTATGAGAGCAGGCGTAGACCTTTCTTATCTATCACCAGACAATCAAGAAATGATTGAAGCCATTATTTCAGAAAACACCTTTAAAGTGGATATGAAAAAAGCCTCTCTTCTAAGAAGCTATGAAAAAGACGGCAAACTTAACTGGGAAACTGCTAAGACCATTATCAGTGGCGAGGTTCTGAAAAGCACGGGTAAGGTGAAGCCTTTTAAAATTGAATCCACCATTATTTCAAAATTCTTTAGTCCACAGGAAAATAAAAAGGTTATTGAGAAAACAATCGAAAAGGCGCTGGACTATTATTTTAGTCAAATGAAGCATCAGCAGCAGGACGCTGAGGAGGGGGAGGAGATGATTGAGTAGATTAAAAGAAGTCAAAGACATTTATGATTACACCCTTAAAGAAATCATGAAGGATGAGCAGGCCTGGAAAGACTTTCTTGTGTTTCATGCAAAGGTCTATAAACACAGCTTTAATAATGCGGTGCTCATATACGCACAAAGGCCAGAGGCAACTCTCGTTGCTGACATGGAGATTTGGAACCGAAAAGTTGGAAGATGGATCAATAAAGGGGCTAAGAGTATTGCTGTATTTGATGATCAAAACCCATCATTAAAGCTAAAATATCTCTTTGATATTTCAGATACCAATGGCCAGCCTCATACCATCCCAACTGTTTGGACATTTAATGAAGCCTTAAAGGCTCAGTTTCTTGAGAGCGTAGGCGTTACTAGCCTTAACGAATGGATCAATCAAAAGGTCCATGAAAATATCTTTTCCTATGAAAAGGATATAAGGCTAAGTCTTGAAAAGGCCCTTGAAAATTCAAAGCTAAAAGGACTACCCCTAGAAGGTGTAACAAAGCAATTTGCTCAAATGGTAACAGATAGCGCATCTTATATGGCGCAAATTCGTTCAGGTATAAAGATCCCCGATTTAGGCCATGGTGAACCCTTTAAAAATATCAATGACTTTAATGAAAAAGCTTTCACCCTAAGACTTGGCTATATGACCAGTACCCTTTCAGAGAGAATTTTAAGGGATATTGAAAAAGAAATCAGAACCATTAAAAATACGCAAAGGAGTGTGAACCTTTATGAATCCAGTGAAACTGAACTACAAAGAAGTGGAAGGCATTTATCATCCACAGATCAATCTATCGCCAGAGGGGATTTACGACCAGATGCCCATGGGAAAATACGGGCAGATGGCGATGAATTATCTGAAAGAAGAACACGTGAGTCGTTACAACGACCTATTAACGGAGGGGACCTTACTCCAGGTGATGCATCAGGTGAACGAAGAAGCCTGGAATCGGATGGAGGTTTTACAGAATCAGATGCTTCAGAGACAGCCCCTAGTGAATCCCAGCGACACTTATCAGAGCTACAGACACAGGGAGATGATCAAGGCTCAGGCAGAGGAAATCGTACTGAGGGAGATCGTCCTCATAGAGAGATAGAAGTGAATGATTTAGATTCGGAGCGACCAGAGACTGGTGGCTCTTTTTTTGACCTCTTTACGGAAGAAGAACTCACGGACAAAGTGCTTTTAAATGGTTCGGGCTTTGCTGGCGGCAAACAACGCATTGTCGATTATTTTGCTGAAGATCATAGTGCAAAAGAAAAAGCAGACTTTCTAAAAAAGGAATACGGCATTGGCGGTGGTTCTGTTAGTTTTTCTGAAACTTTAAATGGTTTTGCCCATCACGATAGTAAGGGCATTCGCATTACAGTTAATGAGATTCAGCAAACCATTCAGCTATCTTGGTCCAAAGTAGCTTCTCGTATTCAGGCGCTAATAGACAGTGGCAAGTATTTTCAGCTGCGTCATAAAAATGATGTCCCACCAGAACCGGTGCAACCTTATCAACCAACCCTATTTGATTTAGAAAAGGAAGCCACAGATATTACCCATGAGAATTATAAAAGGCTCATGAAAATTGCACCTGGGATTTTAAATGGCAGGTATGATTACATGAAGCTGAGAGCGCCTGGTTTTATGGACCTTGTGATTGAAAAACTCTATGAAGGGCGCTTAGCCATGACCCATTATTATGAACAAAATGGTGACTTAATGAGTGATCCGGATGTGGAGCTTATTGTAGACACGAAAAACAAAACACTTAAAGCAGCAATCTTTCAGCAAGACAGCCTTGCCCTTTATCATGAGGCATACAGAGGCGATGCTCTTATTAACCCTGAGTTGGCAGAGGATCTCAACATCTTTTTAAAGGATTGGCTAAGCAATCTAGGCAAACAAGGACACACCTTATATAAAGCCCATTTTGCAGAAGGCGTGGATGAAGGAAGCAGTGAGCCGATCTTTGATGATAAAGGAAATGAAATACTTCCTGAGCTAAAGGATGAAAATGAAGATACCTTAGATTTTGAAACGGAGGATCTTCATGAATACCCCCTGGAAGTCGGTATGGAAGTGGATATTGAAGGCAGAAGCTTTCAAATCGAAAGCTTAGATTATGAGAAGAACTCAGTATCCTTAATGGATTTAACCTTTGCCAGTCAAACGGGCTATCCAATTTTTAGAAAAGAAACAGTAGATTTTGTTTTAGACTATTTACCAGACGAGAAGACGCTCACCGAGGAAGAAAAATGGGGGATTGTTTCTATAAGCCCAGTATTAGATGATAACAAGGAAGACAAGCAATCTACAAAAATGAATTACCGTTTTTCACATGAAGATGAAATTGGCATCGGAGGACTAAAAACAAAATTTAGAGCCAATATTGAAGCCATTAAAACCTTAAAGGCCATTGAAGAAGATGGCAGGCTTGCAACTGCTAAAGAACAATCCATACTTGCCAGATATGTAGGTTTTGGAGGCATGCCACAGGTCTTTGATATGGGTGCTAGTGGTTTTAGCCATGAATACGGCGAACTTAAGAAGCTTTTAACACCAGAAGAATATGATAGCGCTAAAGCTTCAACACCAAATGCACATTACACGTCATCCGTTGTCATTAAAGGCATTTATCAGGCCCTTGAACAGTTTGGTTTTTCAAAAGGTAACATATTGGAACCTTCCATGGGTGTTGGCAATTTCTTTTCCCACCTCCCAGATTCAATGAAGCAGTCAAGACTCTTTGGTGTAGAGCTAGATGATCTATCCGGTAGACTATCCAAACAGCTTTATCAAAAGGCTAAAATTGATATTAAAGGTTTCGAAGAAACAAATTTTGAAGACAACTTTTTCGATGTGGCCATTGGCAATGTCCCTTTTGGGAATTATAAAGTTTACGACAGGCTATACGATAAGCATAACTTTATGATCCATGATTATTTTTTAGCGAAAACGCTAGATAAGGTGAGGCCCGGTGGCATTATTGCTTTTGTCACCAGTAAAGGCACTCTCGATAAGAAAGACCAAGCCGTGAGAAAGTATTTGGCCGAAAGAGCAGAGCTTATTGGCGCAATCAGGCTGCCCAACACAGCCTTTAAAGAAAATGCCAACACCGATGTTACGGCAGATATTTTATTTCTAAAAAAAAGAGAGAGCCGGTCGGTGGAAAACCCGTCTTGGCTAAAGGTGGGGATGACGGAAGATGGGGTCCCCGTCAATCAGTATTTCATTGACCATCCCCATATGATGCTAGGAAAAATGGCATTTGATGAAAGGATGTTTGGAAGTGGCAGTGGTTATACCACTTGCATGAGTTTAGAAAAAGACTTTAATCTAGAGGATGCCCTTAAAGAAGCCGTAACGTATTTAAATGCAGAAATTGGCTATTATGAAAGGGCTAAGAAGGATGAAACCCTTATACCAGCCGATCCAAAGTATAAAAACTACTGCTTTGCCATGATTGATAATCAGCTCTTCTACAGAGAAAATTCTTACATGCGAAAAATGGACTACACGGGAAAAAACCTTGAACGCATTCAAGGTCTTATGAAAATTCGTGATGTTACAAGAGACATTATTACCATTCAAATGAATGGCTGCACCAAAGAAGAGCTTACTTTAAAACAGTCAGAGCTGAATCAAATCTACGATGATTTTGTCAAAGAAAATGGCTTTATTACATCTAAAAGCAATAACACTGTTTTTAGAGACGATAATGATTATCCACTGCTTTGCTCTTTGGAAGTGGAGGATGAAGACCATAACATTACAAAAGCAGATATGTTCACAAGGCCCACTATTAGAGCCAAAGAAACCATCACCAGTGTAGATACAGCTCTTGAAGCCTTAACCGTCTCTTTAAATGAAAAAGGATTTGTGGATCTGAAATTTATGTCAGACTTATTTGATGAAGCGCCTGAAACAATTGTTATGGCGCTTAAAGATAACATTTTTCTAAACCCTGAAAAGCATGATGAAAATGATTTTTTAAGAGGATGGGAAACGGCGGATGAATATCTCTCAGGCGATGTGAGGCAAAAGCTTAAATACGCCAAAGTCTATGCAGAATTAAATCCTGAACTTTTTAAGGGGAATGTGATGGCCCTTGAAAAGGTCCAGCCAGAGGATCTTGAAGCCAGTGAGATTGATGTGAGGCTTGGTACTACATGGATTGAAGCGCAGGATTATGAGCAGTTTATTTATGACACCTTAAAAACACCGAGATATTATCAAAACCGAGGTGGACGCAATGAGATCAAGGTCCATTACAATCATTACAACGCCAGTTTTGCCATTGAAAATAAAGGTCTTGATGGGTACTCGATCTCTGCTAAAGAAACCTTTGGGACATCAAGACTGAATGCCTACTATATCATCGAAGACTCGCTAAATTTAAGAAGTTCTACTGTGAAAGACCGCATTGAAGATGGCGATACTGTGAAATATGTCATTAATAAAAAAGAAACCATGCTGGCAAGGGAAAAGCAGTCTTTGATTAAGCAGGCCTTTAAGGAATGGATTTTTAAAGAACCTGAAAGGCGTAAGAAGTACGTTGATTATTACAACAAACACTTTAATAACATCAGGCTAAGAGAATACGATGGCAGCCATTTGAACTTCCCAGGGATGAACCCTGATATTAAACTAAGACCGCATCAAGTAAATGCCATTGCACGTATTGTTTATGGTGGAAGCACCCTTTTAGCCCATACGGTAGGTGCAGGAAAAACCTTTGAAATGATCGCCAGCTGTATGGAACAAAAGCGTCTAGGTCTTATCAATAAAGCGGCCTTTGTGGTACCCAATCACCTCACTCAGCACATTGGGAGTGAGTTTTTAAGGCTATATCCATCAGCTAATATTTTAGTGACCACCAAGAAGGATTTTCAAAAGTCTAACCGGAGGAGGTTTGTCAGCAGGATTGCAACAGGTGCTTATGATGCAGTGATTATGGGGCACTCGCAGTTTGAAAAAATCCCCGTATCCAAAGAACGCCAAGAAGAGATGATTCATAGGCAAATTAATGACATTTCCACTGCCATTGGGGAAGCGAAAAAAAGCAATGGAGAAAACTGGAGCATCAAACAGATGGAAAAGCTTAAGCTCTCATTAACGGCTGAAATCAAGCGTCTTCATGACAGTCCTAAAGACGATGTCATCAACTTTGAAGAGCTAGGTGTGGATGGACTCTATGTGGATGAAGCCCACTATTTTAAAAACTGCGCCGTCTTTTCTAAAATCCGTAACGTCGCAGGGATCTCAAATAGTAAAAGCAAAAAAGCCATGGACATGCTTATGAAAACCCAGTACATCCAAGAGATGAATGATGGAAAAGGTGTTGTATTTGCAACGGGTACCCCCATATCCAACTCGATGTCGGAAATGTATGTGATGCAAAGGTATCTTCAAAATAGAGAACTTGAATCAAGAGGCATTCATCACTTTGATGCCTGGGCAGCGCAGTTTGGAGAAGTGATTTCAAGTTTAGAGTTAGCACCAGAAGGCACCGGATACCGCTATAAAAGCAGATTCTCAAAGTTCACCAATCTCCCAGAGCTTATGACCATTTTTAAAAACATGGCCGATGTGAAAACTGCTGATATGTTAAAGTTACCTGTACCAGAACTTAAGGAGGGGAAACCGAAACTCATTGCAGCGAAGAGTAACGATTTTATAAAAGAAATCATGGATAGCTTTGTTGAAAGGGCGAGTGCTATTCGTAATGGCATGGTGGATCCAAGAATCGATAATATGCTAAAGATAACGCACGAAGCCAGACTCTTAGGCCTTGATCCAAGGCTGCTTCATGAAGATGCCCCCAATGAACCAGACAGTAAAGTGAATCAGTGTATCGAAAAAATCTATGATGAATACATTCAGAGCCGAGACATTAGAGGGACTCAAATTGTATTTTGTGATGTAGGAACGCCTAATTCAGATGGGCGTTTTTCTATTTACCCTTATATCAAAGAGGAACTGATGAAAAAAGGGATACCCGAACATGAAGTTTGCTTTATTCATGATGCGACCAATGAAGCTAAGAGGGAAGCCCTATTTTCAGATTTAAGAAGTGGCTATAGTCGCATTATTCTAGGTTCTACACCTAAAATGGGAACAGGGACCAATATACAGGACCGTTTGGTTGCACTCCATCATGTCGATTGTCCTTGGAGACCAAGTGACCTCGAACAGCGCGATGGTAGGATCTTAAGACAAGGCAATCAGAATGAAGCCGTAAGTATTTATCGGTATGTGACCCAATCGACATTTGACAGTTACCTGTGGCAACTTGTCGAGAGCAAACAACGCTTTATCAGTCAGATTATGACCAGTAAATCCATCGCTAGAAATGCTGAGGATATTGATGAAACGGTGCTTTCTTTTGCAGAAGTCAAAGCTCTTGCAACAGGCAATCCCCTCATCAAGGAAAAGATGGACGTGGACAATGAAGTGAGCCGGTTAAGCCTGTTAAAGTCAGAATACAACAGCAGGCGTTACGCCATGGAAGACAATTTCACCTATCGGTATCCTAAGCTGTTAAAAGAGTCTAGTGAGCGGCTAGAAGGACTGATTAAGGACATCGCTAGACGCGATATGAACAAAAGCGAGGATTTTAAGATGACCCTTGATGGCAAATATTTTGACGAAAGAGAAAAGGCTGGCACTTACCTTCAATTGCTTTTATCTAAATGTGAGCCCGATCAAGAAACCCATGTGGGAACTTTTAATGGTTTTGAACTGCTTGTTAGAAAAGAAAACTATTTTGGTCAGCATAAGATGATTTTACATGGGCATCAAAAGCATGAAGCTGAGTTTGGCGACAGTGCTCATGGGAATATGGTAAGGCTTGAAAATCTGCTTGAAGGTCTCGAAAAACGTATGAAAGCAGCCGAGGACAAGATGGAAGAATATCAAAGAAATCTAGATCAATCAAAGGAGGAGTGGGCAAAACCCTTTATGTATGAGGAGGCATTGGCTGAAAAGTTAAAAAGGCAATCTGAGCTTAATGCAGAGCTGGATATGGATAAGGGGGCTGATCAAAATGCCATAAGTGAAGAAGATTTTACGGATGATAAAGCGTTGGAAAATGATGAAGACATGGAGCTTTAGCAGGGGATAAGCCCTGATAATTTAAATTAAAGGAGCTGAAAATAATGACAAAACAAATGATTAGGGATGTTAGACCTGAAAAGGTCATAGCACTGATGTGCGAGATTTTGGAGCTTACAGAAAGCTCAGAAGAAAAAGTCATCATAGCCGTTCGCACCATGGGGCTGCCA
>Ga0194137_10002526_pt1 | contig 10767 bp, 13 predicted proteins | sample TARM_MetaG_T3_14_FD_134025 | JGI IMG/M metagenome (GOLD analysis project Ga0194137, IMG submission 134025) | Freshwater microbial communities from Pennsylvania, USA, analyzing microbe dynamics in response to fracking - TARM_MetaG_T3_14 (version 2) | ecosystem: Environmental > Aquatic >...
CTCAGGCTTTTTGTTGTCCATTTGCGGGCTATCGTCCTGGCTTGGCTAAGGCGTTCAGCCAGTGACTCACGCTGTCAGGTCACGCTGGCTGCCGCGTGAGGCAATTATTCAGGGACGACTATTCAGTCAGAACCCGCGTCGCCCCCCTCAAGTGTGTCTGACGCCCGTGTGCACGATGGTGCCGACATGCTCACTGCGCAAGGCAGCCGTCAACCGACCCGGTACCAGGCCATTGATGACCTGCACGTGCTCCAGGTGGCGGGCCGTGCCCATCACATCCACCAGTGCACGGTCGAACGGCAAGGTGCTGTTGTGCGCGATCAGGTCCGACGCCTTCACCTCAGGCAGAAACTGGGCCTGCACTGCATCCGGCCCCTTGGGATCGGTGGTGTAGACGCCATCGACGTCTTCCACAATCGTCAGGCCAGCGGCGCCCAGCGCATCGGCCACCAGGAAGGCACCGGTATCAGCGCGGTGCGTGGGGATGCGCGAATTCGGGAACTCGTGATGGTGGTAGGGCGGGAAGGCGCTGCCCACCACGGCCCGCGCGGCCGACAAGTGAATGGCGAGCTGGTTGGCAATGGTCGGGTGCTCCACATAGGAGACCCCTTCCGGCGCCAGCAATGAAGCCAGGATGTGGCCGTTCTGCCCGGCCTCGCTGGCCGCCAAGGGCGCGAGTGAACCCACGGGCAGACCGAGGTCCAGGCCAACGCTGTAGAGGTGCCGCGCGCGGATGCCGGCTCCTGTGAGGATGAGCAGACGGTGCTCGGGCAGCGCACGACGGATCTCGTCCACGATGGGGAGGATGGCCTCGGCCCCACGGTCCATGATGGCGCGCCCGCCGATCTTGACTACCTGCAGCCAGGGCAGCAGACGGATGGGACGCTTGCCGGCCACCGGTTCGGTCAGGCGGCCATCGAGCAGGGTTTGACGTGCAAGCGGTGAATCGACGTGTTTGATGTCGTTGGTGGTATCAGTCATGGTGTGTCTTCAGCTTGCCGTGATGATGGTGCCGACGTGTTCGCCAGCCAGGGCATGGGTCAGGTTGCCGGGCACGAGACCGTTGACGACCTGCACTTGCCGCACATGGCGTGCTGCCTTGAGCAGATCGAGCACCGGGAACTCCAGGATCGAGTCCTGCAAGCCCTTGGCCTTCATCTCATCCACCGAGATCTTGGGAATGAAGGTCGCCCCCTTGGACGTTTTCGGGTTGGCGGTATAGAGGCCGTCTTCGTCCTTCACATAGATCATGGCCTTGCAACCGAACTGCTCGGCCAGCAGGAAGCAACCGGCATCGGTGCGATAAGGCGGGATCACGCCACTGGCTGCGGGACGCATCCACAGCTTGTAGGGCGGCATGCCACTGAAGACCACGGCATTGACCTCGGCCAGGTAAAGCGGCACGGCAGACAGGCCTGCACCATCGACCGCCGAGACCCCGTGCTTGGCCAGCAATTGACCGAGCATCGCGGCATTCTGGTCGGCCACCGAGGCACCCAGTTGGGACAGCACGCCTGCCGGCAGGTTCAACCCAGCCGCAATCGAATAGAGATGCCGGGCTCGGGTGCCGGCACCGGTGCCGATCAGGAGCTTGTGCTGCTTCCTGGCGGCCACGATCTCATCCACCAGCGGATACACGGCGGCACGACCACGATCAATGACGCTCTGACCACCGATCTTGATCACGGTTGCATCAGGCAGGATCCGGAAATCCGCGGCAGATTCGGCTGCGGCCTGAAGCTGTGCATCCGTCAATGACCGCTCCATGAGGAGCGCCTCAAATTCAGGCGTGTTGTTCATCATGGAGGATCCTTCTGTCGATCGCATTCAGCGTAGCACGAGGGCCCTGCCTCATCGGCCGATCCTGATCAAGACAGCAGGCTTTCCACACTGCTCGCCGTCAACGTGGCATGCATTCGCTGAATGCATAAAAGGCGTAGGCCGTCTTCTCATCGGCCTGACAGTGGATGATGCGGTGGATCAACCATCGGCCATCGCGCATGCGCCATGCCGCCAGGTCTTCACGGTAGAGGTCATTGCCCCTGCTGTTGAGCGCACCGATGGGCACCTCGAAGCGGTAGCGACAATAGCAGGGCTGCTCATCCTCGTCGTAGCCAACCCAGCGTTCGGCTTCCGCATCCGAATCCCTGTTCACATCGACCCACAAGGGGCCAATGGTGAGGTCTCGCCACAAAACCGGTATGCGTGCGGACCAGTCCACCTCACGCCCCAGATGCGAGGCACGCTTGGCCTTTGGCGCCCGGCCTTCGTCATATGAAGTGATATACAACGGTATGCGCATGGAAACACCTGTTCATGCAATGAAAAACAGGCAGGAGGTATACCACCTCCTGCTTCGCTCGACTCAGCTCAGACGGCCGACGGTGCGTGCGTGTAGCACTTCTTCGGGCAGATCTTCGAGCAGGCCGTGCAACCGATGCACATCTCGCCATGCGCGATCGTCATGACCTTCTTTTCATACTCTTCGTCTTCATCGTCGTCATCCGAGATGGCAACGCGTTCGCCCTCTTCATTGAGGCCAACGAGTTCCAGCACGCCGCGCGGACAGACCTTGAAACAGCGGCCGCATCCGATGCAGGTGTCTTCATTGATGTTCTGAACGAACTTGGGCTCCCAGGTCTCGCCACTGGGCATGGTGATCGAGAAGTTGCTCATGCTGGCCTCCTCCTCAAGCACTGGCAGCGGCCGCAGCCTTGCGAGCCTCAGACAATGCCGCATGGGTTTCATAACAACGCTGCGCCACCTCCAGGATTTTCTCCCAGTTGGTGGGCAGCTCTTCAGACAGATCGTGCAGGTCCATCTTGGCCTGCGTGGCCTGGGCATTGAGCTTCTTGAGCCTGGCCTTCAGTTCATCGGCATCCATGTGTTTCTCTCCAGACGGTGCACATCGGCGTCAAGCGCCGTAGTTGGCCACTTGCGGGTAGTCCTGAATCATCTTGGCGCCTTCGCTCACGAACTTGCCACCGCCTTCTGCCAGCTTCAGCAAGGAGGGAAAGCCAAAGCGGTGCACATCGCGCAGCTGCTTGTTGACCACGATGAGGCGCCCTGCGATCAGCACGATGCGGCCAAAGCCCTCATGGCTCATCTTCATCATGGGGGTCACCATGTTGCCGGTCTCGCGCTCGATGGCCACGCCGATGGCGTTGTAGAACAGCTCGACACGCCAGAGCGTCTCTGGGTCAGGGTCACCGATGATGGGGACCTCGCGGCGCTGCTCGGCCGTCAGGATGAAGGGGTCGAGCAACTTGCGATCGCTCTTGCCTTCCCAGGTGCCATGCGTGTCCTGCGCGCGCAGCACCTTGACCAGCTCACGCACGAAGGGCGTGGCCATGAGTTCTTCTTCAGTGGGTGTGTCCACCGTGGCGGTATCAGCCATGTTTGGCCTCGCTTTCGTTTTGGTCAATGTCTTCATCAAAGTGGGACTCGACACCCTTTTGAAGGGCCTTGCGCAGCCATGGCGGCGGCGTGCCCTTGAGCACCTCCTGGAGCTTTTCCAGAATGTCGAGAATGGGCTCGGGCTGTGGCACCTTGATCGGGTGGATCTTCACAGCCACGACGCGTGCAGCGGCCGAGCCACCAATGGCGGCCACGTACAAGATGGCACAGTCCTTGATGGCTTCGAGCTTGGGCGCGAGCTTGTCCTCATCGCCGTCTTCTTCGAGCTTGCCGCCGAACTCGAAGTTCTCGACAAAGCTGTAGCCCTGCGGGGTCACGTCATAGATGGCCAGGTTCTTGGCCCAGCCGAAGTGCGCGTCCACGCGCTGTTTGTCCTGGGTGCTGAAAGCAACTTTCATGGGGTGACTCCGTCCGTTGGGGTAGTCCGGGAGGCCGGTGCCGGCCAGGGCAGCTCGGCCACGGCAGGCAAGGCGGGCATGGCCACGCGTTGCGCGGCTTCTGGCAGAGGCCAGGTGTCTGGCAGGGCATGCGGGATGTGCGCCATCATGAGGTTGGCCACTTCGAAGATGAACTGGCGCGTACCCCGATAGCCCACCATCACGCGGTGTGCGTTGCCGATGCGGTCGAAGATGGGAAAGCCGATGCGAAAGAAGGGCTTGTCGAGCCGCTCGGCAGCCTGGCGGCCATGCGAGTGCGTCATCAATAGATCGCATTCGGCTGCGCCCTTCTCCAGGTCTTCCAGATCGCCGATCAAGGCCGTTTCGGCGGGCAACTTGTCGAGCACGGGCGAGTGCGTGGTGGTCACGCAGGTATGCAGCTGCGCGCCCATCTCGTGCAGCAACGAGCCGGCCGCGAACAGCAGATCCGGCTCGGCGCCCAGGGCCACCTTCTTGCCGCCCAGGTAGAAGTGCCCGTCCAGCATGGCGTCCAGCAACTGGCTGCGCTGGCGGCGGTACTTCTGCGGCACCGGTTGTCCGCTGAGCTGCGACAGCGTCATCAGCAGGCTGTCATTGCAGGCCAGGCCCGTGAGTCGATCGAACAGATGGAAGGGTACGCCCGTGCGGTCCTGGAGGGCCTGCGCCGCATCAAGCATCTGCTGGCCGATGGCCAGGGTGGCGATCGACGAGCCCATGCGCGCGACCTCATCCAGCCGGGCCCCTCCCAGCGTCGTGCCCCGCCAGTCAGGGGGAATATGGCCATCCAGCGAACCCGACACATCAGGCATGGTGATCGCCTGCAAGCCAAAGTCGCTCAGGATGGACTTGATCTCTTCAAGGTCACCCGGTGTGAGATGGCTCCCTGGCAGCAGGTTCACTTGCCCTGCAGCCTGCCCCACTTGAGGGGATGCCGATGTATCGGGCACCAGCTGCTTGATCATCCCGGCCACCGCGAGGCGCCAGCCATCCTCAAAGGCCCCGACATAGTCCGGCGTGGAGATGTAGACGATGGCCGTGTCGTTCAACTCGGGCTTGCGCTGCCTGGCCAGATTCAGATAGCCATCCACATCGTCGCCCTTGGTCTCGGTCAGACCGGTCGAGCAGATGGCAATGATCCGCGGGTTCGCCCGCTTCTTGATGTTGAGCAGTGCGGCCTCGATGTTCTCGTAGCCACCCAGGATGGTGGTCACCTCGTTCATGGCCGTGGTCTGCAGCGGGATCGCTTCCTTGAAGTGCCGCACCAGCAGCACCAGGCCAAACGAGGTGCAGCCCTGCGAGCCATGCATCACCGGCATGCAGCTGTCCATGCCCATGAAGGCATAGCTCGCGCCCAGCGGCTGGCTCATCTTCAGCGGGTTGACCGCGCAAGCCTTCTTGGATTCGACCGTCTTGGCCATCGTCGCGTCCTTCAAGCTTCCACGGCCAGCATGCCGGCATCGACCTCATCCCACGGTGCGGGGATGCGGACCTGTTGCCACACCGGGTTGTAGAGGGCCTTGTCGATCTCCTCCACCAGCTCGACCATGCCTTCATAGCCGGCATAGGGGTGGTAGCGCTCCTGGTTGATGTCCAGCCAGGGCATGCGGGCCTTGAGCGCGATGAACTGCGAGCGGCCACCCGAGAGCATGATGTCGGCTCGGGCATCGCGCAGCATGTTGTACATCTCGCGCGGCGTCATGTCGTCGATCATGTGGGCGTCGTCACCCATGATCTGCTTGATCTTGTCCTTGTCTTCCTTGGTCGACTTCTTGATCGAGGTGCCCACGATCTCCATGCCCACCTCCTGCAGGGCCGAGACCACCGACCAGCTCTTCACGCCGCCCGTGATCAGCAGAACGCGCTTGCCTTTGAGGCGCTCTTTGTAGTGTTCAAGGCGCTTCCAGGCGCGCGCCTCTTCGACTTCGATCAGGCGCTCGGTGCGGTCGATCAGGTCGGCACCAGCACCTTGCTGGACCAGCAGGCGCGCGATCTGGCGCAGGGTGTCGCTCATGTCGCCTATGCCGTAGAAAGAGCCTTCGAAGTAGGGGATGCCCCACTTCTGCTGCATGCGCGTGGCGATGTTGATCATCGACTTGGAGCACACCATCATGTTGACCTTGGCGCGGTGGCTGCTGGCCACCTCGTGGTAGCGGCCATCGCCCGAGATGCAACTCAGGACGCGCACGCCCAGGGCATCAAGCAGCGGCTTGATCTGCCAGAGTTCGCCAGACAGGTTGTACTCGCCGATGATGTTGATGTCGTAGGGCGTCGTATGCGCAGGCTCTTCGCTGCCGATCACATAGTCGAGAATGGACTCGCCGCCAAGCTTGTTGCCCAGGTTCTTGGGGCCCGCAAAGCCCGGCGAGTTGACGGGGATCACAGGCTTGCCGAACTTCTCGGAGGCCTTCTTGCACACCGCTTCGATGTCATCGCCGATCAGCGCGGTCACGCAGGTCTGGTAGACGAACACGGCCGGCGGGTCGTACTTCTCGATGATTTCCTTGACGGACTTGAACAGGCGCTTCTCGCCACCGTACACCACGTCAAGCTCGTTGATGTCGGTCGTAAAACCAGTGCGGTAGAGCGTCGAGCCCGACGAGTAGCTGTGGCGGTTGTCCCAGCTGTTGCCTTCGCAGGCAATGGGCCCGTGAACCAGATGGGCCACGTCCACGATGGGCTGCAGGGCGATCTTGGCACCGTCGAATGCGCAGCCACCGGCCGCTGCACCGGGCGACAACTGCTTGGTGCAGCCCTTCTTGCGTTCCTTCTCGCTCTTGCCCTGGTTCTTGTCGCAACCGGGCTCGTCGAACACTTCGGCGATCTTCTGCTTGAGCGATGCGGACATGGGTCGGCTCCTTGAAGGGATGGTGGCTTCATTGCACAAACGGTGCCAAGCAGCTTTGCCTGGGGAAGACCTTGGCGAGGCGCTGAACGCACGACAAAGCCGACAGTGGCTCGACAGAACTTGTCAGGAACGTGCCAATCCCATGGCGTCAGGAGGCGACTTGCTTGAGCTTGTCGAACGTGGCGGCCATCTCCGCTTCATCGACCTCGCTGACCTGGGCCACGCGCAAGACGTCTTCGCCTTGCAGCCAGCGCTGCTCAAGACCGGTGTCGTCCAAGGCCATCTGCAGGGACTGGTTGAGCTCGTAGCTGGCCCAGGCCAGGCCCCCATCGCGCAAGGCAGATTGCAGCGCGTTCTGCACCAGGCTGCGCACCCGCATATGCGGCTCTGAATACGGGATCTGGTCGATCTTGCCGGAAGCCGCCTGCGCACAGGCCTTGCGGTCATAGGAGGCCAGGCCACGGCAGGCGAGAGGCCGGACCTGGTAGATGACGCAGGCCCCTTGGGCGATAAAAGGGCAACGCTGGCGAATGACCACGCGATCGGACTCGCCCCGCCCACACGTGGACACATTGGCTTGTGCCACCTGATCACGCAGAGAGATCCCGTGCCGCGCCAGACCTGGTGAGACCGCGCGGATGAAGCGCGCCAGCATGAAGACCTCAGGCGCCGTGGCCGTGACCCTCAGCGTGCAACAGGTGGCGCAGCCCTTGTGGCAATCCAGCTCGGGCAGGCCTTCGCATTGCACGGCCACGTTCTCATCAAAACGCTGCCAAGCCCCTTGCAGCAGCGCATCCAGCAGCATGGCGCGCCCTTGGAAGCGTTCGATGGCCAAGCGGTAGTGGCCATGCATCTGGCGAAAGAAGTCGATGGCCGACAGGGCTGCTTCCATCGTGCGTGTCAATCAGCTGCCAGCACGTCCAGTGCGAGCAGCTGCTCTCTCAAGGCATGCAACGCCCGCCAGTTGCCCTGCTCAGCAAAGAAGGGGTCCTGGCCCTCGATGGCCAGTACCGCCTCGGGCTCCGACCAGTAGATGCGGTAGTCACGCAAGGTGCCACCTTGCGCCATCGCCACCTTGCGTCTTTGCAGAGCCGCTTCACAGGCGGCCCCCAGCAACACGGCTTCGGGTTGATAGCAGCCTCGCTCCAGCAGGTGGTCCGCACGGTAGAGCGGTGCATCCAGGCCGAATTCCTGTGCAAGACGGCTGATGCCGGGGAACGCCGCCGAGGCATCTGGTGCATCGGGCCTCACGCCCACCAGCTCAAACAGCTCCCGTGCGGAGGTCTGGTCGAAGATCTCCCAAGGCTGCAGCGCGTCTTCCGCCGCGATCTTGCCCAGCAGGTCTTCGCCGTCATAGGCAAACCATGCGTGCGGGTGCGCATCGTGAGGAACTTCGACCACGAAGATCATGGCCGTTCACTCCACGCCTTCGGCAGCCGCCTTGGCCCACACGGCCTTGCGAAAGCGCTCGGAGATGGCGGAAGGGTCATCGGAAAAGTCACGCTTGGCCTCGTCCATGGCACCTTGTGCAATGGCGGCCTCGTCATGGCGAAGGGGAATGCGCCCCGCCATGTGTGTCGCACCCGGCACGGCCCTGGAGATGGCCTGGCGGTTCGGGTGCTCGATCAAAGGCACCAGGGTGTCCGTCTCGCGGTGCCCGGCCAGGCAGAGCCAGCCATCGATCACTTCAACCAGACGGCCATCCTGCGTGGTCTTGACATACACAGCTTGAGACATGGGCAACACCTCGCGCAAGGAAATCCACAAATGACCAACGGTACCCGACGCCTGTGAAGTGGCGGCAGATGCCGTCGCGAGCGGACGGAGGTGGCGTGGGCCGCGCACAGCCATACACCAGTATGGCGAGCACGGCACGCGCCAGATCCGCCCGCGCAGCAGGCAGATGCCGCTACTTCAACGGATGATGTCGTAGGAGTAGTCGGTCTTGCCCGGAATGATCGTGTTGGCGTCCAGCGCTTCGAAGTACTCGTCGAGCAGGTTCACCAGCACGCGGTGCGCGCCCTCATAACCCCAGATCGGCAGACGGTGGTAGTGGTGGCGATCGAAGATCGGGAACACCATGCGGATCAGCGGGGTGCCCACGTCACGCTCCAGGTACTTGCCGTAGGTGTTGCCGATCAGGAAGTCGACCGGCTCCGTGTGCAGCAGCGAACGCATGTGCCACAGGTCGCGCTTCGGGTAGGCCTTGCAGTTCTTGCCATAGGGCGAGGCATCGAACAGCGCCTGCGCCTTGGCAGCCCAGCGGTCATCACCGTTGGTCGCCAGCACGTGGGCCGGCTCGGCGCCCAGCTCCAGCAGGAACTGGGTCAGGCCCAGCATCTGGTCAGGGTCACCGTACAGGGCATAGCGCTTGCCGTGCAAGTGGGCCTGGCTGTCGGCCATGGCATCGACCAGGTTGCCGCGCTCGCGCTCCAGCTCGGCCGGCACGGGCTTGCCACTCAGGCGCGACAAGGCCATCAAGAAGGCATCGGTACCCGCCACGCCGATCGGGCTGTTGAGCACCACGACCTCCTGGCCCTTGTCCTTGATGTACTTGATCGTGCGTTCGCAGCAGAACTCCTGGAAGACGATCGTGGCCTTGGCATTCAGGGCACGCTCGACTTCGTCCTTGGTCGTACCACCGTCGTACATGCGGAACTCGCCATCGGTCGGCGTGTTCCATACGGTCGACGGATCACAGATGATGGTGTAGTCCAGACCGAACAGGCCGAAGATGCGCTTGATCTCCTTCATGTTGCCCACGACGAAGCCGTCGAAACCGCCGATGAAGTTGACGGATTCATTGGGCGTGCGCGTCAGGGCTGGTGCCGTGCCCGACTTGCCATCCCAGAAGTGCTGCAGGATACCCAGCAGCGCGTTGTCATAGCCCGTCACGTGGCTGCCCACGAAAGCCGGCGTATGGGCAAACGGCACGTCGAACTCGGCCGGGATGGAGCCCTTGTCCTTAGAGGTCTTGATGAAAGCGTTCAGGTCATCACCGATCACCTCGGCCATGCACGTCGTCGATACGGCGATCATGTCGGGCTTGTAGAGGTTGTAGGTGTTGGCCAGGCCATCGATCATGTTGTTGAGGCCACCGAACACGGCCGCGTCTTCCGTCATCGAGGACGACACGCAGGATGTCGGCTCCTTGAAATGACGCGAGAAGTGCGAACGGTAGTAGGCCACGCAACCTTGCGAGCCATGCACGAAGGACATGGTCTTGGCAAAGCCATTGGCCACGAAGACAGCGCCCAGGGGCTGGCAGGCCTTGGCCGGGTTGACCACCAGGGAATCACGCTTGAAGTTCTTCTCTTTGTAGTCTTCCGTTTTGGTCCATTCGACGATCTGCTTGATCTTCTCGTCAGGGTGATTGAACTCGAAACCCTTCTTGGTCGCGAACAGCTCCTGGTATTCCGGCTCGCGGAAGAGCAGTTCGTGGTCAAGGATCTTGTCTACGTTTTGAGGCATGGTGCGCTCCTTGGGCAATCAGTCGGTGGTCAGTTCTTCCAGGGGGCCTTGGTCAGACCCCAGATCGGGCTACTGATGGCCATGTCCATGTCACGGGCGAAGATGGCAAAGCCGTCATAGCCGTGATAGGGGCCGGAGTAGTCCCAGCTGTGCATCTGGCGGAAAGGCACGCCCATCTTCTGGAAGACGTACTTCTCCTTGATGCCCGAGCCGATCAGGTCAGGCTTGATCGTTTCGACGAACTTCTCGAACTCGTAGCCGGTCACGTCGTCATAGATCAACGTCGAATCCTTGATGTAGTGGGTCGTGCGCTGGTAGTCGTCGTTGTGGCCGAATTCGTAGCCGGTACCGACCACGTCCATGCCCAAGTCTTCATAGGCACCGATCACGTGGCGAGGGCGCAAGCCACCCACATACAGCATGACCTTCTTGCCTTGCAGACGAGGCTTGTACTTGTCGATCACCGCCTGCATCAGGGGCTTGTACTTGGCGATCACTTCTTCGGCCTTGGCCTTGATGGTGTCGTCGAAGTGCGCGGCGATTTCGCGCAAGGACTTCTCAATCATCGTGGGGCCGAAGAAGTTGTACTCGACCCAAGGCACCCCGTACTTCTCTTCC
>Ga0194137_10002528_pt1 | contig 10764 bp, 7 predicted proteins | sample TARM_MetaG_T3_14_FD_134025 | JGI IMG/M metagenome (GOLD analysis project Ga0194137, IMG submission 134025) | Freshwater microbial communities from Pennsylvania, USA, analyzing microbe dynamics in response to fracking - TARM_MetaG_T3_14 (version 2) | ecosystem: Environmental > Aquatic >...
ACCTATTGTTACAAACAGCAACCCGCCGGGCATTGTTTCCAACGTGCAGGCGGTTAATCAAAATGGGAAAGCTGCGATTACCTATAGCCTCCCCACCGATCGTGACCTGCTGTATGTGAAAGCTGTTTACGAAACTTCACCCGGCGTAAAAGCCCAGGTAGTAGCTTCCCGTTATACCAATACACTTACAGTAGATGGTTTTGGCGATACACTGCCACATACCATCAGGTTGTATGCCGTTAATACCAGTGAGGTATCGTCGGCGCCTGTTGAAGTAGCTGTTCAGCCGTTGACGCCAGGGTATATACTTGCACGCAGGTCAATACAAGTGGCGGTTACATTTGGCGGATTCACCATTACCTGCAATAACCCAACGAAAGATAACCTGGCCATTATTCCCATGGTAGATACAGCAGGTAAAGGAGCCTGGGTGCAAACCGTAGGGATGGATAATATTTACAGCAATGATTCTCTTATTTCTGGCACCATCAGAAACCAGCCTTCCATAGCCAGGAACTATGCTTTTGTAGTTCGTGATAAATGGTTGCATTATTCCGATACTTTATTCTTAACGCTTACACCCTGGTTTGAACAAATGTTGGATAAATCAAAATGGAGCACGTTGACATTACCTAATGATGCTACCATATTGAATAATGGTGGATGGTGCTATCCTTATTATATGTGGGATGGCGATTATCATCCAACCTGGCCGCGTACTTACTTTACGGTAGAAAGCGCCACAAAACCCCAAACCGTAACCATTGATCTGGGAAGCAAACATACATTCAGCAGACTGCAGGTGAATCCTTACCTGGAAGTTGGAGGCTACTATTATGTAAGAGGCAATCCTAAAGACTTCGAGATATGGGGATCTAATTCACCGAACCTGTCAGGCCCCGATATTTTATCCGATCCTACCTGGACAAAATTAACAACCTGTCATGTGGTCAAACCTTCAGGATCTCCTTATCAAACAGAAACCGCATCGGACAAGACCGCTGCTTATAACGGCTGGCAATTCGATTTCCCTGTCGGGTTGAGCGGTTACCGCTATATAAGAATACGGAGCTTATCTAATTGGCAGGGTTCTTATTTCATGTGTATTTCTGAATTCACATTGTGGGGGAACTAATACAGATTCATCATCACTAATTTATCAATCAATGAAACAATATAAAAAAACGACCTGCTATGGCCTGTTGCTACTGCTGTTCATCATAGGTGCTTGTTCCAAGATCGATGATTACAGATCGAAATTTATGGCAGGCGGATCTATTACCTATACCGGCAAAATGGATTCAGTTTATATTTTCTCGGGCAGGAACAGGGCAAAAGTTACAGGACTGTTTACTTCCGATCCCAATATTGCAAAATACAGGGTATTCTGGAACAGCAGGCAGGATTCAACGGAAGTGGCTGTTAAACGTACATCGGGTGTAGATACTGCACGCGTGATCGTATCAGGTTTGCCCGAAGGACAAATGAGTTTTGAAATAAGAACCTATGATGCTTCAGGCAATAGCTCTATTCCTGTGTATGTAACTGCCGGTGTTTATGGAGATTTATACCAGAGCTCACTCGTTAACCGCGGTGTTGCAGATGCTTCCATGCAAACAAATGGCACAGCATTGATCAAATGGGCAGATGTAAATGCAGATGCAGGTGTATTGAACATGGAAATAAAATATACCGATAACAACAACTTGCAACACGACACATTGCTTACTTCGATTGCAACCGGTATGAGTACTGTATTGCCGATGTATAAACTGGGAAGTGCTTTTAGTTATAAAACTGCTTATCTGCCTACGCCTACAGCAATAGATACTTTTTTTACGGCGTTCCAGGACCAGGGTGTTAAAGCAGACGTAACCAGTATTTATTTGTCCAATACAGGCCCGGGATTTCAAAGAGCTAGCTTTGATGGCAGATGGGGCACACTTGCAGCGCCCTGGGTTACCAACGCAGGAGCAAAGAATAAAGACAATGGAATCAACGGAGGTTATACTTCAGATGGAGGTGGCCAGATCAACTGGGAAACATGGAATAACACACCGGTTACAGACGGGAAAGTATATCAGCCTACTTCCCAGCCATTGCCTGCAGGGAATTACACGGTTTCCTTCCAGTATTATTCTGAAATACAATCTAATTCTTCCGTGTATTGCATAGCAGCAGCCGGATCGGGAGGCATACCCTCGCTTCCTAATTTATCAACGGCTTTGGGATATGCCGCTCTTTTCAATGGCGCTAATGTAGGAGCTACATGGCCCAATATAAACGAAACAAAAAGTTTTTCGTTTACGCTTGCCAGTCCGCAAGTGGTCTCCATCGGCTTCCTGGGCAATATTGTAGGAAATGGTAATCCTGGTAGTTATTTTACAGTAAAATATATCAAATTGATCAAGAACTGATCCTTCTGTTATCTTGTGTGTTTGTGTGTATTAACATTCGGTTGTAAACTTTGTAACCTGTCTGCAAGAAAGCCAGATGGGTTGCAAAGCAGCCGGATGTACAACCATACACACTGGAAAAGTAAATCATCAAATGAAAAAGAACAACCTGGTATTTGTTTTCCTATTCCTGGTCATAGTGGCGTCGGCACAAAGGTGTCAACATGTTTTCACCCTGGGTGATAACAGTTTTTTGCTCGTTGGCAAACCCTTTCAAATGATCTCTGGTGAAATACATTACCCGCGTGTTCCCAGGGAAGCATGGCGGCAAAGGATGAGGATGGCCAAAGCCATGGGATTGAATACCATCGGTACCTATGTATTCTGGAATGTGCATGAACCTCAGAAAGGACATTACGATTTTTCAGGCAATAATGATATCGCTGCATTTGTTAAAGAAGCGAAGGCCGAAGGATTGTGGGTGATACTTCGCCCGAGCCCTTATGTTTGCGCTGAATGGGAATTTGGCGGTTATCCTTACCGGCTGCAAAACGAAAAAAGACTAATAGTAAGAAGCAAGGAAGCTGCTTATGTGAAAGCGTATCGCAACTACATCATGGAGGTGGGAAAACAACTGGCTCCTTTACAGGTGAACCATGGCGGTACTACACGTGCCTTCATGAATGGCGCCAACTACAACGATAAAAATACGTATGAGCCCCAGATCAGCAGTTATGATTATGATGCACCGCTCGATGAGGCAGAAAACACTACAGAGAAGTTCATGCAATTCAGGGAAGTGACCACTAAACATTTGCCGGCTGGTGAAACATTGCCACCCGTACCTGTTACAAAGAAAAGTATCGCATTGTATAATATTCATTTTATACAGTCGGTTACGGTACTTGATCTGCTGCTGTTTTAAAAATAAGTGGCCTGCGTGATTATGCAGTTGTAATGATCAATGGTCAGCAGATAGGCGTGCTGGACAGAAGATTGAAACAAGATAGTTTATTGTTACCGGCATCTTATGCAACGGGAACATTGGATATACTGGTTGAGAATATGGGAAGGTACTGGAGCATAGGCCCGCAGCAGACCATTTACCTGCCGGCAGAATGGTTGAAAAAAGGAAAGAATGAGATTGAAGTATTTGAAATGCTGCAACCCGGGCAGGAAGTATTGAAAGGAGTGGAACAGCCCGTATTGAATAAGCTGCAAACCGGATGACACCACTCATCAAGATTAATAGCGCAGCGGTTTTTTTCAGCGTAGATTTAAAGAAAAAGACATGAACACTTCAAAGATCGCTGCAAGACTCGCTGAACTCTGCCGCCAGGGGCAATTTGAAACAGCCCAAAAAGAATTGTATGCGAATGATGCCATCAGCATAGAGCCTCATGCTACGCCCGCATTTGAAAAGGAAACGCATGGACTGGATGCTATCATCAAAAAAGGGCACAAATTCGAATCCATGGTGGAACAAATGCATAGTTTTACCGTATCGGAACCGCTGGTAGCAGGTAATTCTTTTGCAGTGATCATGGGTATGGACGTCACCATGAAAGGGCATGACCGCATGAATATGAGCGAACTCTGTGTATATGAAGTCAATAAAGAAGGAAAGATTGTATCGGAAAGATTCCTTATGTAGGTTGTGTAGGAAATATTAAGGTCTAAATCTTGTATTTCAAAATTTATCTATGCAAACGTTTCCGGACGTTTTTGCATTCTTTTCCTGTGCAAAATGCAATTGTTAAAGATAGGTTAGTGTAATTTGATGGTCTACATACGTAACGAAACGTATGGCGAACTGCCAATTAATCAATTCTAAAACGATTGCACATGCCGAAACAACTCAGGTCAGTCCTGACCCGGTGGCTTGACTTCAGCTACCGCAAACTGAATCTACTGCTTATTTGCTTTGCCCTGACAAGCGCCCAACTCAGCGCTAATGCTGCAGATTCCCATTTACATTACTTGCCGGTCCAGATCGGAACACTGAATGGTAAGGTAACCGACAGTAAAAACCAACCCCTGGAAGGTGTGAGTGTGACCGTCAGAGGCACAAAAAAAGGGGTCACTACCAATGCACAGGGGGCGTTTGTGTTGAAGAATGTAGACGAACACGCTATCCTGGTATTCAGTTATACCGGGTTCGTTAACAAGGAAATACCACTCCGTGGGAATGCCGGTAACCTGGTAGTAATGATGGAGGAGCAGTCACTGCAATTAAATGATGTAGTGGTGATTGGTTATGGTACCCAAACTAAAAAAGACTTAACAGGTGCTGTAGCACAAGTGAAAGCTACACAATTGGAAAATGAAAATCCACGTTCGGTGCAGGACTTGCTCCGTGGAAATGCGCCCGGCCTGGATGTAGGATTTGATGCCAGTACTAAAGGAAGCAATGCAAGTCTTACTGTAAGAGGAAGGGGATCACTAACTGCACAGTCGCCTCCGGTAATTGTATTAGATGGAGTGATTTTCGGTGGAGGTATGGAAGATATCAATCCTAATGACATCGCTACCATCGACATCCTGAAAGATGCCAGCTCGGCTGCTGTATACGGAGCCCGCTCTGCCAATGGCGTGATTCTTATCACAACCAAAAGAGGCAGTAGCAAGAGCCATAAGCCCACCATTACTTTCAACGATAATATTGGCATCAATGTGCTGGAGCAAAAACCCCACCTGCTCGACGGTAATGAAATGATCAATTTCAGACAAGATTATGAAGCAGCCGCTAAATATTGGTTCCTGCCCGGTTTGGCACCTACTGTAGGTGGTGTCAAATTCGATACGGCTTCTACTCCTGGTATACAATATTATTATAAGGATCCACGCACCAATCCGGGTGGTTTGTCTACAGCACAATGGATGGGCCTGCGGCCGGGCAGTGCCGGAGATCCGGTGGTGGAATGGCTGAACAGGAACGAGTTTAAGCCTATAGAGATCAGTAATATCATGGCCGGTAAAATGCTTAACTGGGAAAACCTGATTTATAATAAAAACGCTTTGCAGCACGATCATACCGTGAGTATGTCGGGCAGGAAAGAAGATTTTAATTATTATCTCTCGATGGGTTATCTCAGCAACCAGGGATTGACCGTGGGAGATCAATACAAGGTTTTCAGGACCAGGGTGAACCTGGAGGGACAAGCCACTAAATTCCTGACAGTTGGATTGAACTTGCAATATAGTAACAGGGATGAGAGCTCAGTGCCTGTTTCCATGTCAGACGTGCAACAAACTACTCCATGGGGTTCATACTATGCAGATGATGGTGTTACACTTCGATTGAGTCCTAATGATGATCCGGGAAACAATACGCACCCATTCATGGAGCAGACATATACAGACCGGATGAAAAAATTTGATAACTTTTTTGGTTCGGTATATGCAAAAGGAAAACTGCCCTGGGGATTCTCTTACCAGGTGAATTTCACACCAAGGCTCGAGAATTACCGGTACTTTAATTTCCGTTCGCCGCTTAACCCTACCATTGCAGCAAGGAATGGCGTTGCTATCAGGCAAAGCCAAACAATTTATCAATGGCAGTTGGATAATGTGATCAAATGGTATCATCAATTTGGTAAACATACCTTCGATGCTACTTTCCTGATCAATGCTGAGAAATTTCAATCATGGGGCGACTCCACCAATGCAGAGAACTTTTCGCCTAACTCCAACCTGAGCTATCATAACCTGGGTGGAGCTGCTATTTTAAATACCTTTACCAAAGACGAGTATGCTACAGGTGATGCCCTGATGGGACGACTCGCGTATAATTACGACCAGCGTTATTTCTTAACGGGTACTGTTAGAAGAGATGGATATTCTGCATTCGGACAACAGAATCCCAGGGCTACTTTTTATTCGTTTGGTGCATCATGGGCATTGAGCCAGGAGCGATTCATGCGCCGGTTTGATAAATGGCTGGATTACGCAAAACTGAGGGCTTCTTACGGAGAGAATGGTAACCGTGAAATAGGCCGCTATGCTTCGATAGCACAACTCAATGCCAGTAAATATGTATACATAACGCCTTCCGGAACCGTATATGATGTGGCAACATTATCTACTGGCAATATGGCCAACTCCAATTTGAAATGGGAACGAAACGCTTCTGTCAATCTGGGTATTGATTATTCCATTCTTCGTGGAAGAATCAGCGGTTCTTTTGATTATTACCAGCGAAACACCAAGGATTTGCTGGTAAGCCGTTCACTGCCCAGTGTACCCGGATTTAGCAATGTAATTTCTAACCTGGGTGAAGTACAGAACACCGGTTTTGAAATGAGTGTGAGTTCGCTCAACCTCGATCGAAGGAATTTTACCTGGAGAAGTACGTTCAGTTTCTGGCTCAACAGGAATAAGATCGTACACCTGTATGGCCCTGTTCCGGTTGTAGATGCAAGTGGTAAGACTACTTATGTAGAGAAAGACGATCTCAAAAACAACTGGTATATCGGCAAAGACATCAATACCATATATGATTACAGGATACTGGGTGTTTGGCAGGTAGCCGATGCTTCAAATGCTGCATCTTATGGTTACAAGCCCGGCGATTTCAGGTTACAGGACACCAATGGCGATGGTAAGTACACCATAGACGATAAGCAATTCATTGGCTCCACAACACCTGACTTTTCATGGAACCTTCGAAACGAATTCAGGGTCTTCCGCAACTTCGATGTTTCATTGACCCTGTACTCAAGGATTGGACAGCTTTCTCAGTTAAATGAAGCTAAGAACGTTGATAAGTTCTACAACAGGTCTAACTTCTACCTGCGTCCTTACTGGACTCCTGCCAATCCTATCAACGATTATGCAGCGATCAACTCCAATGCAGCTGGTGCTGTTTCATGGAATGTGTACAGGAAGTCTTCTTTCATAAGGATCAGTAATGTGAGCGTTGCGTATAGCCTGCCATCTGAACTGGCCCACAGGTATAAGATGGAAGCCGTGAAAATGTATGTTAATGTAGTGAACCCCTATGTATACTCTTCCTGGAATTATTTTGATCCGGAAAACAAGGGTATTACTCCCATCACATTCAATTTCGGCCTAAATGTTACCCTGTAGACCCATTAAATCATTAGAAGCATGAAAACGAACAATATCAATAAACGAATACTTTACTGCCTGACAATGGTACTGGTTATCAGCGCAGGTTGTAAAAAAGATTTCCTGGAACCGAAGCCCCTGTCTTTCTATTCACCGGAGAATTCAATGGTGGATATTCCCGGCTTCAATGCAGCGCTGGCGGCATGTGCAAAGAACCTGCGCGATGAATATTATGGTGATGGTGCGCCCATCATATCTGAAAATATTTTTTCGGAAGTGGCGGTAGAAGGTACTACAGACAAAACCGGGCCGGCACAGAACATGGACATCCTTATCAAACCCGATGCGCAGTTGAACCACGTAGACTATAACCGGATCGGTTGGTACTGGACACAGGAATATATAGGTATACGCCTTGCCAATACAGTGATTTCCAGGGTTGGCGGTGTGAAAACAATACCCGATTCTGCCAAGAATATCATCCTGGGCAAAGCTTATTTCTTCCGGTCTTTTGATTATTACCGCCTGGTAAATCAGTTTGGTGATGTACCCTGTCCGATGAAAGAATTAACAGGCCCCAAGGTAGATTTCGCTACTGTAAAAAGAGAAGTGATTCTTGCAAGAATGAAGCAGGACCTGGAGTTCGCTGTTAAATATGTTCCCTGGATCACCGATAAAGGCGATGTGAACCGCGGAGCTGTTTATCACCTGCTTACCAAAGTGAATCTCGCATTAGGCTTGTTCGATGATGCGATTGCCAGTGCCAATGCGGTGATCAACAGCGGTTATTTCAGATTGATGACATCACGCTTTGGCGTTGATGCAGGAGTTGCTGCCAAAAATGTAACCTGGGATCTGCACAGACCCGAAAACAAATCATTGCCCACAAATACCGAAGGCTTGTTCCTGGTAACAGACCGTTTTGGTGATGTAGGTGCTTATTCCGGTGGTATGTCAATCATGCGGCAGGCAGTACCCTGGTATGGAGGCGGACAAATCATCACCCCGGATCAGAAGAATGGAGTAGCAACAACACAAGGTGTTGAAATAGACAATTTCTCCTATTACGGAAGGGGTATCGGCCGTTGTCGCCTGACTCCTTATAGTACGGTGTACATATGGGATGATGTGAATGACCTCAGGCATGACTCTACTTCGGGTAACTGGATGTACATGGAAAACTTGCGTTACAATGATCCTGCGCTGAAAAAAGCCAACAATCCTTATTACGGACAGCGCTTACGTTTGTATAATGGCAACAGCCTGTTGGTGAAAAATGGCGATACCATTCGCTACTGGTACCCCTGGCCGCATTATAAGTTGTTTGTGGCCGACCAGGAGAATAACCCTATGAGGGGTGGCCACTCCGATTGGTATGTATTCAGGTTGGCTGAAACATATTTGCTCCGCGCCGAAGCTTATTTGTGGAAGGGCGATGCAGCCAGCGCTACAGCCGATATCAATACAATCAGAACCCGTGCCAAATGCGCCCCTTATACATCGGCGCAAGTGAACCTGGGTACCGTGCTCGATGAACGTGCACGTGAATTGTACTGGGAAGAGCCCCGCAAGACAGAGATCACCAGGATGGCTTATATTTTTGCCAAAACAGGTACGCCCTATAATGGCAAGACCTATACTTCTGCCAGTTTCTCTACAGCCAATTTCTTTTATGACCGCGTGCTGGAGAAAAACGATTTCTATCGCAAGAACATCATGACTGTTCACAGCGATATGTATAAGATGAGCCCTTATCACATATTGTGGCCCGTTCCACAGGATGCCATCAATGCCAATACCAATGGCCGCATCAACCAGAACCAGGGCTATACGGGATTTGAATTGAACGTTCCACCTCTAGACAAAATACCGGAATAAGGATCAAGCGAAATTCAGGTATGCAAAGCCACACAAATTTTTGTGTGGCTTTTTTATGATCTTTACCATCTGTACAAAGAGTATGAAAAAATACATTTTAGCAGGTAGTTTATTTATTTTTTTAACTGCATTGCATTGCCATGCCCAACAAATGAAAAGACCCAATATCATCCTGTTCCTGGTAGATGATATGGGTTGGCAGGATTGTTCTGTTCCTTTCTGGACGAAGCCTACAGAATGGAACAAGCGCTATCATACGCCCAATATGGAAAGGCTGGCGGCAGAAGGCATGAAATTCACCAATGCCTACGCCACGCCGGTTTGCTCACCCAGTCGCGTGAGCCTGATGACCGGCATGAATGCTGCCCATCACAAAGTGACCAACTGGACTTTAAGAAAAGATCAATCGGTTGACTACAAAGACAGTATGCTTCTTTCTCCCGATTGGAATATCAATGGAATGTCACCCATGCCTGGTATCGAACATACCGTATATACAACGCCGCTGCCGCTGCTGTTGAAAGAAGCAGGCTATTATACCATTCATTGTGGCAAAGCGCATTTCGGAGCGATGGAAACACCGGCCAGCGATCCGTTGAATATCGTGTTCATGCTAAACATTGCAGGACATGCCGCAGGCGGACCTGGCATCAATTATAGGGCCGCTATCAGAAAAGCCAATTGGAAACTGGTGTATAATATGAAAACAGGCACCAAAGAATTGTATGATCTTGCAGCCGATATCGGCGAAATGAAAGATGTTTCCAAACAATACCCGGCTGTAGTGAAGGATTTGTCTTCACTACTTTCCAATCGTTTGAGAAACTGGCAAGCACCCATGCCTTCATTCAAAGCCACTGGCAAACAGGTGCCCATGCCGGATGAAATCAAATAAAAAGTAATCGAAAACACAATACATTATCACATGAAATCATTCACTGCGCTTTTGTTATGTTCTTTACCGTTCGGCTTACAAGCTCAACTCAATAAGCCGGCAACTAATTATGTGACCATCTCTTCCGGCGAATCGGAAAAAGAAATCATTTATAAGGCAGCCCATGTTACACCCAGTCCCAGGCAACTGCGCTGGCAAAAACTCGAGCTGACTGCGTTCTTTCATTTTGGCGTCAACACTTTTACAGACAAGGAATGGGGTGATGGAAAAGAAGACGAGAAAGTGTTCAACCCAACCGCCCTCGATGCCAAACAATGGGTGAAAACAGTTAAAGAAGCCGGATTCAAGCAAGTGATCATCACAGCCAAACACCACGATGGTTTTTGTTTGTGGACCAGCAAATACACAGCGCATTCTGTTAAGCAGTCACCCTGGAAAAATGGGAAAGGCGATGTAGTAAAAGAAGTATCCGATGCCTGCCGCGAATTGAACATCGGCTTCGGTGTTTACCTTTCTCCCTGGGAC
>Ga0194137_10002530_pt1 | contig 10754 bp, 8 predicted proteins | sample TARM_MetaG_T3_14_FD_134025 | JGI IMG/M metagenome (GOLD analysis project Ga0194137, IMG submission 134025) | Freshwater microbial communities from Pennsylvania, USA, analyzing microbe dynamics in response to fracking - TARM_MetaG_T3_14 (version 2) | ecosystem: Environmental > Aquatic >...
GCTCCAACACCGGCTCCAGCTCCGACACCAGCTCCGGCTCCAGCTCCGGCTCCAGCTCCTGTACAGACAGAAAAATATGTACATCTGACTCAGGTCGAGAAGGATATCTTAGCAGTAACCAATCGTCACAGAAGAGCAAACGGACTGAAAGATCTGGTATGGGACAACACACTTTATTCTTCTGCAAAATCACACAGTGCACTGATGTTTACAACAAACAATTTTGCTCACACTACAAAATACGCAGTTGCAGAAAACATATACATGCTCGCATCAGGCGATTCAAGCAAGTACACTGCTGAGTTTATCGTTCAGAAATGGATGGATTCCCCTGGTCATCGTGCAAACATTCTTGATTCAAGAATTACAAGAATAGGCGCAGGAGTTGTCAAAGGAAACCAGTACTTTGCTAAGTACCAGAGAGAACTTCCAACCATCTATGCAACACAGCACTTCAAATAAATAGATGTATAAAAACAAGGGTTTAAGCTTACAAAAGCTTAAACCCTTAATTTATGCATTTTTCTATAACAGCAGTGAAATCAGATCTTCATTGGAAATATTGACCATATAATCGTTTATGACGATATCACTTAGCACCTGTTTAACGCTCTCTTCATTGTGACTTACCCCTGTAAGGGCAGCTTCAAGTTCAGAAATGTCCTTAGTGCCGAAAAAATCACCATAGATTCTGATCTTGTCAATTATTCCTTTTCTCACATCCAGCGTCGCTTCGAGGGTTCCTCCAGGGAATCTGCCCTCACGGGTCATGGAAAACTTCGGACTTTGCCCAAAATTCCACTCCCATAAGGAATATTTTTCATCTCTCAGCTTCTGGATCTCCCTGATTTCTTCCTCTGTAAAAGTCGTTACCTGATCCATGCCACCAGCCACTGAATTCATCACTCTGTCTCTGAAAGCTATGACATCCATCTGTTCTTCAAGATGTTCGCTGATATTGGTAATTCGGGATGCAACGGATTTAACGCTCTTACCGGTAAACTTAATATCTCGAGGTTTTAAAGCTCCGGAGATATCAGCCTTAACGGATGAAAAGAGAAGCGTTCCATGATGCATGACTCTGTCCCTGTGTTTGCACTGGGCGGTTCCAGAGAATTTCTTGCCGTCGATAGTCATATCGTTTCTTCCCGAAAACTCAGCCTGCACGCCCATTTCATTCAGGGCTTTCGTAATGGGTTCACAGAATCCTCTGAAATCATTGAAACTCTTTTTGCTGTTTTCGATAAAAGTGTAGTTGATGTTCCCGAGGTCGTGATATACAGCGCCTCCACCGGTCTGTCTACGAACTACCTTGATTCCTTTTTCCTTTACATAATCCACATTGATCTCCGATAAAGCATTCTGATTTTTACCTACAATAATCGCATTATCGTTTCTCCAAAGATAAAAGACATCTTCGTTTGTGTGCTTGAGCAGATATTCTTCTGATGCGAGGTTAAAATAGGCATCAGTATTTTCGCTGATTATATATCTCATTATGTTCTCCTTGCCTGAACCATATGAACTGCTTCACCCTTGAGTCCCATTACACTTTCAAAGAAAGCTTCGGCGAGTGTAGGGTGTGCATGAATCACACTCTTCAGATCATCTACCGTCATACCTTTTTCACAAGCCAGAAGGCCTTCATGGATGAGATCTGATGCGTGAGCGCCCATGATGTGGACACCAATGATCTTGTAGTCTGGATCCGAGATCACCTTAACCAGCCCTTCTCCTTCACCCATGGACAGCGCTTTACCATTGGCTCCCAGCAAAAACTTGCTGGTATAATACTCCAGATTTTCAGCCTTCAGCTGCTCTTCTGTATATCCTACACTGGCAATTTCAGGGAACACAAACACACACCCAGGAACAAACTTCCCTATTACGGGATGCTCTCCCGCTATATGTTCAGCCACATACTCTCCTTGCGCTGATGCAGCATGAGCCAGAAGCCACTTTCCGTTGACGTCACCGATTGCGTATATTCCATCGATATTCGTCATGAAGTGCTCATTCACTGTGATTCCAGTTCTTCCCGTCTCTATTCCGATTTCTTCCAGTCCAAGATCTTTCACATTCGCTCTTCTTCCTGTGGAAATCAGAACCTTGTCGCCTGAAACTTCAACGCTTCCTTTTTTGCCTTCCATTATAACTTTAAGCTTGCTGCCGTCTTTAATGATCTCATTGACCATAACAGAAGTCATAACTTCGATATTTTTCTTCTTCAGAAGCGGTTTCAGCCTTTTTACGATCTCTCCGTCAATCCCAGGCAAGATACCTGGCAGAGCTTCCAGTACAGTGACTTTGGCACCAAAACTTGCAAAGATACCTGCAAATTCCATACCGATGACACCACCACCAACGATGACCAGCTCCTCCGGGATTTCCCTGAAATCCAGAAGTTCCGTACTTGTCACAACACCTTCATGTTCAACGCCTTTTATCGGCGGTATGAACGACGAGGAACCTGTAGCAATGATCAGCCTGTCAAAATGAAGAGTCTCTCCATTTACGACAACCGAATTCCTGCCGGTTATCCTTGCTTCGCCGAAGATCACTTCAACACCCGCAGATGAAAGAAGCTTTTCAATTCCGGATACCAGAGTATCCACAACCTGATTCTTTCTTTCTCTGATTTTATCGGCATTGGGCTTTACTGTTCCTTCAAAATCAATTCCATAGCTTGCAAGCTTGGTGGCCTGATTGAATACTTCAGCACTCTTATAGAGGGCTTTGGTCGGAATACATCCCACATTGAGACATACCCCTCCCACCTTGTTTTTTTCGATCAGTGTAGTCTGAAAACCCATGTTATTCAGACGGATGGCGGCTACATAGCCGCCAGGTCCCCCGCCTATTATTACTACTTTTTCCGCCATGCCTACTCCTTTGTCCAGTGAAGTATCAGCTGCCTAGCAGCAAGCGCTTCATCCAGTCTTCTGACAGGAGTGTCATGTGGTGCATCTTTAAGAAGCTCAGGAGTTTCTTTTGCTTCTTCTGCAATCTGCTTCATCACTTCGATATAGGCATCCAGTGTTTCCTTGCTTTCTGTCTCAGTAGGTTCCACCATAAGTGCACCTTCGACGATCAGCGGGAAGTACATTGTTGGTGGATGGTATCCGTAATCGATGATTCTTTTGGCTACATCAAGTGTTGATACCTTATCGGTCTTGGTTTTGAGACCGGCAAATACTACTTCGTGCATACAGGTTTGATCAACCGCTACCTTATAGTGATCTTTCAGACTTTCCTTCATATAGTTTGCATTCAGAACCGCATTTGTTGATGCGGCTTTAAGTCCGTCTGACCCCATGGATAGCATATATACATAAGCTCTAAGTACAACGCCGAAGTTGCCGAAATAGTTCTTCACTTTTCCGATTGTATGCTCAACATTGTAATCAAGGAAGTATCTTCCGTTATCAGAACCTACCATCGGAACAGGCATGTATTCCATAAGACTTGCCTTACACGCAACAGGACCTGATCCTGGACCACCACCACCGTGAGGTGTGGAGAACGTCTTATGCAGATTGTAATGCAGCACGTCAAAGCCCATATCTCCAGGTCTTACAATACCCATAATGGCATTCATGTTTGCGCCGTCATAGTATAACAGTCCGCCTGCTTCATGGACAAGATCTGCGATTTCCTTGATGTTCTTCTCGAATAAACCTAAAGTTGATGGATTTGTCAGCATCAGACCGGCAATCTCATCACTGAGAACACCCTTCAGCGCATCGATATCCACTGAACCGTCTTTGTTGGATGGAACTTCAACCACATCAAATCCTGCAACTGCAACAGATGCCGGATTGGTTCCATGAGCTGAATCAGGAACGATGATCTTGTTTCTTTTTTTATCATTTCTCATCTGGTGATACTTTTTAATGAGCATAAGACCCACAAGTTCACCATGAGCTCCCGCTGCAGGCTGTAAAGTTACAGCATCCATACCGGAGATTTCTTTGATGTTCTCCTGAACGGTATCTTCAGGCTGGAACGGATGAAGTCTTGCAAATTTCGGATTTGCAGCCACATCCTCATTTATTTTAGGATTATATTTCATTGTACAGGATCCTAAAGGATAAAATCCTGAATCTATGGAGTAGTTCTTTTTAGACAGCAGCGTATAGTGTCTGACCACTTCAAGCTCACTGACTTCAGGGAATTCCAGTTCTTCCTCTCTAAGATAATCTGCACCGATATAATCTGAGATATTCATATCTTTCAGTGTATCTTCCGGGAGAGCATAAGACTTTCTGCCTGGTTTGGATAGTTCAAAGATCAATTTTTCGTAAGCCATTATATCTCCTCCATGATCTGAACAAATTTCTCGATTTCTTCCATGGTTCTGTTTTCTGTAACAGCAATCAGCATGGAGTCTCCAAGTTTTTCATTCACTTTCTTCAAGTTGAATCCGCCAAGTATACCTTTTTCTCTTAAAGCTTCGTTGATTTCATCTACAGGCTTATCACACTTGATGGCAAATTCCTTGAAGAAAGGCTGATTAAACAGCGGTTTGTATTTTCCGCTTTCGGTCAGTTTTTCGAATGTGTAATGCGCCTTCTTGAAAGACTGCACTGCAACTTCCTTCATCCCCTGCTTGCCTAATGTAGCCATGTATACTGCAGCTGTAATGGAATTCAATGTCTGATCTGAACAGATATTTGAAGTCGCCTTGTATCTTCTGATATGCTGCTCTCTCGCCTGAAGGGTAAGAACAAAGGCTCTCTTTCCTTCTCTGTCCAATGTCTGTCCGACGATTCTTCCCGGCATTTTCCTCATAAGCTTGCTTGTTGCAGCCATGAAGCCAAGAACAGGTCCGCCATAGTTGAGATTCTGCCCAAGAGCCTGACCTTCACCCACAACGATATCCGCCTTAAGTTCTCCTGGGCTCTTTAAGACACCAAGAGCGATAGGATCGACACTCATGATAAGTAGAGATTTGTTCTCATGAATCATCTCTTCCATCTCTTTTATATTTTCAATGACTCCGTAAAAATTCGGATACTGAAGAATAACTCCAGCTGTATCACTGTCCAGTTTATCCCTCAGATTTTCGATGTCTGTCACTCCGTCTTTTTCATCAACGAATTCAATATCCACTTCTCTGAAACTCAGATAGGTTTCAAGTACCGCCTGATATTCCGGATTAAGCGTCCTGGATACCAGCACCTTCTTTCTCTTTGTCTGTACCGAGGCAAGGATTGCCCCTTCTGATGCGGATGTTGCCGCATCATACATGGAAACATTTGAAACCTCCATGCCTGTAAGTGTGCACATCATGCTCTGATACTCAAATACGCTCTGCAGAGTACCCTGACTGATTTCAGGCTGATAGGGCGTATATGCTGTATAAAATTCCGATCGGGATACAACATGCTTAATTACTGATGGAATGTAATGATCATATGAGCCTGCACCAAGGAAACAGACAAGTTCATCGATGCTGCTGTTCTTGGCTGCAAGGCCGTTCATGATTCCTCTGACTTCTATTTCAGATTTAGACTTGGGAAGGTTAAGTTCCTTCTTCAGTCTAAGATTTGCCGGAATGGTCTTAAAAAGATCCTCTGTGTTTTCTAGTCCGATGACATCAAGCATTTCCTTGACATCTTCACTGGTGTTTGGCAGGTATGGATGCATGTTTACTCCTCCTCAGAAATGAATGCTTCGTAATCCTCTTTCCCCATTAAATCATCCAGTTCGCTCTTGTCTTTCAGCTGAACGACTACTAAGTGATTGTCATATGGTGCATCGTTGATCAGTTCAGGACTGTCTTCCAGGTCTTCGTTGATTTCAAGAACCTCACCGGAAACAGGCATGATGATGTCGGATGCAGCTTTTACTGATTCTACGACACCAAGGTTTTCATCCATTTCTATTTCATCTCCAACTGCTGGAAGCTCGACATAAACGATTGAGCCCAGTGAATGCTGTGCATAGTCTGTGATTCCGATATAAGCCTTTTCCTCTTCAACTCTTACCCATTCATGATCCTTTGTGTAAAATAACCCTTCTAATACTGTTGACATTTTGCTATCTCCTTTTTTATATATATTTTTACTGTTTATTTTGCCAGGAATTTACGGTTTCTTACTGTTGCTCCTGACATCTTGTTTCTGACTTCGATTTCGATTTCAGTTCCAACTTTAGAATGTTCAACATCCACCATGGCCAGTCCGATAATATCTCCAACGGTTGGGGATTTATATCCTGTGGTGACAAAACCGATTTCCTTGCCGTCTTTGAAAACCTTGTAACCATGTCTTGGAATCTTCTTGTCCGCCATTGTGAACCCGACGATCTTTCTGGAAACGCCTTCAGCTTTCTGTGTGGCCAGAACCTCCTTACCGATGAAGTTTTCCTTATCCACTTTGACGAAGAAACCATATCCAGCTTCGATTGGTGTCCAGTCATCACTGAGTTCATTGCCGTATAATGGAAGATTCGCTTCAAATCTCAAAGTGTCTCTTGCACCCAGTCCAATTGGAACAGCTCCATCTTCGATGAGGTTTGTATAAAGCTTGACCACTTCATCATTGGAGAGGTAGATTTCAAATCCGTCTTCTCCAGTGTATCCTGTTCTTGAAACCATACAGCTGATCCCATCAATCATCACGTCTCTTTTCGCAAAGAAGAACTTGATTTCAGATAGATCATAATCTGTATGTCCCTGCAGAACCGATTCTGCGTTTGGTCCCTGGATGGCAAGCTGAGCAGTTTCATCTGAGACATTTTGAATGTCAACATCATAGTCACCCTTTTTGCTTACGATCCACTCGTAGTCTTTGTCGGTATTGGAGGCATTAACCACAAGAAGAATATCTTCTTCAGTAAATCTGTATACCAGTATGTCGTCTACCACTCCACCATCTTCTCTGCAGAGATAGGTGTATAGCACCTGATTATCAACGAGTTTTTCAAGATCGTTGGTGATGAGATAATTGACAAATGTCATAGCATCTTTACCCTTGACTGTTATCTCACCCATGTGAGACACATCAAAGAGTCCGACATCATTCCTAACCGCCTCATGTTCTTTCAGAATTCCTTCAAATTCTACAGGCATGAACCAACCAGCAAAATCAACAGTTTTCCCACCATATTTCTGGTACTCATCCGCTAAAGCTGTTCTTTTTAAATTATTCAACTTTAAACCTCCTAATAACATTTTAGTCTACACTACTATAATACGCATTTTTCAGAAGTTATTCAATAATCATTGTGTAATAGTTTACAGTAATAACAAAGTAGTTATTTTAACAAATAATATATTAAATATAACAGTTATTGATTTTGTCGAAAACTGTTTTTAATTATCACAACATTCCAGACATGACCTTCTGTATTTCCGAGCACGAAAACAGTTGATAACAGATGAATAATTTCATGAATCTCATGATTAAAACTGATTTTGACGTTCCAATCATTTATAGTACAGGCACTTTTTCTGAAGATTCATTCATCCTTCGAAAAATCATACCATTTCTAATCGGTTCACATAGTAGTAAAAGTAAATCAAGGAGTTATTCAGATCCTGAACTTAATGATATTCTCTTTTCGAAACTATGTACTTTCTACATGTTCTCTGTTCATATCTAAAGGTTTTCTTTTAACACAGCATGAACCTTGTATCCAAATCATGTCCAAAGGTTGAAACTTCCATGTATTCTCTGATATCATCCTAAGCTTTGTTATAATTGAAACATAATAATTTTAACGAGGTGAATGGAATATGAATTTTAACCTTCTAATAGGTGGAGCTGCAGGGCAAGGTATGGAGACCCTAAGCTTTACTTTATCAAAACTACTTCAGCGCAGAGGATATCATCTGTTTACACTTCAGGACTACATGTCCAGAGTAAGAGGCGGGCACAATTTTTTCCAGCTGCGTTTTTCTGAGGACAGGGTAAAGACTCACAGGGACGACCTGGATGGCATCATCGCTCTCAATCAGGAAACAGTTGACCTGCATATCGGCAGACTAAATCCGGACGGATTCATCATTGCTGATGAGGATGTCACATCAGATGATCCTAGACTGATCACAATTCCAGCAAAAAGAATCGCAAAGGAACTTGGCAATCCAAAGGTACAGTCCAGCGTGATTCTTGGTGCACTGATGAAGCTGTATGGTATGGATGTCCTTCATCTGGAAGATATCCTTGCAGACAAGTTCGACGAAAAGGTTATAAATCAGAATGTGGAAGCATTCGACAAAGGCCACGAACTGGTCGATGCACGCTTTGAAGAACCCGAAATCACAAAGGAACCTACAATGATGGTTCAGGCCAACGAGAGTATTGCACTGGGTGCACTGGCAGCAGGACTTAAGTTCTACAGTGCCTATCCGATGACCCCTGCGACTTCGATCATGAGTTACCTGGTAAGAAAACAGAAAGCGACAAAAATGATCGTTGAACAGGCTGAGGACGAAATCGCTGCAATCAACATGGCCATTGGCGCTTCATACGCCGGAGTCAGAGCCATGACCGGTACATCAGGTGGCGGTTATTCACTTATGGTCGAGGCTGTAGGTATGGCAGGAATCATGGAAACACCTCTTGTCATAGCAGAAATACAAAGACCAGGACCAGCAACCGGACTGCCAACCAGGACAGAGCAGAGTGACCTTAACTTCGTCATCAACTCCTCCCACGGAGAATTTCCGAAGATGGTCATCGCACTGAGACATCCTGAGGATGCCTTCTACCAGACAGCACGTGCATTCAACCTGGCAGACAAGTATCAGATTCCGATCATTCTTCTTGGCGATCAGTATATGGCTGATGCAGTCAGAACAGTTACGCCTTTTGATGTAGATAAAGTAACCATCGAAAGACACCTGGCAGATGAAGAGATCTACAGAAACGGAAAAGAATACAAGCGTTATGAACTGACAGATAATGGAATCTCACCACGACTCATTCCTGGTAATGTAGCAGGTACAATGGTGAATTCAGACAGTGACGAACATGACGAAATGGGAAATATCACCGAGGCATCAGATGTAAGAATCAATATGGTGGAAAAAAGAGCGAAGAAGCTGGAACTGCTGAAAGAAGAACTTCTGGAACCTGATTTCATGGGAGAAGAAGATCTTGATGTACTCATCCTAGGATGGGGCAGCCTTCACAGTCCGCTGTCGGAAGCCATCGAACTTCTGAACCAGTCCGGAGAAATGAAATTCGGAACACTGGTATTTGGAGATATCTGGCCGCTGCCTGAGAAACGTCTAAGAGAACTTTCAGGAAAAGCAAAAGTACTCATCAACGTTGAACAGAACTACACAGGTCAGCTGGCTGCGCTTATCAGTCAGGTAACTGGAATCAGAGTGAACCATTCTGTTCTCAAGTATGATGGTCGACCACTGTCAGCAGTGGAAATCAAAAACAAGGTCCTGGAGGTATTGAGATGATTAAGAAGAAAGAATTTGTAACATTTGAAACCGCCTGGTGCCCAGGATGCGGTGATTTCGCCATCCTGGACGCATTGAAGGAAAGTCTGCAGGAAATGGGCAAAGACCCGCACAGAGTTCTGGTCGTCGGCGGTATCGGTCAGGCAGCCAAGACTCCACAGTATATCAATGCCAATGGATTCGAAAGTCTGCATGGTCGTGCACTTCCTCCAGCTGCTGCAGCAAAAATCGTCAATCACAAGATGACTGTGATCATCGATACCGGTGACGGTGACTCCTATGGTGAAGGTGGAAACCACTTCATCCATAACATCAAGAGAAATGTAGACATGACCCATTTTGTCCATGACAATCAGATATATGGACTTACCAAAGGTCAGTCTTCACCCACATCGGATATCGGTCACGTAACAGACTTTACGCCAGACGGTGTAACCTCTACACCAATCAACCCAATGGCCTCGGCAATTGCACTGGGCTGCGGGTTTGTAGCGCGTGCATTCAGCGGAGACAAGGAACACCTGAAGAGTATAATGAAAGAAGCGATCAACTACAACGGCTACGCCCTGGTAGACATCCTTCAGCCATGTGTCACATTCAATAAGATCAATACATTTGCATGGTACAAGAAGAGAGTATACAACCTGGATGAGGATACTTCATACAACCCTACAGATAAGATTCAGGCTTTTACAAAGGCACTGGAATGGGGAGAGAAGATCCCAACAGGAATACTCTACAGAGAAGACAAAAAGAGCTATACTGACCACATCTCTTTCCTTCAGGAAGCACCGCTTATCGAGCAGCCTGTGGAAACAGAGGTCATCAAAGGCTTCATGAAGGATTTCATGTAGCATATAATGAAGAAAGCCTTAAGCAAAGTTAAATCTGCTTAAGGCTTTCTTTTCGTTAGGAATCATTAATGCTTATCAGCTTATCAGCGTATCTTCATGAATGATCTCTGAATCGATTTGATTCATAAGTATAATGAGTCGGTCATTTTACGAGAATCATTAAGAACATGTTTTCGTGAACTCACCACTTAAATGATTGACATCATTTTTAAGTAAGCGCTTCTTGGTCAATATCTCTAATGATATAAGTATCACCACATATTGAGGATGGGGAACTCTCATTAAGTTTAATTAAAAAGATGTTTTCTTAGCTGCCGATAACATCAATGAAAGCCCAGCGAAAAAACCGGGAGGGGTTCCCGGTTTTTCTGCTAGGCTATTTTAAAAGGAGTCTGTATATCTGTATATGAGCAAACTGATTAATCTATGGGGAAAATGCAGCTTACTTGCTGAGCATCTTTTCCACTTCTTCAAGC